>Ga0209542_10019296_pt1 | contig 10936 bp, 15 predicted proteins | sample RifCSPhighO2_01_FD_184028 | JGI IMG/M metagenome (GOLD analysis project Ga0209542, IMG submission 184028) | Soil microbial communities from Rifle, Colorado - Rifle CSP2_plank highO2_0.1 (SPAdes) (version 2) | ecosystem: Environmental > Terrestrial > Deep subsurface > Rock core/Sediment ...
TAGATGGAGTGGAGGAGTCAATTATAGGCGTGGTTGCGATAGGCAGAAAAAGATAAATCGATGATTACTAAAAGAAAGCATTCAAGCAACGGTATTAAGCTGGTAACTATAACAGGATTGCCTACTCAGGCTGTTACAATTAGTGTATATATTAAGGCGGGTTGCAGATTCGATCCTGTTAACAGATTGGGGATTGCTCATTTCACAGAGCACATGGCCTTTAGCAAGACAAAAAGTTTTGGAAATTCTCAGATTCTTGCTCGTGCAATAGAGCAGTATGGGGGATCACACTGGGCCTTTACTTGGATTGATCACCAGAATCATATAGTTCACTTACCGAAAGAGCATTTTGACATTGGAGCGAAAGTATTATCAGAAACTCTTTTTGATCTTATGATTGAAGATTCTGAAGTTGAAAAGGAAAAAGGAGTAATAAAAGAAGAGATTTTACGAAACAGATCAGACCCTTCAAAAGCCATTTGGGATTATGTTTGGTTCCCCCTGTTTTTCCAAGGAACTCCCATGGCACGACCTTATTCAGGCACAGAAAAAGATATAAATTTGATAACAAGCCAAGATGTTCAATCATTTGTGAAGCGAAATTTCACACCCCAAGATATGGTTATTTTTGTTGCGGGAGAAATAGAGCAAAAGGATGTAGAGGACATCGTCGAAAAATATTTTGTCAAGATTATTTCTAACAATGAAAAAAGAATTCCAAATCTTATTTCTGATCTAAAGAATCCAACGTTAGCGTTACAAGACGAAAACTACCATCAAAGCTCACTTGTGATCGGAGTTAAAACGGTACCTTTTACATCAGATAAAAAATATGCTCTGGAGATTGTAAAAGAAATGCTTGGTGGATATTTTGGGGCACCGCTCATATATAAGCTAAGAGAGGAAGGAGGTCTGATATATACATGGGAAGCATTTCAAGACAATCTAATAGATACAGGATATCTCGTTATGAATGTTTCCGTAGCTCACGAGAATGTTGCACGAGTAAGTGAGAAAATACTAAATGAGTTTGAAAGACTTAGTAGGGGAGATTTTTTGGAAGAAGAAGTAGAGACAGCAAAGAGTCATTTAGTGGGAAGCCTACTGTCAAATACTGAGCGCGGTAGAGACTATATCAACTTATATGCTCTTCAGGAACTGATTGATCCGAATAACTTTAAAGAATTGAACGACTTAATAGAATTTTATAAGAAAATAAGCTTAGGAGATATTAAAAAGGTTGCTGCTGAATTTATAAAAAAAGAAAATATTCTACTCGGAGCAATCGGTAGAGTTGATAATGATCAGCTATCATCGCTTCTATAAATTGTTGTGGCGAGTGTTTTTGTATTTTTCTCCAGGATTCCCCAAACCGATTATCAACCTCATAGCAATATTAAATATTAAATATAAAAGATAAAAAATACATAGCAAAAATTAAATATCTTTTCTTTTACCTCGTAAGGTTAATATACTTGACCCGAAGATATTAGAAATTTCATCAAGTTCTTGCAAAATTGAGTCGGCTTCTTCTTTGTCTACGTTGCCGGTGTCTTTCAGTAAACCAACCCATACCTTACTTTCATTCGCAGATTTCAAACAATGACTAAAGTAATTCGTATAGTCCCTTTTCGAACTAGCCGCGTATCCTTCGATGTAATTAGCGAGGATACTTGTAATACTTCTAATAAGTTGACCTCCAATTATAATAGCAGTTTGGTTTTTCTTAGCGCTTTCTACAAGTTTTATTGTTCTCAAAATTAACGAGTAGAGTCTTTTTTTAAACTCTTTATTCTTTTCATTTTTCATATTTAATATGTATATTTACTATTTTATATTTTATTTTTTATATGGATCAGATTTTGCCACGATTAGGGTTCGATTCTCTAATTTCTTTGTTAACCACTTCCCCACGTTCGTTAATAGTATAGACATAGGCTTCGCCGGTTCCGATTTCAAGCTCAGAAATTTGTTCGTCCGGAATTTGTTCGAGGTATTTTACAATTGCGCGTAGAGCGTTTCCGCTTGATGCAATTATCACATTCTTGCCATCGCGAAGTTTTGGTTCGATCTCTTGCTGAAAATATGGAATCTCGCGCTCATAAACTTGTTTTAAACTTTCTCCTTGCGCAATAGGGTAATCGAATGCGCGCCGTAGCTTTTTAAATTCTTCATCACCGAGCTCTTTCTGAACTTCCCATTTATTTTTCCGGGTATAAATTCCATAATTTCGCTCTCGAATATGTTCGCTCTGAATTATATGTACGGTTTGATTTGTGACCTTAAAAATTTCTTCAAGAGTTTGAACAGACCTGATCTGATCAGAAGAGTAGGTTAGGTCGAATTTGATATCCGCCAATTGTTCACCGGTTTTTTTTGCCTCGCTGAATCCCTCAGGATTAAGCGGCGGGTTATCCCAGCCGGTCCAAAGACCCTGTTTATTGTAATCTGAGAGTCCATGACGGACGAGAACGAGATAGGCCATAAATTCAGTATTGAGTATACAGTATCCAGTATTCAGTATAAATAGGAATTAGCGTTTGGAGGATTTCTTAGTTTTGGTAGGAAATTTCGCGAAGAAATTAAGAGCCAAAAAAAGAGCTATAAGTCCAAGTCCTACGCCTATCATTGCACGTACTCCAAGTTCATCAAAATTCATTTTATTTCCTCCATGGCTTGTTCGAATTTAAATGCGAACAGTATGCATACAATAGCAAAGAAAATTTCACTTGTCAATATACGCAGATCGTTTGTGGTAATTGCGAGTACTATAAATCCGGCTGCAACATTAATTAATAAAGAAGACATAACTTTTAAATGAAACGGTTGTAGTTCAATCATATTCCTAGAAGATTTATTGAGAAGAAAATTAGGTTATTGATGACTTGTCCTAAGGAAAACCCGCCGATAGGAAAGAACAGCAGAAAGAACAAAATAAATATACCAAATTGCTGAATTGATAGGTAAGTTCTTGCTAAATCGTCTGGCAGTATTGCCGCCAAAACTTTGGATCCGTCAAGTGGAGGAATAGGGATTAAATTGATTATCGCAAGCATTAAATTGTATAGCACAACGAGGTATAAGAAAGATGAGAGGGCGCCGCCCCAGAGAGGCTCTGCCCCGGAGGGAATAAATTTTATAATCTGTGCTGCTAGAACTGCCAGAAAAACATTCGTTAACGGTCCCGAAAGAGCAGTTAATGCCATGTCCTTTTTGGGATCGCGAAAATGAATAGGATTAACCGGAACCGGTTTTGCGGCGCCAAATATGACTGGTGAGCCTGACAAAACCAAAAGAGCCGGCAAAAGTACACTCATAATTGGATCAAGATGAGGGATGGGATTAAGGGTTAATCTTCCCATAACTCTTGCAGTAGGATCACCTAAGCGATCTGCAACAACGCCATGCATAACTTCATGAAGCATTGCGGAAAAGACAAGAATAACCAGCGGAATTAAAAACTCCATGGGTATATTATAGATTGTAGATTATAGATTATATAAAATAAAGTCGTGAAATTATTTCAGGATTTAAGTGGGAAGTCATTTGATAGTTGGATTTTGGTATTACAACGGAGTATACTTGTAATAATTACTTTTTATGACTGCGACTGGGCATGCATTAGTAGGGACTCTTATTGCTGCAAAGATATCAAATCCAGCGCTTGCCGTACCACTTGCGCTATTATCTCATTTTGCAGCGGATGTTCTTCCTCATTGGGATGTTGGGACGGAGAGAAGAAAGAAAACGCGAGAAAGACTCGTCCTTGAGGCGGTCGGAGATGTTTTACTTGGTTTTACCCTGTCATTTTTCCTTTTAGCCTTTTTACCCGCGACCAACCTTGCCTACGTTTTTTTAATTATTATAGTTGCTCAATTGCCAGACTGGCTCATGGCTCCTTATTATTTTTTTCGCATACGCTTTCCGCTGTTTGTCTGGTCTTATCGCTTCCAAAAAAACTTTAATCACGACCTTGCGTTCCCCTGGGGAGTGATAAGTCAAATAGTTGCCGTGGTAATCCTCTATGTACTCCTATTCAAAGTATTCTAGAGCGTAAAGTCCCGGAGGGGAAAAACAAGAAAGTTATTGATTATAGATTATTGATTGTTGATTATTTAAAATAAATCTGTGAAGTTATTTCAGGAGCTTAACCGAGACCAGCTTAAAGGATTATCGAATCTTTCTTTTGACCTTGCAAAGGGACAATTTATTTTTGTAATAGTTCCGACATTAGATCCAAATGTTGGTATTATTGTTTTGACAATTAGGATAATTCTAGCTTTACTAACAGGTATTGCGTTCACGATTATCGGTGTGTTATTATTAAAAAGTAAGGAGTAAATATGAGTATTGGAGAAATCGCGGGGACTTTATATAGCACAGGAATGTTAGCTTTTGCTATTGTTATGCTTGCAATAGCAATTATTGTGTATCCAACTCTCAAAAAAGACTCCCATAGAAAAGCCAAAAGATAAAAATTACTTCTTGACAAAGGCTGATTTAATAGGCTAATCTAAAATAAGAATAATAAGCGGAATTAGAAACTCCATTGGTTTATGATATCAGAAAATGCCTATTTTGTCTTGCAGTTTAAAGCTTAATTTTTCCGTGAGAGGGTCGTTTATGCCTGAATTTGGGTATGGTTTTCTCATATGGCGAAATAGCTGTTTCATATTCGGCAGGAATATCTAATCCAAAATGTTCGTATATAACTCTTAATACAAGCCCAATACTTGCACGTTGCTTTTTTAAAATATCCCTATATCTTAAAATTCTAACATATCTCCGATCCATACGGGCGCCCTCGGCTTGTTCAGGTGTAATAGGTTGTGTCCAAGCATCTTCTACGGTTCTCCTTATAGCATTTATGAAATCAGGAAGACTAATTTTAGTTGATTTTCTCAACATCGCGAGCCTCTCTTCTGGTAGAGAAGCACTAAGGATAACTTCAAAATTTCTTTCAAGACCTACTTCATTATTCAAAATGCCTAACATAGCCATCCCTGACAAGAACATTTCGGTTGCGTCCAATGCTATTCTTTGCCAAGCTGCTTGTATTTCTTCAGGCGACATCCTTTTTTTACGTATTCTTACAGACTCTGAAATGTCGGCCCTAACGTCTTCTTCAAGAATAATTTCTGGTTCTGCTCTTTGCCTACCGCGCCCTATCGTCTCGCCTGTTTTAATGGTCTTTGCTTTTGGTGTACGACACGTAGCTCCCTTTTTGGCTAGTTCATCTTTTACTTTCTCAACATCTTCAAGCCGGATTCTAACGTAAGTTCTTCTTCCGTTTATAATCCCTCTAACGATAGTCTGACCTTTTTTGTTTAGCCTCTCTTCTAGAATCCACATTGCACGACTTATTCTGGTCAGATTGTTTTGGGTTTTTTTGCCTTCAAATACAGCGTCGAAAATATCATCAGTTGTTACCTCTCTCCCAAGACTTAATAGTATCTCTATTTGACCAGTTACAGTTCTTGAAGCACGAATTGCGGTTCGTGAATCAACAGTTGATCTGCGCCGAACTGCTTCTTCTTTTCTATATCTCTCTATTGTCTCCTGTCTTTCGCCTAAAGCTGCCAAAGCATAGCCCGAGTTTCCTTCACTACGTACGCTTACTACAGTTGCGCCAATGCTTTCCTGAAGCTTTCTTCTCAAACCTATAATAACTTGATTAAGGCTTAACAGGGGCTTTTTTAATTTTCTACCTTCAAAGACAGTATCATAAAAAGTTTGATTTGGAACAAACTTAGCATCTCGCAAAAGTCTATATGCAACTGCTTCACTAGGAAACATGTTGGCTGTTTCATCGTTTGGATTAATTCCGGCCTCCTTTCTTGCCGCATCCCATATTGGCCAACCTTTAGTCCTCCAAGAATCTTTCTTTGTATTTACTTCTTTAGAACTTACCATTTCTCCCACATTATAGCAATTGAACTGATTGTACTCAATTTTGGTGGGTTGACAAAGCCCTATTTAATAGGCTAATCGAAGAAGATTCATGATGAGAAGCCCAAATAGCGGGGAGGGAAAAAGAGGTTAATCTTTCTTTGGTTGCCAAAAGTCCTCTCCTGCTGAGTTCCACGGAAGCCTTCGTTCATCAGGATTTTTAAAGTCAAATTGTTGATTGACAAAATAGAAAAGTTCTATATCTTGATTCGATACGTTTGCCATTCCATGCGCGACTCCTCGGGGGACATAAAGAAGAGAGGATTGTCCCGCTCCAAGAGTTATCTTCATTGAAATGCCGTTTGTTTTTGAATTTCGTCTCAAATCCCAGAGCCCAACTAAAAGGAAATCGGAAGGCGGTAAATAAAAAATATCTTCCTGTTGAAAATGAAGATGCCAACCCTTAATGCTTCCCGGAAGAAGTTTTGAACGGTTAAGCTGAACCACTTCAAAATCTTCAAGCCCCGCTACCTTGCCGTTTTTCATTCGGATTATTTCCGAAAAATCTCCGTCTTCAGAAATATAGTTCTTAACAGGAATAATTTTTACGCCTTCAATTGTAGGTTTGGCGGAATAATCTTGAATATAAATTTTGCCACGAGCCTTTTCGTCAATATCCGATAACGTCAAGATTTTCATAATAGCAATTATACCAGAAATTCGAGGGTTGCAATAGTTAAATGAGCCGATTTTAGAAGCTGGCGAAATTATGCCAAAAGTGCTAAAATAGAAATAATCTTAAAGTTTAGGGGGTAAACATGCGTGGCAGACAATACAAGTTCAGCTTCGAGAAAATCATCGGATAGTTCGTCTGTAGAGAAATCTATCCATTCGACTCGCTCCTCTCGCTCAGGGTCTCGACATGCGGTCTCGATGGCCGAGTTAATGGCCAAGGCCGGTTCGGCGGTTCAGGTTCTTCAAAAAGGGCAGAGTGTCTCAGGCACTATTAAAAAATTAACCCCTCAAGAGATTTTAATGGACATAGGGGCCAAGGGAGACGCGCTTGTTATTGAATTTGACAAGCAAAACCTTGAGAATCTTTTGTCTAATCTTAAGGTTGGGGACAAAGTTGGCGCAACTGTTATATCCCCCGAATCAGAAGGAGGTTTTCCAGTCGTTTCATTACGCCGGACTCTAGACGATATAATTTTTAAAAAATTTGAAGATTTAGCGAATGCTGATGAAGCTTTTGAGATTGAGGTGCAAGAAGCAACTCGCGGGGGATATTTTGCGCTCACGCCAGAAGGGGTTCGGGGATTTTTGCCTTCATCACAAGTGCTTTCCGGAGAGACTCTTAATTCGGGAGCGAAAATCAAAGTAAAAATTCTTGAATATGATCGTTCTAAAAAACGTGTTGTTTTCTCCCAGAAAGCCACAGCCTATGTGACAAATGTCGATTCTATAAAATCGCTTGTTGCACAAGGTGAGATTATTGAGGTGCAAGTAACAGAGGTTGTGCCATACGGGCTTTTCGCAAAAATAGAAAAAGGAGAGAGTCTCATTGAAGGGTTCGTTCACATTTCGGAAGTTTCCCATGAGCGGGTGGAGAATCTGGGAGCATCATATAAGGCGGGAGATAAAATTAAGGCAGAGGTTTTGGAGATTGACACAGCGAATAGAAGAGTAAATCTATCAATTAAAAAGACAAAGCTTGATGTATTTCTAGGCGTTCGTGAGAAATATAAAGCTGAAGATAAAGTATCAGGCACTGTATCAGACATTAAGCCTCGAGGAGTGACTCTTTCGCTTGTGGATGGCATTAACGGGTTTATTCCTTCAGACAAAATCCCAAGCGAAACAACGTATGAAGTTGGTCAAAGCGTTTCGTGTGAGGTTGTTGATTTTGATGACAGGCGCAGACGTTTAATCCTATCGCCAATCCTTAAAGCAATACCTATCGGCTACAGATAATAGTTAAAAGTTTAAAGTGAAAAGTTAAAAGTTGCAGTTTAAAATTTAAATTTTTTAGAATTTTGAATTTTGAATTGTAATTTTGAATTTTTAATTTTTAACTTTGCACTTATTTTATGGCAGTTAGATCTCAATTCATATGCTCGTCTTGCGGTTATGAATCAAGCAAATGGTATGGGAGGTGTCCCTCATGCCAATCATGGAATACGTTTTCCGAGTTTAAAGCCCAAGATTCTTTGCGAAAATCCCAAGCCCTTGATATAGCAAGTTCAACTGAGCCTACACAAATAGGCAGAATAAAAAGCGAAGCCGCTTCTCGAATATCTACAGGGTTTTGGGAGCTTGATAGAGTTTTGGGAGGAGGGATTGTCCCGGGATCTGCGGTGTTATTGTCAGGAGACCCGGGAGTCGGAAAATCGACTTTGCTTCTTGAACTTGCAAGAAACGTCTCTCGGGCCAAAAGCCAAAAGCCAACAGCCAACAGCAAAGTGTTGTATGTCTCAGGAGAGGAATCTGAGGGGCAGATAAAGATTCGGGCCGAGAGAATCGGAATAAAGGAAAATGATAATCTGTTTATCTTTTCAAATGGAAATTTAGAACACGTGGTTTCGGCCGTAGAAAAAATTAAGCCTAGTTTATTAATCATTGATTCTATCCAAGCGATCACAAGCGCTGATATTCCGGGTTTTGCCGGATCTCTTCCCCAAATAAGACACGCAACAGCAAGAATCGTTTCATTTGCCAAGAAAAATAACACGCCCGTTTTTATAATCGGACACGTGACAAAAGAAGGTGAGGTCGCAGGGCCAATGCTGCTTTCCCATATGGTAGATTGCGTATTGTATCTTGAAACCTCAGCGTCACGTGATAGCGGAACAAGAATTTTACGCGCATTTAAAAACAGGTTTGGAGACTCATCCGAAGTTGGAATTTTTACCATGGAGGGTAGTGGTATGGCAGAAGTTTCCGATTCATCGTTTTTTATGGAGAAAAGCAAAAAGCGTGTCTCAGGATCCTGTCTGACTGTTGTTATGGAAGGTACACGTCCAATCATAGTCGAAATTCAGGGCCTAGTTGTTCCATCAAATCTTTCTTACCCTCGCCGCGTTTCAAACGGAATCTTTGAGAAAAGGATCGAACTTCTTATTGCCGTCATGCAGAAACACGCAAAAATACCCCTTGATCGGTTTGATGTTTATGTCAACGTTGTCTCAGGTCTCAGGATTTCTGAGACCTCGTCAGATTTGGCTGTTTGTTTGGCTCTTATCTCCTCATTTAAGAACAGGCCCGTAAATGCGGTTGCCATATCTGAAATTGGATTGCTTGGAGAATTAAAATCGGTTCTGAATGAAAAAGCTAGAGTTAAAGAGGCAAAAAAACTAGGATTTAAAAATATTATTACACATTCAAAATATGGCTATTTAGGTGATATAATAAGGAGTCTATGAGAAGAAAAGTCAAAAGTCAAAAGTCAAAAGTCAAAAATGGTGCGAGTGGTGTAGATATGGCTCGCGCAGTTGGGTCAGAGGTTCTTGAGAATTTAATGCTGCCACCCCGAGTCATCCGTCAAATTGCAGAAGAGGTAGGAAAAATTGTAGCAAGATCTATTCCTCATCGTCGGGCAAAAAAGACTAGAAAGAACAAAAAAGTTGAAAATGCGGTTTTTCTCGATACATCGGCGATTATTGACATGCGGGTTTTTGACTTGGCAAAGATCGGGGCGCTTTACGGTAGTTTCGTGGTTTTAGAGAGTGTTTTGACCGAGCTTAAGAACATTTCCGACTCCAAAGACAGTACAAAGCGCGAGCGAGGGAGAAGAGCAATGGATGCACTCGAGAAATTCAAGAAGACTCGCGGCATAAAAGTTAAAATTTTAGCTGATGAAGTCGATCGGCCGGTTGATGAATCAATTGTTGACCACGCCAAAAAATATAAAGGCAGAATTATTACCTGCGACTATAATCTCTCGAAAAAGGCAAAAATTTCAGGGGCTCTGGCCATTGATCTTTATGAGATGGTGAATATTTTAAAGACGCAGGCAGTTCCTGGCGAGGAGTTTTTTGTAAAAATAGTTCAAGAAGGGAAAGGAGAGAATCAGGGGGTAGGGTATCTACCTGATGGAACTATGCTTGTAGTTGAGCAAGCCAAAACCGCGCTTGGGAAAACAATCCAAGTTCAGGTCTCGCGAATCATCCAAACAGACGCAGGAAAAATTTTATTCTCCAAAATCAAAACCCCAAACAATTAAATCTGGAATGCTATACTTAACTTATGCCAGTATTGTTTACCAGACCCTGGTTGAGGTCGCTATCGGGACTATTTATCAATTTTTCTTATGGTTATTTTGCCTTAGCAATTGTGACTCCTAATCTAGTTAATCTCTCTTTGTCCGATCCCTTTGCCTCATTGACTTGGAATGTATTTTTGGGTATATTATTCTTACTTGCCTCTGTAAAAACGGAGGAGCTACTCGAGAATGAATGAATTTTTAAACATTTCAGTAAGTTTTCAAATTGCAGGAGCTTTAATTTTAATTGTCTTCCTCTTGATGTATATTGCTTTCTATAAGGACCCACGAAAATCCAGAAAATAATTTCTTTTTAACTGCCGAAAAACCCCAATCAACCAACAATTGGCAACTGACATGAATTTGTGAAAATATGGGGTGCGAATGAGGTTATTTTCACGGGTTCCATTAAAAAGGGGTAAGAAAGTTCACCCCGTCAATTTTCGCTTGTAAACTTTCGAAGAGGTAGTAATGCCTGCCCAACACTACTACCTCAATTAAGCTTACAAACTAATAAAATTCTACGGGGCCTGCCTCCGCCTAATCTTACCTCTCGCCTTACCTACTATTCGTAGCGCGGCTCGAGGAGCGATTTATGGCGGACAGGCAACTCTCCTACCCCTTTTTTATCCCTCACCAAAAAAACAAGTGAGAAAAGTATGAATAATGCCGAGGAAAAGATTTAGCTACGGATTTTAGTAGATGAAAAATCTTTTATGGACAGTCTAAATTGATATTTTTTGCTTCGTCAACTTTTCTTGACAAAAGATTTTCCTTTTGCTACTTTTG
>Ga0209542_10019301_pt1 | contig 10934 bp, 10 predicted proteins | sample RifCSPhighO2_01_FD_184028 | JGI IMG/M metagenome (GOLD analysis project Ga0209542, IMG submission 184028) | Soil microbial communities from Rifle, Colorado - Rifle CSP2_plank highO2_0.1 (SPAdes) (version 2) | ecosystem: Environmental > Terrestrial > Deep subsurface > Rock core/Sediment ...
ATCCTCAAGGAACGGAAAACGTATCTCAAAGAACTGAAGAAAGACCGTGATCAAGCACTTGAATTTAAAGAAGTAAAAGACAAGATTGATTCCCACAAAGCAACCTTTCTCCATCTGCAGATCCAAGAACGGGAAGAAGTTAAAGCCAAGTACGATTCTGAAATTTCCCAGCATCAAGCGAAGATTACAGCAGCGGAAAAGGAAATTGAATCATTAAAGAAAAAAGTGGAACAGGCAAAAAAAGAGATTTCTTCCATCAATGCCGAGATCGAGCAGAAAGGTGAGAAAGAGCAACTGAAAGTTCATCGTGAACTGGAAGATGTCAAAGTGGAAATCGCCAAAGAAAAAACACGTATCTCCACGTTAAAAGATGAAATGAACAAAATCAAGCAGCGGAAGGATCAATTCCGGCAGGAAATGAAAGAGCTGGAAAGCAAATCTACCTCCACATTACAGCAGCAGAAAGAACTGCAGCAAACACGTGCCAAAAAACAACAGGAATTGAAAGAATTAGAACAAAAAATTGCGCAGTTCAAAAAGAAAAATAACATCGAGTCTTCTCAGGAAATAGACAAAGAGATTGAAGAGAAAGACAAGGTGATTGAACAAAAACAGGAAGAAGTGCAGAAAATCCGCCAGCAGCAGCAGGATCTTCTGCGGGAAAAGGACAAGCTCGAATACCAACTGCAGACTCTCGATGAACGAATGCAGAAAGTGAAGGAAGTTGAAAAACAGCATAAAGACCAGATCAAACAATTACAGCAGCATAAGAATGATTTCAAAACGGCAACACTTAAGCTGAACCAATGTCTTGATCAGGACAGCAGCTTTGCATCGCAGCTTGCCAATGCCCGGCGCAGGACAGTTGAATTGCAGGAACAGCAGGCGAAACTCAACGCCGTGTCATTACAGGCCAATTTAACAACAAACAGAGCAGTACAGAATATTCTCGACAACCGCAAGAAGTTTGCGGGAGTGTATGGGACCGTTGCCGAACTCGGCCAAGTGAAAAAGAAATATGCCGAAGCGCTGGAAGCAGCAGCCGGTGGAAAAATGCAGCACATCATCGTCGATTCCGACAAGACTGCTGCAGAAGGCATCAATTATCTCAAAAGCAATAGATTAGGATCAGCTTCATTCATCCCCCTCAACAAAATACGCAGCCAGCCGATCTCCTCAGAGGATAAAAAATTACTCAAAGAACAGGGCGCGCACGATTTTGCCTTACAATTGATTTCATATAACGCCAAATACAAAAACGCCTTTGAATATGTGTTCGGCAATACTTTGGTCGTAGAGAATATTGACACCGCGCGCAAGATCGGCATTGGAAAGATTAAAATGTCAACGCTGGACGGCAATATCGCCGAATCCAGCGGAGTGATGCGCGGCGGGTTCAATGCTGCCAGAGGTGCTTCAGGATTCCAAAAGAAAGATACCCTTGAAGAACTGGAGCAGATTGAGGCAGAAATAGAAAAAGTGCAGAGCGTGATTGCCAATGTGGAAGTAAAACGACAGGCTAATGAAAAAGAAATTACGTTCCTGCGAACCACGAAAGCAGAGCTTGAAGCCCAGATTATCACCTTGGAAAAAACGCTGCATCTGGACACCGGCGATGTCGAGGCCACAACAGAACAAAAAAAAGAAATGACTTCCCGCCTCAAAGATGTGACCACTGATTTGGCAGCGATCCAGAAGAACATTGCGGGCATCAACAATGAACTTGCAGGATTAAAAACACAAAAGCAAGTTCTGCGTGACCAGGTCAGTGAACTGCGCAACCCGCGCCTGCTTGCCCAGCTCAGCGCCTTTGAAGAAGCGAAACAGGAAACCCGTGAACAGATTCTCCGTCTGGAAGGAGATCTTAAAAACAGCGCATCCCAGGTTGAACAGCTTCTCGCTCCGGAAAAAGAAAAGATCCAGGAAATTATCAAACAACATGACAAGGAAGAGACGCAGTTTACTAAAGAAATGACCGATCTTACGATATCCGTACAGAAGAAAGAACAGGATCTGAAACAAAAGGAGAAAGACAGCAAGGAATTTTACTCCAAGTATCGGGCCTTATTTGCCGAGCGTGAAAAAATTGCCGGCGATGTCAACAAGCAGGAAAATGCCATTGAATCGCTGCGTGAAAAAATGCGCAGCTCTGAGAGGGATGTGAATCTGGTCTCCCTCAAGAATGCAGAAGTAAAAGCAAAATTAGCCGGATTACAGGAAGAATTCAGCCGCTTTAAAGATGCGGTGCTGTTAAAAAATAGAACGAAAGAAGAACTGCACAAAGAAATCAGTAAATTTGAAGTTATCCTCAGTCAGATGTCCTCTGTTAACATGAAAGCGCTGGAAGTGTATGAACAAGTAGAAACTGAATATGAAAAACTTGTTGAGAAAAAAGATTCGCTCGTGAAAGAAAAAACAGATGTTCTGACGTTAATGAATGAGATTGAAACAAAGAAGAAAGATCATTTCATGAAAACATTTACTCAGGCCAATAACCATTTCCAAAGAATCTTTTCCAGTTTGTTCAAGAAAGGCAAGGCCTATTTGCAGCTGGATAACCAGAACAACCCCTTTGAGGACGGCTTAAGCATTAAAGTAAAATTGTCAGGGAACAGGTTCATGGACATCAAATCCCTTTCCGGCGGGGAAAAAACATTGACGGCCCTCTCTTTCATTTTCGCCATTCAAGAATACCAGCCGGCATCGTTCTATATTTTAGATGAGATTGATGCTGCGCTTGATAAACATAACTCGGAAACACTTTCTAAGCTGATTCGCGCCTATTGCCAGAATGCGCAATATATTGTCATTTCCCATAACGATTCCCTCATCTCTGAAGCCGACACGTTATTTGGCGTGAGCATGAATGACGGCGTGAGTAAAGTTACAAGTTTGAAGATTTGAATCAGGAAGAGTGTAGAAATTCATTTTTTACAACCTTTTTTGTTTTAAGAGTTCGCGATTTGATTATCTTCTAAAAACTTATTCTATAAAAATAAATGAACCTAATTAAATAATGAAACTAATAAGAATAAAAAAAATTCCTTCAAGACTGTTCTTCCTACAAATACTTTTTCGCTTTCTCCATCAAAGGAAGAACCGCTTCCACTTCTTCTTTTGTCATCCTGCCTAATTTTGCAAAGGAAAGTTCTCCTTCCGCGTTCTTATTTTCCCTGCTAATTTGGAGTTTTGGCGTTCCGTTATTATAGGAAAAAACAGCTACTGTAATCTTACTGCGCTGAAAATCAGCTGATGCAGAGAACAGCTCTTTATCCAAACTTTTATCAAATCCTGGCATACTGGCACCCCTTATACTTTTCTTCTCAGTTTTTCGTATTCTTCTTTTGACAATTCTATTTGTTTAAGGATCTCTAACAGTAATCCTTTACCTAATTCCTCATCGCCGTGTACGGGTACGACGGTCTTTCTTCCATCTGGATGGATATAACGAACGTGGCTTCCAACTTGATGTACTTTTTCAAAGCCTAACTTTTCTACTATTTTACATAATTTTCTCCCAGAAATGATAATGAGCTTAGGCATCTGAATCAAACACTGGCTTTAATTTCTACTTGTTGAATGCCCACAAACTTTAAAGGAGGGTATTGTTCTTTCTCTGCTTCCAAACAGACTTGAATTGCTTCTTTAATTCGTTCCATGGCTTGTTCCACAGTTTTCCCTTGGGTGTAACAGCCAACAATGTCGGGAACTTTAGCTACATACATTCCATCTTCATCTTGTTCAATTACGACGGTAAATGTTTTCAAGTTCATTTTTTAAGTAAAAGGCTTTTCTTTTATAAATATTAGGGACAATATTTCTACACTTTTATAGAGCTGCATAACTATATATCCAAATTAACGACTTCCTGTGCATGTTTCTCGATAAATTCCCGTCGAGGCTCAACTTCATCACCCATCAGGATTGTAAACATTTGATCTGCGGCAATGGCATCTTCAATCGTTACTTTCTTCAATTTTCTCACTGCTGGATCCATTGTTGTTTCCCAGAGCTGTTTTGGATTCATCTCTCCTAAGCCTTTATACCTTTGAATCCCCACACCATCGCCCATTTCCTGCAGTTTTTTTTCCTTCTCCCGATCAGTGTACAAATATTCTACCTGTTTTCCTTTTTGCAGTCGGTACAGCGGGGGCATGGCGATATAGATATGCCCTTGCTCAACGAGCGGTTTCATGTAACGATAGAAAAAGGTTAACAATAATGTCATAATATGCGACCCGTCAACATCAGCATCAGTCATCACAATGATCTTGTTATAGCGTAACTTACTTACATCAAACTCCTCTCCTACACTCGTTCCTAGCGCGGTGATCATCGTGATAATTTCCTTGTTTTCCATTACTTTGTGAAGACGGGCTTTTTCAACGTTCAATATTTTTCCACGAAGAGGAAGAATAGCTTGAAATTCTCGATTACGGCCGCCCTTGGCCGACCCCCCCGCGGAATCTCCTTCCACAAGGTAAATTTCACAGCGTTTGGGATCTCTATTACTGCAATCAGCTAATTTTCCTGGCAATCCTGCGCCATCCAAAGCACCTTTCCGGCGAGTAAGTTCGCGGGCCTTGCGCGCTGCTTCCCGCGCCCGGGCCGCATCTAAACATTTCCCGATAATCGTTTTAATGGAAGTAGGATGTTCTCCAAAATATGTAGAAAGCTCATCATGAGCAAGCGAACTTACAATGCCAAACACATCGCTATTGCCAAGTTTAGTTTTTGTCTGTCCCTCAAAAAGAGGTTCTTGCACCTTCACGGAAAGAACAGCCGTAAGTCCTTCCTTAACATCTTCCCCGCTTAGTTTTTCTGCCTTCCCGCCGGAAATGTCTTTCGCAAAGGTATTTAAGATGCGCGTCAGGGCGGTTTTAAATCCTGATAAATGAGTCCCCCCTTCAATGGTGTTAATATTGTTAACAAAAGTGAAAACATTCTCCTGATAACTTGAATTATACCGCAGCGCGAGTTCAACAACAACAGTATTCTTTTCTTTTTCAAAATAAATAATTTCATGAAGAGGATGCTTATTTTGATCAACGTATTCAACAAATTGCCTGAGCCCACCTTCATACTTAAACAGGTCGGTCTTTTGCTCATCTCTTTCATCAACAAGTTCTATCTCAATACTTTTGTTAAGAAACGCTAATTCACGCAACCTTTTCGCAAGGATGTCGTAATGGAATACCAACTCGCTAAAAATGGCAGGATCAGGTTTAAAATGAACAATCGTTCCTGTTTCCGTTGTATCACCAATAACTTGAAGCTCTGTAAGCGGTTTCCCTTGGCTGTATTTCTGGAAATGCGTTTTCCCTTCCCTTTTCACCTGCACTTGCAGTTCGATGGAAAGGGCATTTACTACACTGAGACCAACACCGTGAAGACCCCCGGCTACTTTATACGTATCCTTGTCAAATTTGCCGCCAGCATGCAGTTTTGTTAACGCGACCTGCACAGCAGGAATCCCTTCTTTGGGATGAATATCAGTAGGGATACCTCTCCCATTATCAAAGACCGTTACCGAATTATCAGGATGAACAATGACTTTAATTTTAGAACAAAAGCCCGCTAACGCTTCATCAATGGAATTATCGACAATTTCCCAGACAAGATGATGCAACCCCCGGACGCTTGTATCACCAATGTACATCCCCGGCCGTTTGCGGACAGCTTCCAGACCTTCCAGGACGACAATCTGAGCAGCCCCATAGTGCTGTTTAGGTGCTGGATTTTGTGCTACTGGATTTGGTGTTGGATTTTGATCTAGATTTTGTTCCATTTTTAAATGATAAAAACAAGCAAATCTAACGCTTTTCTTACTTATTTTTTCAGTTTTGTTTATTCCGTTCGAATGTGAGGTTATCGACGATAAAATCAAGAAAAAAAGAGAGAATTGTGGTTTATAAATGTATCGGTTGTTTTTGGATTTTTTTGTAATCTAGGACGTTCTTGCTACTCGGGGAGCAGCTGGCTCCATGGCGAGCAGGTTCTCAACCGTTTCTTGGACAGACCGATCTGAATTATCATTCAAGTTATGATCCTGGCGATATTGAAGATAACTTTGATAACAATCTACTGCTTCTGTCCGCCAGTAAGCTTCTCCTGACTGCTTATGTATCTCCATTGCTAGATGAGCCGCCGAAATAAAATGACGAATTTTGGTTGGAAGATCACAGTTGATACCAATCTGCGCGATTGCCCTAACACATTCGTATTCTTTTTCTTTCCATGAAATATCCTTTGTCTTTCCATACATAATTTCAGCAGCATGAGCGGCAGTGCGGTATTTGTGTATCGCATGTTTTGGAATGACAGAACCAGCCCCCTGCGCAGAAAATCGATCATAATCATACCATTTCTCTCCCCAACTGGGAGCCAGTGTTTCAAGATAAAGCACGCGCGCAGCATCTCCTGCAAAACCTAAACTATACATAGCATATTCCGGATCATTAAGCAATGTAATCTCACTGGCCACTTTATTGCAAGAATACGATTTTTTCATCCAGTTTAGATTTTTTGTTTTTTTATGCAACTCACGGGCCATGTCCGCCATGTAACACAGAAAATGCGCTTCCAATTTTATTGCTTTATACGGGCCTATATTCTCATAATTTCCCTTATGAATTTTTCGTACTCCCTCCTGATTATATCTGTACAATCGTGCCAAAGAACTTTCGACAAGCTTCGGATTCGATTTAGATATGTGGGACGCTACTTTTGTTAACTGTTTAATAAAGAGAACATCTTCGTCTTCCACACTTTCATGGGAAGCAATAAACTCAAGAACTTTATTTTGACAATCTTTATCTTTCAATTCATGATAATTCTCTTGCAGTAAATCTTCCAAACTCTTTGCTGTATTCATTCGCCATTAAAAACGTACTTCTTTTAAAATATTTATGCTTTAAACTTCATTCTTATACTTCATCAACCCGCCAATGCGGTTTCACTCCAATGTCCCCATACTGCTTTCTCCTCAAATATCCTTCCCAGGCGATCATTGCGCCCTGGTCGCCAGCTAAATCAAAAGGAACATTATAGAATACAGCGCCTCTTTCTTTGCACATGATATTGAGCATTTCACAGAACCGTTTGTTTGCTCCTACTCCGCCGACTAGAATGAGTTCTTTTTTCCCGGTATGAGCCATGCCCCGTTCCACGACTTCCGCAAGCATGGCAAAACACGTTTCCTGCACGGAAAAACAGAGATCTTCTTTCGTTGCTTTTTTTCGTTCGTATAATTGTTGCACTTTGGTTAAAATACCTGAGAAGGACACATCCATCCCTTTAACGGCATAAGGAAGTTCAACATAGTTTCCTTTTTTTGCTGCCTGTTCTAATTGCGGACCGGCAGGAAAACCCAGACCCATCATTCTCCCTAATTTGTCCAGCATGTTTCCCAAACCGATGTCCAATGTTTCTCCAAGAACCCGGTATTTTCCACCCTCTTCAACGATAATCTGCGTGTTCACACCGGAAACATAAAGATAGACAGGATTGTTTGCGTTATTCCATACTTTGCCTATGCTCAGATGCGCAGCAGGGTGATTTACTCCAATAAGTTTTTGATTATATTTCTGTGCTAACTCTTTGGCAAAATTATAGCCGAACCAAAGACAAGGATCCAACCCCGGACCGGCAGAATAGGCTATAAAATCAATTGTATCCCAGGTGACAGCTGCTTCTTTCAGTGCTTTTTGCAGGATAGTGTCAGCCACATTTTTATGATGGTCAACGACTTGATCCGGGATCATGCCTCCTTCTGTTGAGCTATAGCTATCTTTACTGTTGGCAATGATTTCTTCTTTATCCGTAACAATGCCAACTCCAAAGGTATGAGCGGTGCTTTCTATTCCAAGGATGATCATAAAACTCTTTTTTGAGAATTTATTTAAAAGACTTTAGGGAGAGAAAGGAGATGCAGAAGAATACAGAAATAGAAAGAAACAAGGCACTATTTTTAAAGAGACTTTTATTTTCCTAGTGTACAATGACATTTAAAATCCTCCATGAAGAGGGGGCTGCCAGAATTGGACAACTAAAAACAGCCCATGGAACAATAGAAACACCCTTCTTCATGCCCGTCCTTACCAAAGGAACTGGCAAATATATTACCACCGATGATTACAGAGATATGAACATTCCTGCCGTTATTTCAAACGCATTCCTTCTGAGCTGTAAACCAGGGACAAAAACTATCCAGCAGGCTGGTGGACTGCACCATTTCATGAATTTTTCCGGCGGTATTTTTACTGATTGCGGGGGGTTCCAGATGTCCCGTTCTATGTACGATGCAAAAAGCAAGAAAGGCCTCCATTTCCGGAACCCTTTTAACAATAGTAAAGTAGTTCTCACGCCTAAAAAAATCATGGAGATTCAACTCCAATTAGGCAGCGATGTGGCGATGATGCTTGATGATATGTCCGGATATGGAGTTACTCATACCCAAGCGAAGCAGGCCATGGAAAACACGCACCGCTGGGGAAAAGAAAGTCTCCAATGGCATCAGGAATTAAAAAAGAGATACTCCTCTTCACAGCTTCTCTTTGGCATCATCCAAGGAAATTTTTATCCGGAGTTACGGGAAGAAAGCGCCCGATTCATCAACAGTTTAGATTTCGACGGCATCGCCATCGGCGGTGTTGCTATCGGTGAACCAAAAAAGGAAATGTATGCAGCGATAGACGCAGCCATTCCCCATATATCACCAGCCAAACCACGCTATGTTATGGGAGTAGGCAGTCCGGAAGACCTTCTTGAATTAATTGGAAAAGGAATTGATTGTTTTGATTCCGTGTATCCTACACAAACAGCACGGCATAACACACTCTTTACCAAGAATGGAAGAATAAATATTGATCAGACAAAATATCAACAGGATTTCACGCCGATTGAAGAAGACTGTCCTTGCCACACCTGCACGCAGTATACGAAGGCATATCTTCATCATCTGTCAAAAGTACAGGAACCAGCCGTAAAACGATTGAACAGCATCCATAATGTGTACTTTATATCAAACCTGCTTGATGAAGTTAAAAAATCAATAGAGAAACAACAGTTTACAGAGTTTAAAACGACTTTTCTTGCAAAATTTAAACACTAAATTTTCTTCTTTATCCGACTATTTTCTTATTCACACAGAGGGAATATTCTGTTCCCGGATTGCGGCAGATATCTTCGGTTGCGGCAATATTATCATTACAGTCAGCGTCTTCAAAACAGGCTACATCGTTCACGACCGCTCCCGTTAATCCCTGCGGGCCGACAGCAATCAGAATTCCCATCAATATAACAATTCCCAAAAGGAGAGAAACAATAAGCATAGTTTTCATGTGATTATATAGAAAACACTAGAAATTTAAAAACATTTCCTTATTTATTCGTATGGGCCCCCTGTTATACGAGGGTGAGGAGCGTAGCGACGAAAGCGCAGCGCCCCAAAGTGAGCGAAGCGAACGCAGCGTATGACGCAGGGAGCCACGTTCTAACACATAGTTTTACAGGATAAAGCGTAAGCAATAAAAGGGCATTCTTTCTTTTAAAAAACAAAAATAGGCCATTGCTTTGACCTATTTTTTAGGTACAAGAACACGTTCTAGTTCATTATACATTTTATCTGCTAATCTTCTCAGATTAGCGTATTCATCAGGCAATTTTTCTTGCGTGAGTCCGTAACATTTACGAAGAAGATCAATTCTATCTTCGGTAACCTGAAATTGTACGCCTCGACGCGTCAACGAATCTGAACCCGTATGTTCTTTAACTAACCTAGAAGTATCTAAATAATCTCTTGCTAGACCCTCTAAGCCAGTTAGTCCCAATTCCAAGTTTGCTTCTTCAAGTGACATTTTCTTTCCTCCCTTGTTTATGTTTTATTACTTGTAAGTGGAAATTAAGAAGTATATAAATTTAATTCTCCCCTAAAGGGAGAAAAACAGAAAGATTTTAAAAATAGAAAGAAAATAAATGTAATATGGACGTTGAACCGTTGTTAGAAGAAATCGGACTGAGTAAGAATGAAATTAAGATTTACTTGATTTTATTAAAATTGGGTTCAACGACAACTGGTGCAATAATAAAGCAGACTGGAATACACAACTCCAAAGTCTATGATGGACTGGAAAGGTTAAGCAATAAAGGTTTAGTTACTTATGTTGTTGTTGCAAATACTAAACACTTTACTGCTGTCAATCCTGAACGATTGCTTGATTTTTTAGAAGATAAAAAGAAATTGATTGAGGAACATGAAAAAGGGATTAAAAAATTTCTTCCTCAATTAAAAGCAATGCGAGAGATTGGTGTTGATGAGACAGAGGCAGAGATTTTTAGAGGATGGAAGGGGATGGAGAGTGTCTTTAATGAAGGAATAAGAGTGATGGGAAACGGAGATACTTGGTATGTTATTGGTGCGTATGCAGGTGAAGATGTAAAGAGAACAGATCAATTAATTACGAAGATAATTAAGAAATGTGAAAAGAAGAAAATGAAATGGAAAGTTCTTTACAATGAAAGTGCTCGTAAAACTTTTCAATATGAACAAGCATCACCAATAACAGAGAATCGGTTTTTGAAACAAGAAACTCCTGCTACAATTAACGTCTATAAAGATGTAATGTTCATTGCTTTATGGATTAAGAATCCTATTGCTTTCCGTGTTAGAAATCAAAAGGTTGCAGATTCGTTTAAAACATACTTTAAAGTGATGTGGAGTTTGGCGAAGCCGTAAAGAAAGAATGCCCGTTAATAATTTATTGTTAGAACATTTTAGTTTACATCAAGTGGCTCCCGAGTAATATGTCGTATAACATCTATTTACTGCTTGCCGCCTGCCGTTCGAGGTCTCTTTTCTTGGCAACAGCTGCGCTGCGAGTACTGCATAAAGCGGCATTGATGATCTCTTCAGCAAGGGCATCTTCAATCCCGAT
>Ga0209542_10019308_pt1 | contig 10931 bp, 6 predicted proteins | sample RifCSPhighO2_01_FD_184028 | JGI IMG/M metagenome (GOLD analysis project Ga0209542, IMG submission 184028) | Soil microbial communities from Rifle, Colorado - Rifle CSP2_plank highO2_0.1 (SPAdes) (version 2) | ecosystem: Environmental > Terrestrial > Deep subsurface > Rock core/Sediment ...
CACTCTCCTTCGATTCTTTCTCCGTCTGGCAGGTGCTCGTCGAACAAACCGCCGCCTTCCCCGAATCTCTCACCCTCAGGAATTTCTTTGGATGAAAGGGTTGTGAGACAGGCTGCCACGAATTCATCCCAGTGAGCATCTGCGTGAAGCCTATCAAGAATTTCTGTCTGCACGATGAACCTCCCGGTTCAGTTTGGTGTTTGTGAATGGTTTTGTGGATCACTCCACACGTATTTATTTGCAATTAATGGAGACGAAAGGGGATTACAAACAAATATGCGTGGAGTAACCAATATAAAAGAACAATCTATCTGCCAGAAGTATAGCAAACTCTGCCATTCTTGTCAAGGGCAAATATATCACTTATTAGATACCAAAAAATAACCTTATTTTATGCCCCTGGCAGGAATTGAACCTACATTTACCCCTTAGGACGGGGTTGTTCTATCCGTTGAACTACGGGGGCTTCAGACAGTTAATATAACATAAAGAGCCTCAACTTGGAGGCTCTTTTAGATTGGAAAATCATGAGTTACGAAGCGATGCCTAAAAGTTTAGAAAGTCTGTCTTTGTTAAAACCGATCATCATTTCATCATCGATAAAAACAACAGGCACACCCATTTGTCCGCTTTTTTCAATCATCTCTTTTCTCTTCTCTAAATCAGCGGCGACGTTGTAATCAGTGAAAGGAATGTTGTGTTCCTTTAGGAATTCTTTTGTCATGTGACAGAAATGACAGGTTGGTGTCGAATAAATTGTTATATTTTTCATCGGAGTATAAGTTATTGAATTTGTAATTCATCTATTTTAGCATACTGAGTGATTTTTTTGTATACTTAGAATATGGAACCAAAAGAAAAAGACTTACTTCTTCGGACTTTTGAATATGCGAGGGAGAATAATGTAATGTTAAAGAAAATGCGCTCAAGTAGGAGATGGGGCGGTTTCTTTAGATTTATATATTGGATCGCAATTATTATTGGTTCAGTCTGGCTTTATTATTTTATAGAACCATATTTGTCTACTTTAATTCAACTCTACCAAAGCCTCCCAATGGAGAATTTAAGGCCTTTGTAAATTATTACTGTGGTCAAAATATAAACTTTCTTGTAAGCTAAAAATATGCTATAAACTATTGGTTATTTTGGTACTGTAAAAAACAAAAAATGCCGAGGTAGCTGTTTTGGCTAGCGAAAGATTATAGTTAGTAGAATAGTTGTTAAGGTATGTAGAAAAGATTATATGCCGAGGTAGCTCAGTTGGTTAGAGCATTTGCCTGAAGAGCAAGGGGTCGGCGGTTCGAATCCGCCCCTCGGCACCGCAAAGAGTTAAAAGTTGAAAGTGTAAAGTTAAAAGTAAAGATATTTAAAAATCATCGCGTGGGCGATGATTTTTAAATATCTTTAACCATTTTTAACTTTTAGGCGGGCTTGACGATCTTTATCAACTTTTGGAAGTTTGATGATTAGAAGTCCGTGTTTTTCTATTGCCTCGGCCTCTTCTATCTCAACTTCTTGGGGGAGTAAAATTGTTCGAGAAAAAGAGCCCCAGTAAAGTTCTTTATGAAAGTAGTCATCGCTAGCAACATTTCTTTCTTCTTCTCGTTTGCCCCTAATCGTTACCATATCTCTTGTGATTGCGACGTCCAAGTCTTCGGGTCGTACACCGGCAACCATAGTTTTTATGACAATATCAGAAGGTGTTTGATAGACATCTACAGTTAATTGTCCTTCTCCTTCTTCGGACAGCACATTTTTTTGGGTTTCTTCCCCCTCGGCTCCGGATTCTAGAGAAATAGAATCTGAATCCTCATTTTCATCTGACCGAACTCTCATTCCGCCAGTGAGCCTCTCAAAAAAAGATTTTTTCTTAAACATATTTATATATTTATTTTTTTAATTTTTTCTATTGAAAGAATAAGGATCACCACCGCTATCCATGCCAGGGGAAAGGAAAATAAAAATCCTGAATCTTTATCTATTATAAGAAAATTAAAGAAAGTGTGCAATGTAGTTGCGAACACAACACCTATAAAACCAAATAATATTTTTACCGCCAGTCTTCTCTTGAAAGCCAATGCTAAAGCAATACCGATAAATGCCGAAGCTGCGACATGCAAGACACTTGCTCCCACAAATCTGATGTTTCCAACTATGAGACTTGAAAGGATATGACTGCCAGCCGACGCCTCCATGTAGCTACTCAAGATAAAAAGAGTATTTTCTACGGCCGCAAATCCCAAAGCTGTCGTTATAAGATAAATTACTGCATCTACAGGCTCATCGTTTTGTTTTGAACGTAAAGCTGTAATAAAACAGAGCCCAAATTTCATCAATTCTTCGATGGTGGCGTGAATAAAGATAATAAATGATGCTCCACCAAAAAGTTTTAATAAATTAAATTTTCCTTCAACATTTTTAAGCCAGGGAATAAATGAAGTATCCACGCCGAGTTGAAGGGCGATAGTGGGTAGAATCGCAATCATGCCTCCCAAAAAAGTTAATGCCAAAATTCTTCTAGGTTCTGGATGAGTCCGGTCTTCTCTTAGCCAAAACCATAACCATAAAATGGCAGGGAGTAATCCACCGGCGGCTGCGTATATGAATAGTTCTGGGGCTATCATTAATGTAAATTCTTTTATTTTTGACGCATTACGTCGTTGCTTCGCTCCGGTGCTCCCTCAACGTATTACAAAATACGTCTCGGTTCGCTCCTCGCTTGCGCCTAGTACTGCATTCAAAAAGTAAAAGAATTTTTAAATTACAGAAACAGGATTAGGATTTAAATTGATTCTGGCCATTTCGTAATCATCAAAAGCTTTTTGTCTTCTTGGTTTGGTAATATACTCCAAATTTCTTCGGTAATAAAAGGCATGAATGGGTGGAGAAGTTTGAGAAGGTTTTGTAGAAGGCTATGAAGCAAGTAAGCAGTTATCGGTTTTTGCGTGTCATCTTTAAAGCGGTTTTTGCTCTCCTCAATAATAACATCTGCGAACTCATGCCAGAAGTAGTGATAAACCTTCTCGGCAGCTAAGTAAAAGCGGAAATTTTCCATATCTTCAGTAATATCTTTGATCTGCTTTTCAAATTTAACCAGAATGTTCTTTGAATATTCATCTAAAGCCGGTTTTTGACCATTAAAATCTTTTGTATTATCCAGAACAAATCGAGACGCATTCCAAATCTTATTAGCAAAATGCTTGTAAGCCTTTATTTTGTCTTCCGATAGAGCAAGGGAAGTGCCTGGTGTATTTCCCACAACCAGCGCCATCCTAAAAGCATCTGTGCCGTATTTTGCGGTGAGTTCGAGCGGATTAATTACGTTTCCTTTGCTCTTACTCATTTTCTTGCCTTTAGCATCCAAAACCAGTCCGTGCAGATAGATGGTATTAAAAGGTAGTTTGCCCGTAATATATTTACCGAGCATAAGCATTCTAGAAACCCAGAAAAATATAATTTCGCCGGCCGTTTCCATAACTTGAGTCGGGTAGAATTTTTTGAAATCTTGATTATCTGGGTAACCCAAAGCGGCAAATGGCCATTGTCCGGAAGAAAACCATGTATCAAATGTGTCAGTGTCTTTTCGGGCTTCTTTTCCACATTTTGGACATCTAGTTATCTTATTTTCGAGATCAGGAAATCCAATTTCACATTTGTCGCAAATTTTTGCTGGTATTGGTATGCCCCAAACTATCTGTCTTGAAATATTCCAGTCGATTATGTTGTTAAGCCAATGAAGAGTTATTTTTTCATAATGATCCGGAATATATTTTATTTCTTTTTCTACGACAGCTTTTATGATAGGTTCTGCTAGATTTTTCATTCTTACGAACCATTGCGACTTGACCTGAGGTTCTATAAGAGAGTTGCACTTATAACATAGACGCACGTTGTGTTTGTATTTTTCATCCACTCGATCTACCAAACCTTTGGATTTCAATTTTTCCACTATTTTCTCACGGGCTTCTCCAATTTTCATCCCAGTAAATTCTCCTGCGATAGGAAGAAGTTTGCCTCTCTCGTCTATAATCTGTTCTTTTTCTAATTCGTGTCTTTCTGCAATTTCAAAATCTGTCGCATCGTGCCATGGGGTAATTGTCATAACTCCAGTACCAAATTCCATATCGGCACTTTTATCTTTTATAACGGTGGCTTGTACAGGTCCGTTTATCCATTCCAAATCGAATTTTTGTCCGTGTTTATAAGAACTATATCTTTTATCATCCGGGTGCATTACCACATATTTATCTCCGAATTTTGTTTCAGGTCTAGCAGTACCTATAATGAATGGTCCGTATTTTAGATAATAAAATTTATCTTCTCTTTCCTCATCTATTATTTCTAGGTCGGAAAAACTAGTCTGATGTTTAGGACACCAGTTTATTATTTTTTTGCCTCGGTAAACCAACCCATCATCAAAAAGTTTGTTGAAGGTTTTGTAGACAATATCCACCACGCTCTTATCTAAAGTAAATTTTTCTCGGGACCAATCGCATGATGCGCCCATACTTTTTATTTGAGAATTTATATTGGCGCGATTGCTTTGTGTAAAATCCCAAATTTCTTTATACAAGTCTTCCGGGCTCATTTGAAAACGAGAACGTCCCTCTTTTTCCAATTTCTTTTCGTATACCACCTGAGTTTCGAAGCCCGCGTGGTCATTACCTGGAAGCCAGAGAGTTTTCTTGCCTTGCATTCTATGGAAACGGATCATTACGTCCTCTATCGTCATTACAAGGCCGTGACCCGCATGCAAATTACCGTTCGCATTTGCTGGCGGCATTATGATTGTAAAAGTTTCCTTACTTACATTCGGTAAGTTGTCCGGATTAAACATGCCACTTTCTTCCCAAGTTTTATATATTTTTTCTTCTACCTCTTTTGGGTTATATGGCGTAAGTAGTCTTTGGTCTATCTCTTTCATATCTATTCAAAGATAACATAAAATCTAAAACCAGTCTCAAAATTTTTGAGGCTGATTCGAGCTGATTTGGAGAAGTAAGTATTTGACATGATTAACGTCTCACTAAGAAGAAATATATACTCGTGAGTTACAATTTTGACATGCAACAAGAATTGTTCTGCTTAACATTTTAAATTTGTTGAAAACCACGCTATCTTTTTAAAATGTTTTATCCTTTAGACCTGATCAATTAATTTAAGAGCTTTTGTTAGAAGGGAAATATTAGGAATTCTAAAAGACATATTTTTATAAAGGACATTTTAGAAAATAATCTTCAAATTAATATTTACAACTTTTAAAAAGATTATATTCTTAGCCAGATTTTGCTTGACAGTGGTTTGTCTGCTCACTTAAGATATACATAAGTGCGATTACAAAAATGAAAACTAAAACTAACTACCACACTCGAAAAATCATACTAGGAAGTTTTTTAATTTCTATTTTTGTACTAAGTCCATTTGGAGATATGGTTGCTTTTGCTCAAGAAAGTTCTTCTCTCATTTTGACAGGAACAACCGGAACTACTCCCGGAGGACAGAGAATAATTATTGATACACTTGCGGCTGACCCAGAACCAGAAAAAATCGAAACTCAATCAGGTCCCATAAACACGGGATCAGAAAACGAAAACGTAGCTCCCGCAGAAAGTTTAAATAATTCGAGCTCTATAACAGAGGGTGTTGTTGGTGGAAGTGGCGGCTCTTCTTCTTCCGGATTTCGTGATAATCCGTATGTGATAATCCAGGCGACCAAAGTTGTTTGTAGAAACCCACAAGATTTACCCAGAGGTCATGATGGACCGGACATAACTAGAACTACGGCTACAGATTTCGTGGCCACTCATCCAAATTGTTGGCTCGGAGGAAGTTGGGATTTCCAGTGGGGATTTGGTGAAAAAAGCAATCCTGTCTTGGGACCAGGAGGGGTTCATAGAATTCCTGGAAATTCTACAGGAGAAGCCAACGGATCATTTGGGGAAGGCACTAACACAGGAACTGGATACAATGACTGGAAAACTTTTGGTAGCACAAACCAAAGAGGGGTAGCGAGGGTAGAAATTTCAGATATAGAACATGCTGGGAAGATCTGGGTTCGAGAAGTGCAAAAGCCAGGGTATATTCCTTTTGTTGACGAACCGCTTCAAGATAACCGACCATCTGCGCAAATGTGGTGCCACGATGACGTTTTAACTTACGACAATTTTGATTTCATTAGAGATCCAGAGATCGGTAATACTTATTATTGCGTTGCTTTTAATGCTATAGATCCTTCTGTTGCTTCTCCTACTGTCACTTTGACTGCTAATCCTACAGAAATTCAACCGGGTGGTTCTTCAACCTTAACCTGGACTACAGAGAACGCTACCTCTTGTTCTAGCTCTGAATTTGAGACTAATGGTGCAGCTAGTGGTAGTACTCTGGTCACTCCACAAATTTCTGCCGGTCAAAGTTTTACTTACAATATTTATTGCAGTAATTCATTTGAACTTGCGGGAACTGCTTCTGTGACAGTAAGGGTAGCTGCTTCAAATACTGGTGGCGGTGGTGGAGGAACCGGAACAAGCACCCCTCCATCTCCGTCTGTTACATTTACAGCCAATCCAAGTGAAATTCAAGTTGGTGGATCTTCTACCTTAACTTGGACTTCTCAAAATACCGTTTCCTGTTCAAGTTCGGAATTTAACACGGGTAATACAACAAGCGGTAGCATTGTGGTCAATCCAGATATCACCGCGGGTCAATCAAAAACATATAGCATTATTTGCTTAAATTCTACGGGAGTTTCGACAACTGCCGAAGCTACTATTTTGGCAATTTCCGCGGGAAGTGGCGGCGGAGGCGGTGGGGGAAGCAGTAGTGGAGGAGGCAGCAGTAGCAGAAATAGAAGGTCTTCAATCGATAGGCACGCTGGCGAAGTGTTGGGTGCTGAAGCTACAAATGAAACGGCTAAATCTTGTTCCTATATTCGAGATTTCATGAGAATGGACTGGAAGAATGATCCAATCGAAGTAGTGAAACTCCAATCATTTTTAAAAACTTTCGAGAATTTAGATGTTAATGTTAATGGGATTTTTGACCAAAAAACTTTTACTGCGGTCGGAATCTTTCAGAAGAAATATGAAACTGAAATTTTAAGTCCTTGGGGTTATATAGAGGCTACCAATTTCGTCTACCTTACTACTCGAAAGAAAATCAACGAAATATATTGTAATACAATAATTCCTCTAACTTCCGCCGATATGTCAGAAATCGACAATTTCAGAAATTACTTTTTGCAGGCAAAATCGAGAATGGAATCTATAGAAAAAAATACTTCGCCATCCGCTTCTAATTTAAGCGAAATGAAGACTATGGATGTCTTTACTCCTAATTCATTGCCAGAAGTATTACCTCAAAATAGTTCTGTTCCTACTTCTTCTACCCTAGAGATAATAAACGAAAATTCTATAGGACATCCTCCAAATAATAGAGTCTGGAATTTCATTAAGAGGTTATTCCAACCTAAGGAAACTCAGCCTTAGTAGTATTTGCTAAGTTTCTTAATTTCCGAGAATGTCCTTTAAGATCCTTGACAAAATATTTCAAATATGATTATATAGAACAGGAGGTTTTTGTAGAAGGGTACAATATCTTCTATAAAAGTCGAACTCCATAAATATCAAGGTTTTAATTAGTAATTTAGGACGATTAGAGGCCTTAAAAGCCTGGTTTAAGTAAGTTATTTAGACGAGTAACGTCTGCACAGGTAGTCTTTAAAGACATGTGTAAAGAAATTAGTACTTGACAAAAGAACAGAAAAGTACTAACATATAAGTGCTTTTTATAAAAAGGACATTTTTAAATAACATACACAAATCATGTCCTTTAGGACAAATTTCGGATGTTCTTTCAGTGAAAAGCAAAATTGTTAGTCGGGAAAAAATTAAAGATCAAAATTATTAGCTAATATTACTTGACAAGGTGTCGATAATTGTAATAGGTTATCTAAATAATATTTATAACCAATTAAGTACAAAATTATGACAAATAAAATTAAATATAGTGGAAAAAAACTAATAAATAATATCCTAGGAATTTTCCTAGTATCTTTATTTGTTTTAAGTCCATTTGCGGATGCAATGGCTGCGGCAGAAGTAGTTGCTGATTCAAGCAATAATACATCTCTCGCATCACAGAATGTGGGGAGTGGAGTATCTGTTGTAAGTACGGGAGTAGCTGCTCCGGCTCAAGCCCCTGTGAATAGTTCCGGTGGTTCTAGTAAGAATGTAAGTAACGCCGCAAGAGGAGGGACTGTCTCAACTAATTTACCTCAAGCATTAACCGTTGCTATTTCTGCTCATCCAAGCGAAATTGAAATAGGAGGTTCTTCGGTCTTAATGTGGGGAGCTTCTCTGAATGCAGTTTCTTGTTCAAGTAAAGAATTTGAAACCAATGGCGAAAGAAAGGGTCTTGTCTTAGTTACACCAGCAAACGCAGTTCCTGGAGAAGTGTTTACCTATACAGTTACTTGTGTTGATGCAAATGGAAATACTGTACAAGATTCAACTACGGTTACAATTGTGCCAGCGGTGGTTTCTGTTGATTTAACCGCTAATCCAACACAAATTGCCGTTGGAGGTTCTTCAACTTTGACTTGGTATTCTAGAAATGCGGTTTCTTGTTCAAGTTTAGATTTTTACATTGTAGGTGGTGCAACTAACGGAAGTGTTTCTGTAACCCCTGCAAATACGGTAGTGGGAGAAACAATCATTTATTCCATTAACTGTACAGATATAACCGGCGACGTTGTGACTGATGCAGTTACAATCACTGTTGTTCCAAATCAAGGAACTAACCCTGTTAATAACCCTATTCCAGGAAATCCAGTAGGAACTAACTTGCCTGGAACAACAACCGTAAATAATCCTATCCCAGCAAATCCAGTGGGAACCAATTTCCCTGGTCTAAATATAGTATCTGCAACTCTTACAGCCAATCCAAGTGAAATTCAAGTTGGTGGATCTTCTACCTTAACTTGGACTTCAGCTAATGCAATTGCTTGTACCAGCAACAATTTCTCTTTGAACAATTCTAATCCTGCTGTCGACGCTACAATAGGCAGCGCGAACACGATTGCTCTAAATGGCAGCGTATCCGTTACCCCAACTTTAGCTGTCGGACAATCAATCACTTATTCTATTACTTGTGTTAACGCAGTTGGGAATACTGCAACTGCAGAAGCTACCATTACAGCTGTCTTAGGTGGTGGCGGTGGTGGTGGAGGTAATAATAGCGGAGGAGGAAGTGGTGGCTCTGGAGGTCAAGGAGGTGGTAGCGGAAGCAACCGAAACAATGGAAGCGTTTTGGGTGCATCTACAGGCCCATCTTGTTCTTACATCCGAGATTTCATGAGAATGGATTGGGAAAATAACCCAGCTGAAGTAATGAAACTCCAGTCATTCTTGAAAGACTCTCAAAAATTAGATGTTGATGTTAATGGTATTTTTGACCAGAAAACATTCAATGCTGTCGAAGTGTTTCAAGCGAAATACAAGCCAGACATTCTTACTCCATGGGGACACACTGATTCTACTGGTTTCGTTTACATCTTAACCAAAAAGAAAATCAATGAATTACATTGTAATACAGTGATTCCTTTAACTCCTGCCGACTTACAAGAAATTGATAGTTTCCGAAATTATCTCTTGTCAGTTCTATCTGGTAATCCAGTTGGAGGTTCAATGGAAGAAACTAATATCTCAGTTTGGGGAACTATTTCAGAAGACAATTCTTCTACAGATGTTGAAGAAGTAGTTTCTCTTGAAAGCCCTGAAGAAGATACAACTAACGAAGAAGCTACTGCTGACGTTTCAAACAGCGGTGGATTCTGGAATTACGTAAGAAATCTATTTAGATAAATAGAGGAGAGTCGAAAGTAAGTAAATAAGAAAAAACCACTATGATAATCATGGTGGTTTTTTCTTTATAACTTTACACCGTCTACAGGTGTCGACAATTATCCTGTCGACCTTTATAACTTTTAACTTATAGGCTCATATTGCCTTCCGCTTTGATCCCCATATTATCGTCGTTCTTATTGCCCCGCAGAGACGTTAAATAGCCCGCTACAGCAATCATAAGGGCATTATCGGTTGCAAGGTAGTGAGTGGGGAAATAGACCTCAATTTGCTCACCAAATTCCATTTCAAAGATTTTTCGCAAGTATTTATTGGCTGAAACTCCGCCGCCAATAATCAAACTTTTAATCCCAAGATCTTCCACAGCTTTTTTGGTTTTTGCGACCAGAACTTCTGTGACAGCTTTTTCAAATTCTAGGCTAATTGATTTTTTTAAATCCTCGCTCACATCTTTCTGTTTTTGCAAAAAATATAAAACAGAAGTCTTGAGGCCGGAGAATGAAAAGTCCAAGTCAGGGGAATTTAACATCGGTCTTGGGAAGTTTACTTCCATACCATTGTTCCTGATATCAGGCTTCAGTGTTCGGGCACTCTCGGCCAGAGCGGAAATTTCAGGCCCGCCCGGGTAAGGAAGTCCCAACATTCTTGCGACTTTATCGAAACATTCCCCCACAGCGTCATCTCTTGTCTTGCCGACAATTCTATACTCCCCCCATTTTTTAATCTCTACCAATTCTGTGTGTCCGCCAGAAATTAGAAGGGCGAGCGCTGGAAATTTAATATCCACTTGTTTTTTGGGAGTTCTTTCTTTTGACTTTTTAAGGTTTGGGGTATCCAAACTTATAAGTGGAGAGACTATGTGCCCTTCCATGTGATTGACTGGGATTATTGGTGTATTCCAGACCAAAGAAAGGGCCTTAGCGAAGTTTATACCAACCCATAAAGCTGGCTCGAGCCCTGGGCCCTGGGTTACTGCAATTGCGTCTATTTTCGGTTTTTTAATGCGAGGAATAAACTCTGTAAATTGTCTAAGGAGTTCCGGTTCTCTTTCCAAAATAGTTTTTAAGTTTT
>Ga0209542_10019312_pt1 | contig 10929 bp, 12 predicted proteins | sample RifCSPhighO2_01_FD_184028 | JGI IMG/M metagenome (GOLD analysis project Ga0209542, IMG submission 184028) | Soil microbial communities from Rifle, Colorado - Rifle CSP2_plank highO2_0.1 (SPAdes) (version 2) | ecosystem: Environmental > Terrestrial > Deep subsurface > Rock core/Sediment ...
TGGATGAACATACTCAACAACAGCTAGATGCCTTTTGCTGGGCCTTAAATATTGCCCTAAAGTTAAAAAATCAACACTTATTTTCCTTAAATCATTCATAGTTTCTATTACCTCATCATCTTCTTCGCCAAGACCAAGCATAATTGAGGATTTTGTAAAAATATTTTTATCCAGATCCTTAACAGTTTTCAAAACTTTCAAAGATTGTTCATAATTAGCTCTTGGATCCCTAACCTTTCTCTGCAAGCTTCTAACAGTTTCAACATTATGGGCAATAACATCAGGCTTGCTATCCACAATTTTCTTTATGCAGTCATAATTACCTTTAAAATCCGGAATTAAAACTTCAACCATAATCTTATTTTTCTTTAATTCCTTGATGCATTCTGCAAAATGTCCGCTGCCATAATCTTCTAAATCATCCCTGTCAACAGAAGTAATGACAATATAATCCAGCTCTAGGTTCTTAACAGCATCAGCCAGTTTCTTAGGCTCATCTTTATCTAAAGTAGTCCCAATATATCTTGTTTTAACATTGCAAAACCTGCATCCCCTTGTGCAAGTATCGCCCATAACCATAAAAGTAGCTGTCCCAGAACTCCAGCATTCAGCTATATTAGGGCAATGTGACTCACCACAGACAGTATGCAGGTTAAATTTTCCTAAATTTTCCTTGATAAAATTAACTTTATCAGAATTTTTTGGCGGTCTAATTGTCAGCCATTCTGGTTTTCTTAAAACTAATTCTTCCATCATCACCTCTATTCTAAATCCTTATGAAGCCCACTCTTTTAATTTATCGTATGAAACAGCTCCGCATATTTTTGCTCCAGTTTTTTCATTAAAGAAAAAAGGAACTCCTCCACAGAATCCATTGTCTAACTCTCCCATCAGCTTGGAATTTTTGCTGTTATGCCATACTTCAAGCTTTTCAACCTTGACTTTTTTTTCTTTTTCTAATTTCTCAACTAAAGGGTCCATATCATGGCAGTGAGGACACTCAGTTCCATAGAACATAATTAATCTTTTAGCCATATAACCACCTCAGGAATATTTAACTTAGTGAGTATATAAGTATTTCTTTAACCTTAATGTTGCTAGAGCCTCATATTTTAAAAGTAAGTGCTTAGAAAAAAATATAAAAAAAAGATTTATTCTACCACAACAATTCCTGTTGAACTAAGACTTAAATGGTCGTGATACTTCCAGCTTCCAACTTCATTAAATTGAAATGAGAACTCATCTCCGTCTATTAATCCCTTACAGGCATCAAATATATTTTCTCCACCACCACATTTTCCTATATCAGAGCCAGGATACATTTTATGTGTTGGATGAACAGCAGATGCTGGCCAATGGGATCCAACTCCGCTGACTATAAATCTAACAATATCTCCTTTATCTATAGTCAAGGTGTTTGGATTAAAACCTTCAGAACTAACCTCCACTATATGTTCTCTATTCTCTGTTGCACCATCTGAACCATCCGCAACCACCATTTCATCTACCTCGTCTTCAAAACCTGGGGCTGGAAAAGTGCTTGTAGTGCTACCATAGTTACATCCAACTATGAACATAACACCAAGAATTACTAACACTAAAAAAATCTTATTCATTCTAACACCTCCTTATTTTTAACCCAACGCCTATGTTTATTAAGATTTCGCTCTGTTTTACTTATCAAACAGCCCACCTACTTTATCTTTTAACTCAGGATCTTTTGTAATAGCTCTTTTAAAAAAATCCTCAGCTTTATGGTAGTCTTTTTTCTCAAGATATGCAGCTCCGAGTTTATATAATTCCTTTGCATTATCATCAACATAGCCATTGGCATAGTAGTTTAAAACTTTTTTATCTCTAACTGCAAGAGGTTTATAACTTTTCATTACTTTTTTTCTTATGAATATTGTTGCTGCTTTGTTCAGTTCTTTAGATAGTGGTAGATCAATATCCTCCTTATTCTTAACTGCATTTCTAACTGTATAGGCTAATCTTTCTGTCCCACTATTCCTATAATTCATTCTGATTGTATGTTTAATATCCTGTGCAAGCTTAGCTCCTCTTTCATCACGGCGCAAACGAGTATAATCCCTTACGTGAATGCTCTTTCCAAAAGATAAGTAAGCCTTGCCTGTTGGTCTCACGCTAAAAAGCAAAGGCATAAAACCAAATAAAGCAAGAAAATCATTTGCATAATAGCGTATAGCTCCAAAAATCTTGTAAAACCAATTACGGCTTGCCATCATATCATTTGCAGCTTGCAGATTTCCAAAGTGTTTGCTCTCAGGAACCCACTCATATGAAATTGAAACAGGCTGTATTGTAATATCTTCTGAAGTATTCTCCTGCGTATTAATTACTATTTCAGCTAAACCAAGTTTTGATTTTTTCATCTTACCGTCACGGCTCCTGCCGCCTTCAATATAAAAGGCAAGATGTTCTCCTTCTGAAATTAGTTTATCTATGCTACTCTGTAAACGACTAAAATAACCTTTACTATAACCTCTTGCACGGTCAATACGCATAGCACCCATTTGCTTAAGTTTGTCTCCAAGGATAGGTATGTCTAGGAGATTATTTCCTGCTGCGTAAACTGGAAGCTGTTGTCCTAGCTTACGCAATCTTGACCCAAGAATAAGAGGATCTAAATCACTCTTATGGTTTCCAACGTATACTCTCCTTCCATTAGAGATGTTTTCTTGCCCTTCAACAACAATATCCTCTAAATGCTTACCGAGAAACCAGTCTACTTTATCCTCCCAGTAATCATAGAATTCCTTGCTCCTTATCCATGCCATAAAAATCAAGTGGATTGTAAAAGATAAAAGCTTTTTGTTTATCTGTACATTCTTAAGTGGTATAAAAAACAAAAAAATTTATAACTATAAAAAAACTCTAAAGTACGTGGCTCCAGACTCAAAATATAAGAAATATCTAGAAGGCAAAAAGGATTACGTTGCATTAGTCAAGGTCAGTTCTAAAGATTATGAAAAAACAAACATTGAATTAATCAAATACTTTACAGAAGAGGAGAATATCCCTGGAGTTTATGTAACATTAAACAAGGCTTTTGATATTGTAAAAAAGAGACTAACTGAAGATAGTGTGGATACAAGAGTAATAATATTCATAGATGCTGTACTAAGAAGAAGTAAAAACAATGTTGAGAAAACAGAAGACTGTTTATTCATAGGAAGTCCGGAAAAGATGTCTGATATAAGCCTAGCCATGGATCAGGCAGTTAAAGCGCTTCCAGGAAAAGATAAATTTATTTTCTTTGATTCATTATCAACATTATTGCTATACAACAACCCTACATCAGTAGCTAGATTCATACATTTTTTATCTAATAAAATAAGAGCATGGGGGGTTAAAGGCATAATAATCTCATTAAGGATTGAAAAGGATAAAGAATTAATAGAAGAACTGTTACAATTTTGTGATATACAAATAGATGTATGAGGAGGTGATTAATATAGTATTCAATGAAGCACTAATATCATTTGCAACTGCCATAATAGGAATAATATCTTTAATGTTAAGCCTGAGAGCAAGATCAAAGCTGTCTAAAGGAACTTTTAAGGATTATGTTAGTTATTATATAGGATGCTTACTGCTGCTGGTAGGTTTTGCATTGTGGAAAACAACGCAGAGCATATTCAAGTTAACATCCTTTAAGTATATTTATACAGAGTATGCTTTCCTAGCATTTACTTTCATGGTATTTGCTCTAACATCAAGAAAGATATTCATTATGAGCAAAGAGTTTGGATTTTCAGAAAAAACTAAAAAGATAAGGCAGATTCTGCAGCAAAAAAAGTTAAGGCGTTAAACTCCCAACAGAGGTTATTAGTAGATATCTAACTAAAAAAAAGATTGTCATATTTAGTGCAAGAAGCACTGGCACGCTCTTCAAGCCTTCTTTTTCTCTGCCCTTGCTAATAGATCCTATAATGAGTCCGCCGAAAAAAGAGCTTGTTATTAAGAAAGCTATTATGTAAGTTAATAAGAATTCATTAGAAACTGTAACTGCAATAATCTTTAATGGTAAAGCTGATGTTTGTAAAACAGCTTCTGGGACATTAACACCGCTAAAACTTGTTTTTAAGGTCTCTACTAAAAAAGAGCTTAAGCCAAACAAGACAGGAGTTCCAAATGCAACTGCTATAAAAACAAAGATAACATACATGTGGACATTGCTTCTTATCTTCTTGTCTATAATCTCCTGTCTTCTTAAATCCCTTGCAGTTTGTTCCAGTAATTCAGCAAGCCCGCCTCCAGACCTTAAACCAGAAACTATAAGCTCTATAGCCCTTTCAACAACTTTAGAATTTATTTTTTTACAAATATCTCTTAAAGCAAGTCCTATTTCCTTGCCAGTGGCTATCTCCTTGCCAACATAGTCAATTTCCTCTTTAAACAAACCAAATTCTGGTCTTGAACTTAGCATAAATGCTTTATCTGTTGTCAAACCAGACCTTAAATTAGACGCCATTAATTGCAAGGCATCAGGCAATACCATTTCTACAAAGTTTGCAGCAGCGTCAGCTTGTAAAACTAGCCAAAAGTAAATTATCAATGCTATTAAAACCAGCAAGCCCAAGAATATAAACAAAAATGGTAAGCCGAATAATAAACTTAAAAATAAGCTAATCACTAAAGAAAGGAGAATATTAGCGACCAAAACAAAACCTAAAAATCTCTCTGGATCAACTTTAATATGAGCATAGGTTATTAATTCAGTAATCCTATTCCTTAATATCCTTGGATATAATCTTGCTAATTTTCTGATAATCATTTTAACCGCTTAAAAGATTAGGCCTCCTGGATTTTATTAATCCTAAAAACATAATTTGTGCAAAGACAGCAAATACAAACAAGCCTATGAACAAGCCCTTGGCACCTTGCTCGTCCATGCCTGCAAAAGAAGAGATTATAATGACAAACGTTATCCCTAATGCTGGTAATATTACGCCCAACAACATATAGAACATTGCTAAGGGGTTTAATCTAGCGCCGTAAGTTTGTATTTGAACTAACTGTTCTTCTGATAAAGAATCTATTACCTCATTTAATACTCTTGAAATATCAGCTCCAGCCTTCATTCCATTAGCTATTTGCCATATAGCTCTCCTAAAGTACAATGATGGATTGTTCTCAGCCATTTCTTCCAGAGCATCTACTTGCGGAACACCGCTCCCAATTTGCCTTGTGGCCTTGCTAAATACTTTAGATACCTCTTCATAATTACTGGACGAGATAGAAACTAGAATATCAAACAAAGGGCTGCCAGAATTCATCTGGATCAAAATACTCCTTAATGCAGGCAATAAGTTTCTTTCTATGCTTCTTATTCTTTTATTTGCAAAAACCTTTGGATAATTTGCTTGCTGGAAAAACATAATAAAAATAATAGCAAAAGATCCAGCTGGACCCCAGATATAAAAATTACTAAAGCTAAAAACAAATAGTGCTAAAGTTCCTATGACTAAAAGAAGAATAAGATTAAGTATAGAGGATAATATGCACCTGCTTAGGTATTCTCTGGGAGTAATATCAAAATTAGCTCTTTTTAGATTAAGTTCTAAAAAAGGGAAAGGTCTTTGTAAAATATCTGCTATGCCTAAAAAAGCTTTAGAGTACTTCTCTAATACTCTTGTTGATACTAATGAGAAAGGTATTTTAATCATTTTAGCAATTCTTTGGGTTTTTTATTAGCTCTAACTAATTTTTCAATAGTTGCAGAATCAAGATAATATTCATTCATTATCTGGCCGACCTCATCTATATTCCTTATATTGTTTTTAACCATCCAGTTTAGAATATTAGTCTTGAAAGCGAGATTCTTGTTTAATTCTGTTAGGCTTAATCCAGTATGTCTGGTCAAGTCTTCAAATAATCTTTTGCTTGTTTGATGAACAACTGTCTTGTCCTTAGCAGGATCCCATCTATACAAGATATTTGGTTTGATCTCAGACACAAGATCGCTTTCACTGGCTAAATATTCCCCAACTTGGTATACCCTTCTTAGTCCTCTCCTTCTATCTCTGAACATAACAACATTCAGATTAACAGCTTCTAACAGATTTGGAGGGACTTCTATAGGCGGATTAACCAGCCTTTTTATTGTCTGGAATATGGTATCAGCATGAACTGTTGCATAAACACTATGCCCAGTATGCATTGCTTCAAACAGCACTTCCGCATCTCTTTTTCTTCTTATCTCTCCCAGGATTATTCTATCAGGCCTCATTCTTAAGGAATTAATTAATAAATCCAGCATTGTAACTTCTCCCTTACCTTCTGGGTTTGGCTGTCTAGTAACCAAAGGACACCAGTATAGAAACTTAGGCAAAACCAATTCTCTAGTATCCTCTATAGTTAATATTCTATGATTTGGAGGAATAAACGGCAGGCATACATTCAACAAAGAAGTTTTTCCAGAAGCTGTTCCTCCGCTGATTAAGATATTCATCTCATACTCCATAGCCAGCCATATCAAAGCCATAATATCAGAATTAACAGTATTATTTTTTATTAGATCAGTAACAGTCCAAGGATCTCTTGAAAATTTTCTTATAGTTATTGTATTTCCTTTATTTGCTATCGGATATAAAACAGCATTAGCTCTATCGCCTGTGACTAAATGGGCGTCAAGTAATGGATTTAAGGTATTTATCTGCCTGCCAACTCTTCTTGCAATTATATTGGAGTAGTTCTGAATCTGCGCTTCATTCTCTACAACCAAGTCAGTTAATAACCAGCCATATGTTTTATGGTAAACTCTTATAGGTTCCTGGATAGAATTAATTACAATCTCTTCTAGATTAATATCATTTAGCAAAAATTCTATTTTACCAAGACCAAGCATTTCCTGCATTAATCTTCCAGCCAAATACCTCTTGCTATCCTCTTTTATCCCGGGAATGTGTTTTTCCAGCAAGGTTATAGCTTTTTTCCTGAACTTTTCCTTAAGTTCTATAATAGATTTAGGATCCAATATCTCAGTTGTAGAGATGCTGACTTCTATTAATAATTCATGCTTTACTTCGTCTAATAAGGCTAAAGTAGGTGCGCTAAAATCAGGTAGCCTAATCTTATATTTGCTTAATTTACCTTTTCCACCAAGTATTCCAATCTCTACAGTGATTCCATCTGCTATGACATCATACTTTTCAATTACTTCTTCCATTTCCTAAGTTCCAGCTCCCCAAAAGTTGGATAATGTAACATTACAAGTTTATGCTCCTCAAGGATTTTCCCCCACTCTTCTGCCAATTGCCTTGAAATGCCAAATTTCTTAGCAATTTCAGATACCTTAACTATTCCAGTTTTATTCACTAAGTTTACTAATTCATCAAATTGAGTCTGAGAGACCCATCTAATCGGTTTTAACTGATAACTGCTTACTTCTTTTTCCCTTTGGCCGTCTTCAACTTTTTCTTTTATTGCTTTTTTATGCTTCTTTCTATAAACCATAAGGTTTGTAATTATAGTAATAAACAATCCAAGAACAGCTAAAATAATCAAACCCCTCAAACTAATTCTCTGTTGTTGGAATAAGATAAATCCTAAAGCTACAAATGCTGCTCCAATCAGATATGCGATTTCTAAAGCAAATGAAAACTTCTTTTTAATATCTTTTACCTTCCAATCAGACCTTATTCTTTTTTCAACAACTTTTTTCTTTTTAAACCTAGTAAAAGAAAGAAGTGGAACTAAGATTGTTATTAATCCAGCTAGGCTTATAATAGATAATAAAATAATATCAATGAACTTAAAATTGTATAAAATAAATCCTAAACCGATTATTAAAAAGCCGAGGACAGCCAGCATGCTTGTAGTTAGCATCGGCCTCTTTCTTTCTGGAACTTTATGAGCTTTTTTAGGTTTATTAGAACTATAGCCTAAAGAAGATAATATATTTATCATCAGACCAACACCTGTTGTAAGATACATTTCATTAGCAAAAGCCATAAGTACTAAGAAAGCGCTCGCAAACCACATTAGGCCATAGAAAACATAATTCTTTTCTTTCAGCAAAGATTTTTTTACAGTAACAGCTCGTTTTGCCCTTGCTTTTTCATAGCCTAAAAAACTTAATAGCATTCCAGTTAAGCCGAATGCAATAGTCATCCACTTATTATTTAGTATGCTGCTAACAACCAAGATTGCGGATAAAAACCAAGTAGCTAAATAAATTCTGGAAAGACTAACAAATTTTCTTTTTTTCTTAACTTCTTTGTATAAAACTATGCTTATGCCTTTTTTAGCTCTGCTTTTCTGGGTCAATATAAACTCAAAAACAGACATAAGCATTATCGCCAATCCCAAGAATAACAATTCTTTTCTTATAATAAATGCAAGAAAAGCAATTACAAGTCCTGTCCAAAAAGCTACTTCTGATATGATGATATGCTTAAATTCCCTAAGCTTATAATTATCTCTTATTTTAAAGTCAATTACAGCTGTAATCATGCTATCTACGCCTAACACAGCTAAAATAGCAAAAGGGATTAAACTTATTTTATTTAATTCATACAATAAAGAACCTGCAGCAAGAAAAACAGCGCCAATCCAGTATAATAGTACAAACTTATTCATTAACCACCCCTATTTTATCTACTATCCAATACTTAAATTGTGATTTATTAAGTTTATGTAACTATCCTAGGATAGTGTTCTAATATGCTATATCTACAGTGCCTCTTTTAAAAATATTCAAACTACTTAAATCAACCTCAATTATATTTTCTGGATAACTTATACTGATTCTTTTATTATCAAACTTATTCAAATATACCTTGCTTTTGACTTCAACTTTCCCAGCATTATTCTCTATGATTAATATCCCTGGATTTTGTATCTTTATTACTATAGTGCCACCGCCAATATCTAATATCAGTTTATTGTTTACACCCATATCAACACTCTCATTAAATTTTAAGTTGCTATTAGTCTTGATTATTAATTGTATACAGGAACTTCCGCTGCTGCAGATATGCCCCTCATCCTGATTTAGATTACCAGAAGACTGCCCTTTTGTATTAAAATCTAATTCATAAGCATTAAAATTAAATTCCTCTGGTATAATATTTATCTCTTTCCCGCCAAAACCTTCCGGATGTGTATAGGTAATGCTATTTGGCTTTATTGTTAGAGGTAGTTTATCAGTTATTTTAGTTGCATTTATTTTTCCTTTAGGATTTTCTTTAAACTCTAACTCTAAATAAGCTTTAAAATTATCCATAGCATCTCTAAAATCATCATCCTCATCATTAGGAAGTTCTTCATTAAATATGACGTTTTTTCCATCTACAGTCACATTTATGTTAGCCTCTAAATCAAAGATATCCTTTAAACTTTTCTTTATACTCAGTTCTATATCATTAACCCTATCAATTACACCGACTTCAGAAGTTCTTTCTCTGGAGTTTATAGCATTATTATAGATAACAAGAGCGAAAACCAGTACTACCATCATCATGCCGGTAATGCCAGCTGTGAATAAAACACCTCTTCTTACTTTGTCCATATGAAAAACCTCGCTATGCAGTAATTATCATTGTCTTTAACAAAAACTCTTTTCCCACTGCCAATAAACTTGTCTTCTGGTATTGCTTCTAAAGTTTCTATTGAACCTGATGAAGAACCAGAAGAATCTTTACAATCTGCTTTGATTTTCATATCGTAAAGATCAGGCAAAGCATTGTCTCTGTTAATCTCTATTGAATCAACATTCATGGTCTGCAGTATATTTTTGTGATCAAGCAAGGCTAGAATATCAGATCCAGTTCTTATTGTTGGTAAATCAACATCTCTTAATCCCTGAGATAGCCCTATATAATATGAAGATAATCCGAGTAATAAAACAAAAACTATCACAGCTACAAAGGTATCTAATGTAAAGATAATACCTCTATTTCCACAATGTAAATTCAAAAACTTTCTCTTGTTCCTCATAAATCACATACCTCTTTATTATAAATATAATATCTCCATTAGGATGTAATCCGCCGTTAGCACTATCTAATTCAAAATAATAGTTATATTCCCCTAAATTCAAAGTTTTAACGCCTAAACTATGGCTGATATTTTCAAAAGCCTCAACCTTTTCCTTAGATAAAACCCTATCACTCTCAGCTAAACCAATAACGCCTAAACTGCTGATATTATCCTCCCACTTAGAAGGGTTTCCAGGACTCTTGACTAACAAATCAGAGACTTGGAAAGCTTTTACTTGCAGATCCTCATAAGCAAAATCACCTGCTAGTTTTGCTTTATAATTATACCAGAGCAAAGCGATTGCTGAAATCAAGATAATAAATATAGAGATAGCCATAAACAAATCCACCATGCTCATTTGAGCTTTTTTATGATATTGTGTCATTGTAGCATACTCTTATAGACTCTACATCAACAAACGCTTCTTTAAAGTCATTTGGTGTTGAGTCAAAACTTACAATAGTCTCCACTTTATTTCCAACCATATTATTAATACTACAGGTATTTGTTTTTTCTGTTAAAGATCCTGTCAGATTAGTGCATATCTCAATCCAGCTTCCAACATCCCTATAGGTTATGTTAGCTATATACACGCTTGTATCATTTACTTTATGGTTTATAGAGAACTCTGCGCTTTCAACAGATAAGGCGTTAAGCAGAGGTGTTAAAATAAAACTTGAATAAATCCATCCAGAACCTCTTAATCCTATGATATTTTCAAGAGCTAATCTTAAAGCTTCTGCTATATCCTCTTCACATATATCGCTCACGAAAAAAATAAATCCATCTCCATAATCCCATGTAGACATTGCATCAAAATCATTAACAAACTTCGCTATGGTTACATAACTGCCTATGCTGTTATTTTGGGTGGCAGCCATTTTCTTTTTAGTGCCATAATACTGGCTTCCCTCTTGTAATTGG
>Ga0209542_10019314_pt1 | contig 10927 bp, 14 predicted proteins | sample RifCSPhighO2_01_FD_184028 | JGI IMG/M metagenome (GOLD analysis project Ga0209542, IMG submission 184028) | Soil microbial communities from Rifle, Colorado - Rifle CSP2_plank highO2_0.1 (SPAdes) (version 2) | ecosystem: Environmental > Terrestrial > Deep subsurface > Rock core/Sediment ...
TTTTGCCCTTTTTTGAAAAAGAGGAAGTTAAAAGTATTGGACATAGACATACTATTTCTCATGATACTAATGACGAGATAGAAATTAAACAGATTTTCTTAAAATTAACAGAGTTAATAGCCAGAAGGTTAAGGGCTAAAAAATTAGTAGGAAGAACAGTTACAATATGGTACAGAAATTCTCTTAAAGTGGAAGGAGGTTTTACAGGTGATAGTATGCAGGCCACTATTCCATACACTGCTGATGGATTAGATATATTTCAAGCTTGCTGGAAAATCTTTCATCAAATTTGGCCTGCCCGCAACGCTCTCGCTTGCGAGGCGGGCGGGAGTGGAGACAAAATCCGAATGGTTGGAGTATCTATTTCTAACTTAAAACCAACTACTCCGCAAAATTTATCTTTATTACCAGAAGCCAGGAAACAAGAAGCCATGTTAGCAGTTTTGGATAAAATTAATGATAAATTTGGTGAATTTACTCTGCAGCGGGGAATATTACTCGGAACATCAAAGATCAAAAGAATGCCTAATCCTTTTCTCTCAGATAGAAGATTTAAGATTTAATGTACAATTTAAAATGTACAATGTACAATTAGGGTATGAAAATTGTTGTGACTGGAGGAGCAGGGTTTCTTGGATCTCATCTTTGTGAGAAGCTTTTGGAGCAGGTTAATGAGGTTATAGCCATAGATAACCTAATTACTGGATCTGAAGATAATATAGCTAACCTGAAGGATAATCCAAATTTTGAATTCATTAATGCAGATGCTTCTTGGGGACTTCCTGAGGAAATAACTGGAGTGGACCAAATCTATCATCTTGCTTCTCCAGCTTCTCCTAATAAAAACAACCCACAAAGCTATATTGCTCATCCTTTTGAAACCATGAAGGTAAACACCATGGGAACTATGAAGCTAGCTGAACAGGCTGCAAAATCTGGCATCAGATTTTTGTTTGCTTCTACCTCAGAGGTTTACGGAGATCCGCTAGAGCATCCTCAAAAAGAGGAATATAACGGTAATGTTTCTACAATAGGCCCAAGATCTGTTTATGATGAAAGTAAGAGATTTGGGGAAACGATAGTTTCAGCTTTTGTTAGATCTAAAGAGTTGGATGGAGTGATTGTTAGAATTTTTAATACCTACGGACCTAGAATGCCTGAGGATGGCAGGGTAGTTATTGAATTTGTAAAAGCTGCTAGGGATAATCAGCCCTTGCCTATGTTTGGGGATGGTTCTCAAACAAGATCATTTTGTTTTGTTTCAGACATGGTGGATGGTTTAATTTCTGCTATGGAAAAGGGAGAAAAAGGGGAAGTTTATAATCTTGGTAATCCAGATGAATTTACAGTATTAGAGTTAGCTGAAAAGGTTAAACAGCTAACAAATTCAGGTTCTGAGATTAAACAGGTGGAAGATCTTCCGGAAGATGATCCTAAAAAAAGATGCCCTGATATAACTAAGGCTAAAGATAAATTAGGCTGGGAACCAATGGTAGGTTTAGATGAGGGACTTAAGGAATTAATTGCCTCATTTTAATATATGTCAAGCTGTGAGTACCGGATAGAAATACAAAATTTGTATGACGGAATGCCAACACCCCCTGAGGCTTTGCTTAATAAAGTGACAAAAGGAACTATAGCCTACATAGAACCAACTGGAATAGAGGCTAAAATTTCCTGTAATTTGGGCTCAAATTGTCCTATTTCAGATAAGCTTAGGACTATACCGGAGGCTACTAGAACATATAATGGGACGGTATCTCGTGATAAGCACAGATCGGATCTCTCAACTGATATGCAGGCTTTTCTAAGAAGAAATTGTCCTAATTATAAATAATACTAATTTGGTACCTCGAAAACCTGATCCCAGGTATGAAAAGCTGCACCTTTAAAATCTATGCCCTCACCTGCATCTCCAGCCTCTCTTTTAGCAATTTCATGATTCATTTCCGCCGGATGGTAAGAAGTTTTAATTCCTAATTTTTTAGCATGTTCCAAAGTTACAGCAGTATTTTGACCGCCTCCATAGGCTGAGATAAAATCGCTAACTCCCAGGAAAGCTCTAGTGGCTTCAGTTAAGGTAAGTGTACCGGGAATATAACCTCCCCAGTTTGTATCATTAACAATATATATTTGATCTGCATTTTCGGAAAATTTTCCACTATAAGTGAGAGCCTGTGTAGAAACAATCCCTATAGTTGGGAATCCAAGTTCCTTAGCGATCTTATAAGCTCCCCCAATACCTTCTTCGGTTGCACCAATACAAATAAGAGTTGAAGCTGGGTCAAGTTGTGATAATTCATCTTTGATGCTTCCCATAACCTCTTTTTCATCTTCATACCCAAGTCTTGAATACCCAAATAGTGTGTGGACATATTTATTTTTAGCTCTTACTTTCTCGATTATTTCACTAGCAGTAGTAGGATCATCTGTACCTAGTTTCTCGCCGCTATCGTCAGCATCCATTGCTTTATAAACAAACAGTTCTTTTTGACCATCTCTGGAACTAGCTAACTTTAAAAGGGTGTCATAGTTAGCTACATCTCCCATGTCAAATATTTCTAGGATTTTCATTGCTGCCTGAGCAGTATGCTCCGGGTTTCTGAAATTTCGAGGAACTATAAACCTGCTTGGATTTTCAGGATCATCATAAAAACCAAAACCTATTTTATTTTGAACATTTGCCAGGAGTGCCAGTGCTCTATCGTAAATTTGATGAACAACTACAGGAGAATTATCTTCTGGTCTAATCAAAGAAATTCCGCTTCTTAAATTACCAACAGGAGTTCTTAACTCTTCAATATCCTTGGGCATATCATTAACATTGTTAACCATAAGCTCAAAGGGTTGAGGACCTGCTCCTCGGATTAAATCAGCCACAATTACATCTTTTTCTGCTGTTAGAGCACTTTCATGCAAGATTTCAAAGATAATAACTCTCATCATTCTTCGCATAGCTATTTCATCCTGGGTTGCATTAGCAGGTAATCCTTCAATATGAGGTACTATTTTTTCCACTATGAATTGGTCCATTTGTTTGTAGTAACCTAGCTTATCCTCTTCAGTTTCTATTCCCATTTCTCTTTCTCTTTTTTTTATGTATCCCAACATTCTTCTGGCGTGATTCAAATCATGAAACCAAAAGTCCAAGGGTGATTGGTGATGACGATCCACGCGTGTTGTTTCTGTTTCTACTCCTAAAATACCAATCGGGACAGATCTTGGGCGGATAAAATCAAAAAAACCAGTTCTCTCAATAGTAGGGAATAGCACGACATCAGGATCAGCTATTAAACCATGTCTATGGTAGGCATAACGATCGAAATGATATAGAGGAATAGCTCGATTTCCTGGCTCAAGACGGTTCAGCTTATCTAGATGCCTAATTGCAGCTTCAACTGCATCAATGGTGGGACGATACGGAAAAGGTGCATTAAAAGGTACTGGATATGGATAATCCTCAACATCCACTTTAAATTCCATATTAATATGACCAAGATAAGTTAGTACTTCTTCTCTCTCGAACCGGAGATCTGGATGGGCTTTTAATACATCGCCAAACCTTGGGCCTTCAATTGCCTCTAATAAATGATCTATAACTGGCTTAAATTCTGGGAATGGGGCATTTTGTCCATTTTTTAATAAACGGCCGTGGAAGTCCTGATATGCTCCAATAGGATCTGCAACTATTTGTTTCTCAAAATTTGTATCTACTGACATTATTCGTATTATAGCTTAATAAGGTTTTAAGAACAAACTATGGGGCTTCTTTCTTTTTTAATCCAGCAGGAAACAACTGATAAAACAACTTTGGTACGCCCGGAGGGAATAATCGCTTTGCTCTTGCCTCCTTCGGAGGTCGAACACCTAACCACTCCGTGGAGCGCAGTTCAATTCCCAAGACGGACTTTTTTCAAAAAAACCAGTCACAAGGACTGGTCATTTTGAAAAGTACGCCCGGAGGGAATCGAACCCCCGACCAAGTGATTAGAATTCACTTGCTCTATCCGCTGAGCTACGGGCGCGTATGTTCAATTATATCAAGAAGGGGTTGACATGTATATTCTTACTTGCTAAAGTAATATACGTGAATAAAAAAACTGCTGTCCTAGCGGCCCTAGCTTCTACTATATTACTTATTTCACCAGTCCTAGCTAAGGACTCCACTACATCTTCAACTATTAGAAAAGAAGCTGTTCAGCAAAGAATTGAAACCAAAAGAGAAATTGCTCAAACTAGAATAGAAAATATCAGAGAAAAAATGGCTTCTAGAGAAGCTATTTTAAAATCAAAGCTTGATGGCTTCAGTGATAGGAAGAAAGCAACTGCAGCTGCCAGAATTAATACCAATTTAAACAATATTAATACAAAGCAAACCGAAATGATGCAAAAGCATTTGGATGTTATGACAGCTATTTTAAATAAACTGGAAAATAGGGTAAATGATGGAAAACCTGATATTAAAGATTCAACAGCTGCTAAAACTGCTATAGCTAGTGCCAGGTCTGCGATATCCTCCGCATCTGGCGCAGTAACTGCTCAATCGCAAAATGATTATACAATTCAGGTAACAACCGAAAGCAAGGTTAGGCTTGATGCACTCTCTCAGAGAGAACAACTGTATAAAGACGTAATGGCTCTTAGAAAATTAATAATTGAAACAAAAAGGTCTGTAATAAATGCTATCAGAGTAGCTAGAGCCGAAAAACCGGAAACAGAAAAGGAGGCAACTGAAAGTGGAAACTAATTCTACGCCAGCACCAGCTCCTGTACAAGTACCGCCTGTGACAGATACTGTTCAGCCAACTCCAAATTCTCCTCAGCCGGTAGCTAATGCCCCAGAGGGTGGAGAAAAAAAGACAATGATGTATATGATTTTGGGAGTAATAGCAATTCTGTTAATAGTCGGAGGAATTTATTTATTTCTAAGTAGAAAGCAGGCTTCAGAGAAAACCATAAATAATACAAGCAGTACAACAGTACAGCAAGATACTACTTCCACAGATACTTTAATAAAGGATGCAAATGCTGTTGATGTAACTAGCCCTGATTCGGATTTTAAAACAGTAGATACAGACCTCGGCAGTCTCTGATTGAAGTATTTCTGCTTGACATTAAATTGCCTATAGTGTATTGTTCGCGCTAATATGGCGTTGCCAGACAGATTAGCGGAATTAGGTAGAAAAATAACATCTCCTCTTAAAAGGGTTCCAGGTCGTGTTTATAGAGGAGGATTTACTTTAGGACTTATTGTTGGTGCAGTTGGTGCAACTGTTCTAGAGAGAAATGGTGCATTTAATGTAGTTGGTGGTGCTGCAAATGAGGCTAGAGTATCTACAGTAGGTTGGATTGCGGATAGAAATTTAGATTTAGCTAGATGGCATTTTGATCAGGCTGACTGGATAGATGCTGATAATAGAATCCCAAATCCTTTTGTTCTAGGTAATAAAAATCCAGTTGTTCCTGAACCTAGTGAATAACCCCAATCTAACTATTAAAATAGAAAGTGAGATGCTATATTTAGCTTCAATTAGTGCTTGCATTTGAAGATATAAGAGGTTTACTATTGAGGGGAATAAAAATGCGTACTTATATGCCAATTATTCTTGGGGTTGTACTACTAATAATAGGTATTCTAATTAAAACAATTAGTCAATCAGAATTAAGTGGTGTCCAAACTGCTCAATCTATGTATGATACCTCTCCTACAGGGGACTGGGAAGTTGTAGAAACAATTCCTTCTCCAACACCATTCGATCCTATTGCTGAGGGAGCAACTCCAGCTCAATCATCTGAAGAGAAAGAAATTAATGATTACATGCAAAAGATTAGCTCTTATGCAAAAGAGTATGTTGACTGGTATAAAAAACTTTTAAAAATATCAGATTCTGTACGGAATGGTACATTTATTGGTAGTCTTACTGAATCGCAGGCAATATCTAGTGGTTTTAGCGATATATCTATGAGCCTAAGCTTAATTCAACCGCCAAATATAGCCATTAATATGCATAATCATTTTATACAAGCTGCTGATAATGCATCTACTGCAGCCAATGCTGCATACTTAGCTATAGGTAAATGGCAAACAAATCAATTTGAGGCTGAAATACAACTTAATATATTGGGACAATATTTAAAGTTAGCTCGTGACGAATTTTTGGCTATGGTTGAAGAATCTAAAAAGGTACAAGGAGGCATCACTGCAAACATTGAATAATTTAAATTAAAATGAGAATTAACACAGATAAGCATACATTAGAAAAGAAGGCATGGTACAGGCTGATTAAAGTTGTCTATTTTATTATTTATTCAATGGCAATATTATTAGTAGTTCTTATTGCAAGTGGCTATAAGCCTTATACCTATATAGACAATGATAAATCTCTAATTATCTGTAATAATAACAAGATCTATTCAGCTGGGAAAAATAATATCTATATCAACTTAGATGGAACTTTGTTTGATTATAGTGACTTTCAAACCAAGAAGCTATGTAGCCAAGATCCAGACTTTATACCAGATAAGAAAAATTATACATTGAGGCTAGAGCATACAACCAGTGGAAGTTGGACAAGTGTTATTGAAGTATTCTTAATTGAAACTGGTGTTGTTATCATTATTTTCGAGTTGATAAAAAGAATTTTTCTTTACATCACTATAGGTAAAAGCTTCCTACCAAAGTTTTCCAAAAATGAATAAAATTTTGAAAATTAAATCCTTTGTGTTGTTAGCTGTAATACTAGCCTTTTTAGTTATCGGTATTGAGCTAGGAAGAAACATCACGCATTACTACACCAACGATTGGATAGAGGAGATGAACTTGCTTATAAGCGATATGGGAGGATATACCTCTGAGACTACAAAAATTAATGATTCTCTGAATGAGGCAATAATTCTTATTGGTTCGCTTGGAAATCCAGTATGCATAAGAAATTTAGAATGCATTCAGGATGTTATAGAGAGAGGCGGGAATTTAGATGGGGAGATAAAAGTGCGACAGGAGATATTACAGAAATTGGGCAAGAGCATCCAAGAACGCTCTAAAAAGTTATGGCCAAACGCCAATATTAAGTCTTCACCCGAAGAGGCGAAAATTCAAAATATGAGTGGATCTAAGGAATCACCTACACAGCCTAAAGATGAGCAGACTAATCCTTTAGGTTTTATTACAGGAGTAAAGACCACACAAGGAACAATCTATCTTAGGATTGATCAGGAAAGTGTTTATTTCCGTCCTTTTGATGATATGGATACTAAATACAAATCAATTCATATTAAGAAAGAAGCATATCCAAAGCTTTTTAAACAAGGAATTGCAAACTTTAGTAGCTTACAAGCTGAGGAATATATTGACCCTCAAACAAAGGAGATATTTATTAAACTTTCCAATAACCAACCTGATCACGCGGCATTTGCAAGTACTTATGTTCTTCTTGTTAACCCATTCACGGGAGAGATTAAAGAAGGAAAAACTAAACTCAAATAGAATATCTTATTGGGAAGGGGTTATAGATCAAACGCTTCAGTTTGCTGAGACTGTATTTGAGCTATTTAATAGTAAAGATCCTTATGTTAAACGGTTAGTACTCCAAATTCTCGGGTCGGACCTGAAAATAAGAAATAAAAATCTCTATCTTGAAGCTAAATCTGTATTTATCTTCCTTAGAAACAAACAAAATAGGCTTTTTGAGGAAAATGGAATAGTCGGACTCAAAGAAAGATCGTTACAACAAGCTAATATAGATAATTCTATGCTTCAAATACCTATAGGAGCGGGATAGGGGAATTGGACCCCTTACATTCTGCTTGGAAAGCAGACGTTCTACCGGTGAACTAATCCCGCCTACGTTACTTTGTAACTTCGGCGGGCAGGCCCGCTTTAGCTACTGGTCTATTACAGAGTAACAAACTTGTTTATTTTACCACTGTTGTATTCTTTTAGGAAATATTTTAATTAAACTGTTAAATAATATCAAAACTGAGTGTGACGGTGATAGTTATTTCTGATGAACCTGGTTCTACTTGTGTTGGATTATCACTCCCAATTTTAGCTTCAGATACAGCCATCATAGGTATTGGCCTTGGGTCCCCAAAATTATTTTCAGAATAATTAATAATTCTTCCTAATTTAAATCCAGCTATTTTTGCAGCACCTTCTGCTTTTTTCCTGGCCTCTGCTACTGCTTTTTCTCTTGCCTGATTTTCTAATTTACTTCTGTCATCTATAGTAAAATTAATACCCCCAATGCTATTAGCCCCATTAGCTATGGAAGCATCTAAAACAGAGTTTGCATTGTCTATTTTCCTTACCCTTATAGTTAAATTAGTATTTGCATTATATCCTGTGATTTTTGGAGCTGAACCACTGTTATAGTCATAATCTGGACTAATATTATAATGAGCCGTTTGAATGTCTTTTGCCTCAACTCCTAGTTTTTTGATTGCTTCTGAAACTTTATTAATATTTTTATTCAATTCATCTTGTGCTGATTTGGCAGAACCTCCCTTTGCAATAACTCCTACATTTATTACCGCTATATCAGGAGAAGCACTAACTTTTCCTTCTCCAGTAACATCAAAAGTAGTAGATTTAGTAGTGTTTACAGAAGTTACATAAAAAGGAATTGGACCAAATAGTTTTGTGAATGTAAAAAGGAGCGAAAAGAAAGTGATAGCACCAATAACAGGTAACAGTAAGATCTTAGACCCCATTGATTTATGATACCATAAGTTAGTGAAGCACAGGGTTTTTAATGTTGGGCTTTTTATTACTTATATAGTTGGAATGACTGCTATTATGATCTGGCAGGGGATTGGAATAGATCCCAGCAGATATGTTTTTGTACTCCTTTTTGCCTCCCTATTTATCAAACGAACTCGTTCATTTATCTTAGATTGGACTCCTTTTTTATTCATATTGCTCTCCTATGATTTTCTAAGGGGATTTGCAGATGATCTTGGAGGCAGAGCAAATTTTTTAGATCTCATTAATCTTGAAAAAGGGATTTTTGGGATAATTCCGACAATAGAACTTCAAAAACTGTTGTATCATGGTTCACCAACTATACTAGATTATCTAGCAACTATTTTTTACTTTTTACACTTCGCACTGCCCTTAGGCTTCGGATTTTTGCTCTGGCTAAATAACAGAGGACAATTCAGGCATTTTGTCACAGGAATTCTGCTTCTATCCTACTCAGCATGGCTAACATTCCTAATATACCCATCAGCTCCTCCTTGGCTTGCTAGCAATGAAGGATATATACCTCATGTTAACAAAATTATTGATACTACACTTTCTGCTTTTCCAGACAGATGGGATTTGCCTTCTATTTATCATAATTTTAACCCAAATGCTGTTGCTGCTATGCCATCTTTACACGCAGCTTATCCATTTTTAGTTTTGCTTTATGCCCTTCGGTTTTTTAAGAAAAAAGGATTATTTTTTATTCCTTATGTTTTAGGAGTTTGGTTTTCACTTGTTTATTTAGGAGAGCATTATTTTGTAGATGTAATCGCAGGAGCAATTTATGCAATTGCCTTTTACTTTATTTCAGTAAGACTACATATTATTAACTGGGGGAAATTATTTGCTCGATTTTTGCAGCAATAACAAAATCATTTTCGGATAGGCCATTAATAGCGTGAGTTGACAGAGTAATTAAAACCTTTTTGTAATTATGAAGGTTAATATCTGGATGATGATCTTCTTGTTTAGCTACCTCAGCAACCTTATTTAGAAAATTCATTGCATCATCAAAATTATTGAAGGTAAAATCTTTAGAGATCTGTTTGCCATCTGTTTGCCAATCCGAGGAGAGTTGTGCCATCAATACTCCATATTCCGTCTCATTTAAGGGTAATATACCCCCTTCGCAAGGAACGCATTTTTTATCCCTGAGCTGTGTCGAATGGGTCATGATTTATGGATTTTGTGCGTGCCGTTCCCGTTTGTTTTTAAAACACCACTCTTTTTTAATACATCTATTTCATGTTGAATAACCTTCATTTGTTGACCAATGTGCAAAAGAACTTTGTGGGCTTCCTCTTCCTCTGAAGCTTCCTCCTGAATGTCTTCAATATCCTCTTCAACCTCTTCCAAACTCTCAGTATTTCTATTAACAGACATCTGTATAAAAATAGCCAGGTAGATAGCCTCAACAGAAAGCCAGGTAGTAAAAATTAAAAGTACGGATCTAAGTTCAAATCCTAAAAGGGCTGCTGCTGGAAAAGCAAGAAAAATTATAGTGTGAATAATTACAGAATAGGGAGTGCCAACCCATTCAACAAGCTTAAATGATATTTTTTCAAGCGGAGCAAATCTTTTGGACATAAATAATTCTCCTTTCCATAAAAAAAATCTCTTCACCGCTCTTTAGGTTATGAGATTCTGAATTCATTGTCCCCCTGTGAGAAGTATCTGTCAACCCCCCAAAAAAAAATAAAATTTCAATCTGTCAGGGACCGGGGAATAGAGGGAGTTCGCCTTGAACAAGTTCAATGGCGCTCCTCCTCTGATCCCTTCGGGAATATGCTCTCCTCCATTATTCATTCAGTCGGGGACCGGGGAATTGAACCCCGTACATCCGCGTCCCAAACGCGGCGGTCTACCGATGACCTAGTCCCCGTAATCTTTCAGTGGGGACCCTTGCAATCAAGTCCCCGAAATCAATCTGTTAAGTATACATTAAAATGTGCTGGTGGAGGGAGAACATGCCCCGCCTTCTCGCTTTGCTGAGAGGCGGGCGAACAGCCTTGCTTGCAAGCAAGCGCGCAGTACAACTTCTCGAACCACCGAATTTTGAAATGGCGATCGCAAGGATCTTCATTTCAAAATGTGCTGGTGGAGGGAGTCGAACCCTCATGTCTTGTGGACACTCGCTCTTAAGGCGAGCGTGTATGCCATTCCACCACACCAGCAGATTTG
>Ga0209542_10019315_pt1 | contig 10927 bp, 10 predicted proteins | sample RifCSPhighO2_01_FD_184028 | JGI IMG/M metagenome (GOLD analysis project Ga0209542, IMG submission 184028) | Soil microbial communities from Rifle, Colorado - Rifle CSP2_plank highO2_0.1 (SPAdes) (version 2) | ecosystem: Environmental > Terrestrial > Deep subsurface > Rock core/Sediment ...
TATGCTTTGTCAAAAAGCGATAGACCAAGGAAATACCGGGATGATTTGAAAAGAAAGCTTTCAGACGAAAGAAGTGAAGTGTCCGAGAAAATCAGACAGTTGAAAATGGAAGCTCCAGATGGAAAAATGAGAGAAACCGATGTTGCTGACAGAGAAACCATATTCCGCCTGATACAATCTATCCCTTCTCCAAATGCAGAACCCTTTAAACTATGGTTAGCACAGGTCGGTAATGAGAGGGTAGAAGAAACCATTGATCCGGAACTAGCTATTAACCGAGCTTTACAGACCTACCTAAAAAAGGCTATAGTCTAAGCTGGATAAATCAAAGACTAATTACTCCCTCCTTTTCGCCTTTGCCCTATCTGTATTTGTCAGAAACTTTTTTCGCAGGCGCACGGAAAGAGGAGTGATTTCTAGATACTCATCTTCTCTCATCGTCTCCAATCCTCTTTCTATATCTATTTTCCAAGGCGGGGTGAGCATGATATGCTCATCATTTCCGGAAGAGCGCATGTTCGTGAGTTGTTTGCCCTTGCAAGGATTGACTTCCATATCTTCTCCTTTTGAAACATCTCCCACAACCATACCCTCGTATATTTCTGTAGTGGGCTCTATGAATATTCTACCCCTTTCCTGCAAATTCCAAAGAGCAAAAGCCAAAGCTTTGCCAGCCATCATGGATGTCATAGAACCTGTGGCGTGCTTCTCTATTTCTCCGGCATAAGGTTTGAAATCTATAAATCTGCTTGCCAATATTCCTTCACCCTTTGTATCTATAACAAAGACACTTCTGTATCCTAGAAGTCCCCGCGTTGGTATTTCAAATATCATTCTGGCCTGACCGTCTTTTGTTTTCATATCAATCATCGTAGCTTTCCTTTTTCCTAGCTTTTCTATAATAGCCCCCGTAAACTCTTCTGGAGTATCTACAGTAAGTTCCTCGAAAGGTTCCATTTTTTGCCCATCTATTTCTTTTATAATAACCTGCGGTTGGGAAACTTGAAGTTCATATCCTTCACGCCTCATGTTTTCTAGAAGAACAGCCACATGGAGTTCTCCTCGACCGAAAACTCTATAAAACTCATTTGAAGAAAAATCAACCTTGAGACCAACATTTATTTCAAGCTCTTTCTCAAGTCTTTCACGTATTTGCCTGCCAGTAACAAATTTTCCTTCTTTTCCCGCAAAAGGGGAGTTGTTGACAAGGAAGTTCAGAGAAATAGTAGGCTCATCTATTTTTATAGCCGGAAGAGCTGGTGTTTCTGGATTATCAGTGAGAGTTTCGCCGATATAAATATTTGGAAATCCTGCAATAGTTACTATATCGCCCGCGCTAGCTTCTTCTATTTCTACCCTTTTTTTTCCTTCAAAAGTGAAAAGCTTTGTTATTTTACCAGAGCTTACCGATCCATCTATTTTTTTCTCATAAACAGTTTGTCCTGTTTTTACTTTACCATCATATATACGACCAATAGCCAGTCTTCCCAGGAAATTATCATAACCTAGGTTAAAGGTTTGCAGAGTAAGCGGCGCAGTATCACTATGGTCTTGGTTTGCTGGAGGAACATGCGCGAGTATCATATCTAAAAGCGGGGTAAGATCTTTCCTTTCATCTGCGAGTTTCTTCATTGCTACTCCTTCACGGCCAATAGCGTAAATAGTAGGGAAGTCCAGCTGGGAATCATTGGCCCCAAGCTCCATGAATAGTTCCAAAACCATTTCATGAGCATGCTCTGGGTTGGCTGCAGTTTTGTCTATTTTATTTATTATGACAATAGGCTTGAGTCCGAGCTCCAGAGATTTTTTCAGAACAAATCTAGTCTGTGGCATAGGTCCTTCCTGCGCGTCTACGACCAGAAGCACGGTGTCTATAGAGCGCAATACTCTTTCTACTTCTGAACCAAAGTCGGCATGGCCCGGAGTATCTACAATATTTATTTTTGTATCTTTGTATTGTATGGATGTATTCTTTGCATAAATAGTAATACCGCGCTCCTGTTCCAGAGCGTTGGAATCCATAGTGCCTTCGTCTCCATGGCCGCATTGGGTCATAATGGCGTCGGTGAGGGTTGTTTTGCCATGATCCACATGGGCGATAATAGCTATGTTTCGTATGTCCATAAGAGAACAATTAAAGCATAAAAATAAAAAAAGGGCAAGAAATACACAGAAAAAAGCGCGCTATCCTGGGGGAGGAGAATAGGCGCGCTATGGATCGAAGTGCTGTGGCGGATTTTAGGAGGGCCTGATGAACTTCTATCATCAGGGTACTACTTGACCATCGTCACGGTGAGTTCCTGGCCGTGAGGCGGGATTCTGGTCAAAAATTGATGTCGGCGATTACCGATCACCCACTCGCATTGAGGAACGAGATGCTCCAAAGATGATACGATGTTCCCTTGGTCGTTCATGATTCGGATGCAAGCTGTTCCTAGGCGTTTTGAAGTGTTTTGGTCCATGGCTTTGATGGGAGTTGTTGGGTGTCATGGGGTTTACCTTATTTGTTGCGGGATCTCTTCTCGTCATGGGAACAAGGAGTTTTTATGTTATGGTGTGGCTGTAGGGTTTCTACCACGCGAACACAATGGAAGAACAGCCAGTGATAAATGATAGCATATGAAATGAAAATAAAAAAGCGCCTCCGACCCGAAGGGCGGAGGCGAGTGGAAATGAGGACAGGCTACGATGTGAAAGATTGTTCGTTCAGTTTCCATGCCATGGAAATACTGCGAGCATCATACACAATCCTACCGTTTAGCGGATGAGAGTTGGCAACATCAGGTTTGGCTTCCTGCCTATGGACTGGCCACATTTGCCGAGCTTGAGCAAGTACCGCGTCAGCAACCTGATCAAGATCATTGTTTGCGTTTATGAAGTGGGGGGTATTTCCAGATTCATGGAGAGCATCAATAACTCCTGGCATATTTTTCAGATATACCTCATAACCCTCTTCAAATTTGTGCGTATCTGTTCTGTGTCCGTCAGGTTTGAGCGCGGAACGGTGGTCATGTCTGAGCCTGCAGATATCTTTCGAGGCCATCAATACGAGCGCCCTGGCATTTGCTGGAGTAAGCACTCCCCATCCGATGAGGGTGGCGATCTGATCGCTATTCCTGCCAACCCCATCCCAAGCGAAAAATCTTCTTCCCTCAAAAATGCCTTCTTCGTAACGGTCACGAGCCATTGACATCATCACATCATCAGGAAGTAGTTTCCTGTCGGCTACTATTTTCCCGAATCTCCTTCTGAACCAATCATTTTTTTGGTCCTTTAGGCGAGCTCTGACAAGATCACCCATAGCCACGATCCAGATACGGTGCCCATAAACTTTTTTCAGTTTATCGATCCCGTACCCTTTTCCTGAGCAATTTGGACCGAACTTGAATAAATGTCTTTCTTCACGGTTTCCAGCTGATCCGATTGTGTGTGCCATAATGGAGATATACTGTATGCATTTTTCCGTTGTTTTGGCCAACAACATCCTCCTCATCCGAGAAAGAACAGCCGGCAAACAATATAACACACAAGAAAGTGAAAAGCAAGAATGGCTAAAAATAAGAGGATTTTGGCCGATTTTTCCGAGTTATCCACATTTGTCTCAAATTTTATCCCTTTTTAATCAAAATTTAATAACTTCTTAATCTCACTTTGTTATTCTTTTCTCATGCCAAAAAAAGCAGAAAAAAATTATGAAATAATGGGAAATGAAAAAATGCTTCATGATATAGAGTCCATGATAGAGCTTGTGGATTCACTTGTTATGCACGGTCACAGTCGTAGCGCTTCAGATATACATATAGATCCAGCGTCCGAGGGGATAGTGGTGAGATTTCGCATAGATGGAGTTTTGACATACGCTGACACATTGGATCTGGGCATGCATGAAGAGCTTATAGCTAGGATAAAGGTTCTTTCAGGTTTGCGAACCGATATACATTTTGTTCCGCAGGATGGAAGGTTTCGTTTTACACAGGGTGTGTATGATTGCGATATCAGGGTTTCTATTATTCCCACCCATTATGGAGAAAACGCGGTTTTGAGATTGCTCAAAAATGACGCGGACATACCCACACTTGGGAAATTGGGATTTTCCGATCATGACATAGAGAGGATAATGGATTGCTTGTCATTACATCAAGGCATGATATTGGTGACTGGCCCCACCGGATCGGGGAAAACATCTACATTATACACACTCATATCTTCTCTTTCTTCAGAAAATAATTCCATTATCACCCTTGAAGATCCTATAGAATACGCTATGGCCGGAGTTAGACAAATACAGATACACAGCCGGCATGGCATAACTTTTGCAAACGGCCTGCGCTCCATAGTGAGGCAGGACCCTGACATAATCATGGTGGGTGAAATAAGAGATGCGGAAACAGCGCAGATTGCCACCAATATTTCTCTTACTGGACATCTTTTATTATCTACTCTTCATACGAACTCATCGCTGGGAGCTATTCCCAGACTTATAGACATGGATGTCGATTCATATTTGGTGGCTTCCACGCTTTCACTAGTCATCGCCCAAAGGCTGGTGAGAAAAATATGCGAAAGGTGCAAAGGGGCTGGTTGCGGAGCTTGCGGAAAACTGGGATTCAAAGGTCGAACCGTGGTAGCGGAAACTCTGGTTGTAGATGAGGAACTTAGAAAATACATCATGTCTCGCACATCTCTCACGGAAATTGGCAGATATCTGCGAAGCAAGGGCATGAGAACTATGTATGAAGACGGCATGGAAAAAGTAGAAAGGGGAATTACCACCAGAGAGGAAATAGCTAGGATATTGCATAACTGAAAATATGATTAGAAAAGGAGCATTCAAACTTGCCGATCAGATTTTCTTTTGTCAGAGATTGTCTATTCTCTTGGAATCAGGAATATCTCTAGTAGAAGCTCTGGTCATTATGAGTGACATAGATGTTTCAAAGCACAGGAAAAAGATTTATGGAATTGTCATAAAAGACCTTGAAAAGGGAATATCACTGGCTAAAAGCATAAGAAATACAGGAGTCAAATTTAACCATCTGCTTATAACCCTCATACAAAACGGCGAAGTTACTGGAGGGCTGGGCGTTGCTCTGGCGCAAGCACATTCGTATATGGAAAAGAAAAATGAAATGAAGAAAAAAATCATAAGTTCGCTTATTTACCCAGCTTTTATAGTTTTTACCACTATTGCCATGACATTTTTTCTAATACTATTTATCTTTCCCAAGATTATACCTTTGTTAAAAAGCCTGAATATAGAACTGCCTCTCATTACGCGCATTGTGCAGGCATTTTATTATTTTTCTATTTCTTATGGTATTTGGGTAATTATAGGGATGCTTATTTTAATCACTATTTCCTATTTCTTAAATATGAAAATATTTTCATTCAAATACAAGATTCATTTATTCCTGATACATATGCCTTTTTTCAGCAAATATATTCAAATATATATTATGGCTTCTATATGCTCCATGGCGGAAACGCTTCTCAATTCTGGCAGAAGTCTTCCCGACACCCTGGCTTTTTCAAGAGAATCAGTCAGAAATGTGGTTTATAAAAGAGTTTTTTCTCTAATACATGATGAATCTGTAAGAGGCGTGAGCTTGGCCGACTCTCTGCGCAAATATTCCCATATTTTTCCTTCCATTCTTATCAATATGTGCGATCTAGGTGAGAGAACAGGACATCTGGCCCATATGCTTGGACATTCTGCCAAAATATTTGAACAAGATATTGATAATGCGCAGAAGAGGCTCTCATCTTTGATCGAGCCTATGCTCATGGTTCTTATGGGACTTATTGTGGGCTCTATCGCTCTTTCTATAATTCTGCCGGTATATGAAATCACAAATCATCTTACAAAATAGGGGATTTTTGACCACGGAAATAATGCTGGCTTTTTCTCTTATGACTATTTTTACTATTTCTACTTTCACTCTTCTGTTTTCTACCCAAGAGCTCAAGATGTGGTCGTTAAATGAATTGGAAAGATTGGAATCTGAACCACTTGTCTATGCATACTCTGACTATATCGAGGATTTTGGACGGAATAGTTGCTTAGATAAAATAGATTTTGATGAAGATAAAATAAAATATTTTCCAGACGGCTTATCTATAGGACTTTCAAATAAAAGTAGCGATATTGAGGTTAGAAATGGCATTATCTATCTTACTGCTGACGCAACCAGCTTATCTCCACATGACTTTTTCATAATTGATTCTAGAGATATGTCTATTATATCCTCTATTAACACTGGTCCAGGGGTTTCTGCCATAGAAGTTGCCGGACCCTATGTATTTCTAGCGGAGTCGAGTACTATAAATCAGCTACAAATACTAGATATTCATGATAGGCGAGCTCCGCGTCTAATATCCGAGATTAAACTTCCATTACCCACCGCTACGACCACGGCTCCTTTTGCCACTTCCATCTTTTATTCGAAAGGCTTTATATATTTGGGCACAGAAAAATGGGATGGAGCCGAGTTTTCTGTGATAGATGTGAGCGATGTTCATGATCCTACAGTTGTGGGCAGTTTGGAAACTGGCACTCTCATAAATGATATTTATGTTAGTGGAAATACTGCGTATCTGGCAGGGTCAGATAATAAACAGATGAGAATAGTGGATATAAGTGATAAAAGTCAACCTGTTCTCATAGACTCATTTAGTCCGTCTGGCTGGCAGACGCAGGAGGGGAAAGTGCTGGACTATTTTCAGGGCGCGATAGGGTTAGGCAGAACTGTAGGAGGGTTCAATGTGGAGGGGAATCATGAAGCTTTTGTATTTTTTAAAAGCTCCGAAATATTTTCAAGAGATGTTCCAGGAGGTGTCTATGGCATGCTCTTGCGCGATAATAATATTTTTCTTCTTACGCATGATTTACAAAATGAATTTCAAGTATTTGATAAAAATTTGGATAATAAGATATTCGAGCTTCCACTCGGGCAGTCTCCCGTAAAGATGGCTTGCGATGGATCAAACCTCTTCTTTGCCACCGGAGGAAATACTGGAGTATCAATTTTAAAATTATATGAATAAAGGCTTTTCACTTATAGAAATAATAATTTATATTGCCTTGCTCTCGCTTCTTCTTTTGGGAGTTTTTTCTTCCGTTTTGGGTTGGGTCTATAAAAGTATGGAAAAACCAGTTTTCAGCGATGGAGATTATCAGATCTTAATAAAAAACTTCCATGAGAAATAAAATATATAAAAATAATGAAGGATTCATAGCTCTTACTCTAGTTATTACCATATCAGTTTTGCTACTCACTTTTTCATATATGCAATCCATAGATGTTGCTCACTTTTTTGACATGACATTGCGCAAAAAATATCGCTTAATGAACTATCACAATGCCTGGAATTGCATAGACCAAGCTATTTTAAATCTTGCTCATGATTATTTTTATGAAGTTCACACCCCGGTCACTATTCTAGATTTACATTGTTCTATTGATGTGGTCAAAAGTGAAAATGGTCTAAAAATAATTGAGGCGACAGGGAATTATAAAAATATTTATGTACAAAGACGAGCAATAGCAAGGTTATATGACAATAGAGTTGAAATAGTTTCAATAGAATGATCTACTGCTGGATTTTATCCCTTTTTTATCAAAATTTTATCAGGATTTAATGTTGTTTTGATACTGTCTTTACATTATTAGTTTAATCATTAAAAATATGATAAAAACGAAAAAAATATTAGGAGTAGGTGCAGGTTTTACATTGATAGAAATATTGGTAGTTATAGGTATTATCGCTGTTCTTGCGGCGGTTGTTCTGGTAGCCATAAATCCAGCTAGACAGTTCAAACTTGCGCACGACTCGCAGAGAATGAGCAATGTCACAGCCATATTGAATGCCGTTGGACAAAATATTGCAGAAAATAAAGGACTGTTCAAATGCGATGTTTCTTTACCCACAGCTAGTACTACTATTTCCAACGATACACTGGATATAGCTATTTGTCTGGTCCCAAATTATATAGGCTCACTACCATATGATCCCAGCGCAAATGGGGCAAGGTGGAATAGTACCGACGATTACGATACGCATTATTATATAAAGGAGGATAACGATGGCAGAGTGACAGTGAGCGCGGTAGGAGAAATAACGAAGGATATTTCTGTGACGAGATGATATACTAGTTTGTATAATGCGTACAAATACGTATATCTCTATAATCTGCATTTTGATTGTCGCTTCAGTTATCGTGCTGAAGTATATAGAGTTTGAGAAAATCAAAAGCAAGAGTGAAAAGCCTGTCACATATTCTACTCTCATAGCCAACAATCACATAAATGAAAGTATTCTTATAGATGATCAAGAAAAACCTATACAAAAACCCAAAGCTATTTCTGCGCCTAAACCATATATTACGGCAGAATCATATATAGTTGGGAATCTGGAAACTGGAGCAGTTTATCTAAGCCAAAACCCAGCCAAAGTTTTTCCCATTGCTTCTGTAAGCAAGCTCTACACAGCCCTAGTCGCGCATCATCTTTTTGATCTGGAAGAAAAAATAACCATTACACAAACTATGCTTGACACTCATGGCGAGTCCGGTGGCTTCCAATTGGACGAAAAATTTATTCCCAATGAACTTTTGCACGCTCTTCTACTTGTTTCTAGCAATGATGCGGCAGAAGCCTACGCGCAGTCATGGAGTGGTGGAAAGTTCATAGAACAAATGAACGCTTTTGCAAGAGAAATAGGCATGAACAATACCTCTTTCAAAGACGCTTCAGGCTTGAGCTCACAGAATATCTCAAACTCAGAAGATCTTTTTATATTATCAAAATATCTGTATAAAAATGAAAGAGACATTCTGGATATTTCCAAAACAAGGGAAATAGAATTGGCCACTACCACCGATCACGGCTATCATCATTTTGTAAATATTAACCCATATTGGAATTATGCGGATTTTATAGGTGGAAAGACTGGCAGAACGGAATGGGCAAAGGAAGCTATGGTCTCACTCTTTGAGCAGAAGGTGGGCGATGTCAGTTATCCCATCGCTATTGTTATTTTACGATCTGATCTTGGGGAAAGGGAAATAAATACAGAGAAGTTGTTGGGGATGTTTATGGAAAAGGTGAAACAAGATGATATAATATCCCAGTGAAAACCATAAACAATCACGGTAGTCCCATTGCCTACTTTTGTATGGAATATGCCATAGATGACGATTCAAACGCTTATGCCGGAGGGTTGGGGATTCTGGCTATGGACTATCTTCTGGAAGCGGCAGATCAGGGAGTTCCGATAGTGGCTATAGGCCTGCGCTACAGTCATGATCCATCAGAGCTTGTTTCAAAGGATTTTTCTGTATTGAAAGATGAAAAAAGCGAGATTTTTATTATAGAAATTCCTGTGGGGGATGAAATAGTAAAAGCAAAAGTCTGGCATAGAAGGTTCAAGGACAGCGTGGATCTTATGCTTTTGGACACGCATACTTCCGAAAATCTGCAGAACGATCTCAATATCACTTCATATCTCTACGATTCCGACTTTTATACTCGCATAAAGCAACAGATAATTTTAGGTATAGGCGGGGTAAGGCTTTTAAATACACTGAATATCAAACCCAGAGTCTATCATCTGAACGAAGGGCATACAGCTTTTGCTGGGTTGGCTATAATAGCAGAAAAGAAAGCTAAAAATAAAAATGAGAAGATAAAAGTGGTTGCTACCAAACACACTATCTTCCACGATGCCGGAATGTTTATAAAGAAAGAAGATTTCCATAAATATGTCGCCCCGTATTGCAAGATTATGGGAATAGATAGCAATGAGATATATAAAAAAGGTGAATTTGAACTGGATTCAGATACATTTTCTACAACTAGATTTCTTATGAATACTTCCGATATACAGAACGGCGTGAGTGTTTTACATACAGTTTACGAAAAGAAGGTCCATCCTCATAGTAAACTGATTCCAGTTACAAACGGGGTGTATAAGAAGAGGTGGCAGGCTAGAGAGTGGAAAGGAAATCCTATTGATTTGTCGAATAAAGATTTTTGGGATACTAAAAACATTTTGAGAGCCAAACTCGTTTCATTTGTCAAAGAAAAAACTGACGAAAGTCTTGATCCGCAAGTTTGCACCATTGTTTGGTCAAGGCGTTTTGCGGAATATAAGAGACCGTTTTTACTTTTTTCTGATCTAGAGAGGTTAAAAAATATAGTTTCTAACAAAGACAGACCTATGCAGTTTATAATTTCGGGGAAAGCTCATCTAGCCGATGCTCCAGAACAGGAAATAATAAAAAAAGTCAAAGAAATTTCACAAAGCGCGGATTTCAAGGGAAAGGTGGTTTATGTGCCGAACTATTCTCTCAATGTTGCCAGAAGCTTAGTTCAAGGAGCCGATGTTTGGCTCAATACTCCCATACGAGGAAAAGAGGCTTGCGGTACGAGCGGTATAAAGGCCAGTTTCAATGGCGCTTTGCAATGCAGTGTTTCTGATGGCTGGGTAGATGAGGTCTCATGGGAAAATAAAGGCTGGATGTTGTCTGAAGATAATACTAAAGAAGACATGTATAGCTACCTAGAAAATGATATTCCTGATCTATTCTATAATAGAAGTTCAGAAGATATTCCGGCTAAATGGATTGCCAATATGAAGTCCACTATTGATATTGTGGAATTTGGTTATACTACCGCTCGAATGCTTCGAGATTACTTGGATAAAATATATTAGTTTGCTATAATGGACGAACATGCGTATTTTCAGCAACAAGAAGTCTATGAAGATTCTCTTTGTCTCTACCGAAGCCGTGCCATTTGCAAAAGTGGGAGGACTCGGTTCTGTTATGTATTCTCTGCCCAAGGCTCTCTCCGAGCTTGGTCATGACGCTAGGGTGATAATACCCAAATATCTATCAATAGATGAAAAGTTCCATGATCTGGTAATA
>Ga0209542_10019316_pt1 | contig 10926 bp, 9 predicted proteins | sample RifCSPhighO2_01_FD_184028 | JGI IMG/M metagenome (GOLD analysis project Ga0209542, IMG submission 184028) | Soil microbial communities from Rifle, Colorado - Rifle CSP2_plank highO2_0.1 (SPAdes) (version 2) | ecosystem: Environmental > Terrestrial > Deep subsurface > Rock core/Sediment ...
CGGTATTGGTAATGCTAATGTCGGTAGCAACAGAACTGTGAAAAGAATAAAGTAAAAAGGCAGACTGAAGATGATAAGCGTTACCCAAAAAATTTACCCCTTCAATCCTGCTGTCAAAAATACTGGAATCAGGGCCAAAAACTATGCCGTCGCCGTTTCCCCAGTTCCGAATCCAAAAATCTTCTAAGCTTATGCCAGCTTGAACTTTTCTCCCTATATCATTGACGATTATTACAGAATTGGGCCGATCAATTGAAGTCTCAAAATAAGTTCCCGGGGCTTTGTTTCCTCCCTGGCCCGCTTGGCCTTTTAAGGTCAAACCATCACTGCTAATCACTATGCCCGAAGAGAGATTAAATGTTCCCTCCGATAACTGAACCGTTCCTCCTGAAGACGACAAAACATCAATAGCTGCTTGTATCTCGACCTGATCGTCTCTTCCGTCAGCGACAAAATCAGCCTGTTCTTTTGAGCTTTGGGCGCCATTGGAGGCGGCTACAACCAAAGTAGCGGCTCTGCCTGTCTTCGCTTGTAAACTACCAGAAATAATAACACTGGGAGTACTGGAATTTTCTCCAACATTAGTAGTGGTGACAGAGGGAGATGCCCGGACCAAAAAAGCTACTCCAAAAATAGCGATTAAAGCAGAAAGAACGATACGTGAGTTATAGGCTAAAAAACGTTTTAACATTTTTTGCTTATAGCATATTACTATACATTGTTTTTTTATGCAACATCTTCGTATTTTCAAATAGACATATGAGACAATCTGCTGGATTATTGGTTTGTTAAAATTTGAATTGTCGATTACGATATCTGCTTTTTGTTGTGGATGGATTATTTGGAGATAAATTTTCTCGCCCGGAATATAGCGTTTTTCATAACGCCTCCCGACTTCTTGAACGTTTCCAAATAAGCTTACATCTCTTAATTTCGCTCTTTTTAGAACTTCTTAAAAAGGAATATGGAGAAAAATCCGTAAATCTCAATAATCATTTAGTTCAGGTCTAAGCAAAAAAACTCCGTCAAAAAACAATACGCATTGGCAGGGGCAACATTTTGTTCTTGATGAATTATTGAATCTGTGCGGAAGTCAAACGCGCCCGTTCTGTATGATAAATTTCCATCTGGCCCAAGAGACTCTAGTAATTCTCTTACCGATGCCGGGTAAGTGAATGAATTAAGATAATAACCTTTTGGAGAATTTTTTCCTCTTTTGTAGCGTTCCCCTCTTGAGTTATGAAATTTATCAATAGAAGCTCTAATAATAGGCCTTCCACCAAGTTTTTTCAAGGGGATTTATTAATTCATCAGCAAGAGTAATTTTCCCGGAAGTATCTACGCCATCAATGACAACTCTAAGGGGATGAGATGCGGACATTGTGCTGATGCTGGTCGCCAATGCTTGAATTAATTGTTTTCTCTCCTGATTTTGTTTCGGAGCTTTCTTGACTAGCCTATTCATTCTCTGAGCGGATGGCCGGATTCGAACCGGTGACATCTTCCTTGGCAAGGAAGCATTCTACCACTGAATTACATCCGCATTTACTTTTGCAGTATACCAAAAACTGCTTAAAATTAAAATATAACCCATATGCTATAATTTCACAGGATGAAAATTATAAGCTCTGCTTTTGAAAATAATTCAAAAATTCCTGCAAAATATACCTGCGACGGAGAAAATGTTAATCCTCCCCTATCTCTTATTGATGTTCCGGCAAATGCGAAAAGTTTGGTTTTGATCGTGGATGACCCGGATGCGCCTTCCGGAACATGGGTTCATTGGACAATTTTTAATATAAATCCTAAGGTAGCAAATGTCGAAGAGGAGAATATTCCATCGGGAGGCAAAGAGGGAATAACAAGTTTTGGTAAGACAGGATACGGTGGACCTTGTCCCCCGTCAGGTGTCCATAGGTATTTCTTCAAACTTTACACTTTAGATATAATTTTAAATTTGATTAATCCGGATAAAGCAGCTCTGGAAAAAGCAATGCGAAGTCACATTCTCGACAAAGCAGAGTTAATCGGCTTGCACAGTAGAGTTTGGGATTTAGTCTGACACCTTCCATGTGTAGTCTCAAATGTAGTTTTTACTTTTGCTGGGAGACCAGGATTCGAACCTGAATAGTAAGATCCAAAGTCTTACGTCCTACCATTAGACGATCTCCCAACGCCTCAAAATTATATCATAAAATAAGATTTTGATATAATTGCCATATGGAGAATATATTAATTAGATCTATTGAGAAAAAAGATAAAAAGTGGGTTAAAAAAGTGATGACTGACGCTTGGAAATCTGAAATGGTTGTAGCATCAAAGCTTTTTAATACATTGATACTGCCGGGATTTGTTGCTGAAATCAATGACCAGCTGATAGGAGTTGTAATTTGCGATATTGCAAGTGGAAGATTAGAAATAGTTTCATTAAATTCTACTAAGAAAGGAAAAGGTATAGGCACAGCCATGATAGAAAAAGTGAAGGAATTTGCAGGGAAAAAGGGAATTAAAAACGTTTGGTTGCTCACATCGAATGACAACATTGATTCGCTAAAATTTTATCAAAAAAGAGGTTTTAGAATTACAAAAGTATATCCTGACGCTATTAACAGAGCCCGCAAAATAAAACCCGAAATTCCAGAAATCGGAAACTATGGAATACCACTTAAAGATGCTTTAGAGCTTGAATATAAACTACTTAAGAAGATGGAATAGGTCTTGGTCGGCGTGCTCAGCCGGTGAATTGTAGAGCTATTGTTTCATAATACTACAATTAGGTTGACAATTAGCTTTACAATCCGACAGTTCCAAAAAATCTCCATAGCCTCAAAATAACTTCGAACTTGACAAATAGCCTTACATATAACTTGACAATTGGGTTGTGATATAGTATAATCAGAGAATAATTATATGTTTGAACCTAAATTCAGCTACACGCCAAAAATAGTCAATGAGCTGGCTGCGATTGAGAGGCTTTACGGCCAACTTTTGGGAGAAAAGTTAATTCCCTCCCTTGCCTTGAGATTGTCTGAAGAAAATCAGATTTTGGCCACTCATCATTCAACCAGCATCGAGGGAAATCCTTTGTCCCCTCGTGACGTTACCAATATAATCCTTGGGGATCAAATTCCGGTGACAAAATCGGAAAAAGAAGTCAAAAATTATTTTGCGGTTTTGAACAGAATTGCCGTTCTATCCAAAGAACGCGCCCCAATAACATTAGGGCTTACGCTTGAGCTTCATGGCGCTCTTATGCAGGGATTGGAGAAGCAAGATCCGGGTAAATTCAGAAACGGATCGGTTTTCGTAGGACATAAAACAAAAACCGAAATTGTTGTCAAGCATAACCCGCCCTACCATACAACTCTGGAAATAAAAAAGGCTTTGCAAGAATTGTACGACTGGCTATCAACGGGAGATGATCTTCACCCTCTGATAAAAGCCGGCATTATGCATCACCAATTTGCCTATCTTCACCCTTTTTTTGATGGAAATGGCCGGTTGGCCAGAATTCTGACCACTTATTATTTACTTTTGCAAAATTATGAAGTTGTAAAATTCTTTATACTCGATGATTTTTATGATATTGACAGTCAGATGTACTCGGATGTTCTTCATAGTGCAGATCGGGGCAATGAAACCGAATGGATGGAGTATTTTTTGGAAGGAATTGCCTTTTCTCTTCAGGGAGCGATGGCCCGAATAAATGATCTTAAAAATAAAAATCTGGAAGGAATAAAAGGTGAAAAAAGAGTGCTGGTTTCATCCCGCGAGGAAGAAGTTTTGGAAATAGTTTTAGACAAAAAGGCAATCAGAACATCGGATATTCAGGAGGCATTGTCCGTAACTCGCCAGCAAGCTCATGCCCTCTTGCATTCTCTGGTGAAGAAAGGGATTTTGGATAAATTCGGTAAAACAAAAACGTCATATTACAAGCTAGTTCAGAAAAAAGAGGGGTAATGTGAAATTATATCTTTCGTCGTACCGTTTAGGAAATAACCCTGAAAAATTATTAGAATTATTTTCTGATAATAAGAAAGTTGCAGTTATAGCCAATGCCATGGATTATGTTGGTAGCTTGGAAAGAGAAGAAAGCGTAAGAAATTCAATAATGGAATTAAAAAATTTAGGATTGCTTCCTGAAGAAGTGGATTTAAGAGGTTATTTTGACAGGCAAAAAGAATTAAGCGGAAAGTTAAATAATTATGGTGCTGTTTATATCAGAGGCGGAAATACTTTTATTTTAAAACGGGCAATGACGCAAAGTAGCTTCGATAAATGGATAAGAGATAGAACCAAAGATCCGAATTTTATTTACGCGGGTTACAGCGCGGGAATATGTGTATTATCCCCAACCCTACACGGATTAGAATTGGTAGATGATCCGAATATTATTCCGCAAGGCTATAATTCGAAAATTGATTGGGATGGTTTAGATATTGTTAATTTTTCTTTTGCACCGCATTATAAATCAAGCCATCCCGAATCCGGAAACGTAGACAAAGAAGTAGAATATTTTATCAAAAACAAAATGCCTTTCAAAACTCTCCGTGACGGAGAGGTTGTAATTAAGACTAATTAATTCATTGTAGAAAGATGGTATAATGAAAGATATGATCCGCAAACTTAATGAAAGTTTGGTCCTCTTAACCTACAAAGAAAAAATATTATTAATGATCAGAAATTATATTATTAATTCGGGACTTAAAAAAACTTGGTGCATGATCGGAGGAGAAAAAGAAAGTAATGAATCCTGCGAAAAAACAATTATCAGGAAAATAAAAGAAGAAATGAATATCAAAATTAATGACGTAAAACTTCTGCTAGTTGCTTCTTCTGAAAATAAAGATACATATTTCTATCATGGAAAATTAACAGATAATAACGTAAATTTTATAGAGCGCGCAGAAGGGCAGGAATTGCAATTTTTTGACTTAAAGGAATTGGGCAAACTTCAATTGGCAGCATCTGCGAATCTCTTTTTCACCAAAAATAAAAATATCGTAGAAGAATTGCTTACTAATTAATTCTATTTATTCTCCGGTGCTTCCGGCGGAAGAAAATTTTTATCTATTTTGCTATAATCCCCCCATGAAACAAGAAGGAAGCATAAATAGATCTGATCAAGGTAAAGATAATGTAAATCTTTATCCGCTTGAGAATATATTTAAGACTTCAAACCCGGCTAGTGTAGTTTTATTTGACGCAAACCATCATGGTTGGGGAAGAGAAAAACATCTTGAAATGCAAGATATCATTCGTACATATAAACCTATATTCAGCCATGGGAGCGAAATAGGGGATGCAACTAAAAATAGTTTGTCGTGGGAGACGGAGATGCGTGACTATGGAGAGATTGGTGATTCTACCAAAATGAGGATTATAAGAAGTGATGAAGCTCGGCATATGGTAGAAATTCTTTTTACACCACTGACTAATCTTGAACAAATAAAAAAACACCAACAACTTCTTGAACAACTTTCATCTTCCGATCAGCTTGATAAATTAATAAGTACTAAAAATAAAGCATATAATTTGATTACAGGAGTGAAAGATCTTTGTGCTTGTGTTGGTCCACATTTTTCCCAAGAACCCTTAATTAATCTTTACTATGAAGGCGTAACAACAATTTCTACAGCTGAATATGATTTTGGTCCGCAAGGTGACGAGGAAGAAATTCTTCCCATGGTAGCCGAGGGAGTTGACAGAATTACAGATGGTTTATCGGCAATTAATAATTTACAAGAATCAATAAAAATTCCCTACCTTAAACAAACTTTATTTGATCCTCAATTTATTACTGAGGTGGAAAAAGAGTTAAAAATAATAGTTCCCTTTGATAAAGCAGACCCGAAAAAGGAAGATACGCATAACGGAATTTGGACTAATTACGCATATGATTATTTAAATGAGATTCTAGAAAAGAAAATTAAGCCATACTTACTTAGAATAGGAGCTACTTTGGAATTTGCCAAAAGAATAAGGGATGAAAAGTGGGGCAAAGTCTCTTTTGATTCGAACAAGCCATATGGATATACAGAAGGATGGAATATGGAAAGAAAGAAAAAAGGACAAGTATGTAACGATAGCACTTCCGATACTCCAATCACTATTCTTTCTGGAGCAAATACTTCAGGGAAATCATTTAATATGAAGGCAGACTTACTGATAAGGCTTGCCGCTCAATCATTAGGTTACGCTCCTTTAAAAGAAGGTAATTTACCTTTATATAAAAATTTTGTTTATCTTGATCGACAGTCCACGGATTCCGACAATGATTTGAGTGCGTTTATGAGAGAAATAGAAAACTGGAAAACTGTAATTCCCTACCTTAATCAAAACACACGCCTATATGTTGATGAAGGTTATTCGACTACTTCTCCTCAAGACCAAGCTCGGCTTCTTTTTAAGACTGCTTCATACGCAAATAAAAAGGGAGGTAGTGTTATGTTGGCAACCCATAATGACACCATATTAGGAATTGCAGAAAATGATCCAAATATGAAAATTTACCATTTAGAAACAGAGTTTGGAGATAAGGGAGAATTAATACGACATTTTAAATTAAAACCAGGTAGAAGCGAATCTTTTGCTTTCGCTGTTGCCAAAGCCGGAAACTATCCAGAAAATATATTAACTGAGATAGAGAGTTATCTGAAACAAGATGGATTAACGCCAACTATCTCATTTCCCTTGAATTTTCCTAAAGTTGAAAATTTTTTTCCAGATGAGAGAGAACGGATGAAAAAGCAATTGCGATCTTTGGAAAGCCTGTTCCCAGATGCTCCAGCAAATCCCATTTTCCATTTGTTTAGTCAAGATCCGGATTTTAGTATGAACACTTTTTTGAAAAACCTAACAGTCGACAAGGATACTTTTAAATTTACCATCCATGATTCTGCGGAATTAAATGATGCTCTTGCGAAGATGGTTTTATGGAATTCTGGACTTAAATCATCTGAAATACTGGAAAGACAGAAAATGTTTGACGAACTTACTCAAAACAGAAATTATTTAAATATTCATGAAGCAATTGAAAATGCGGGAGCCTTAGAGCTAACATTGTCAACGATAATAAATGCCACAAAGGAGGGAATAAATAAAAGATTAAATCCTTTTGATGAAAAGGAAGATCCCAAAAAGCAAGATAAACCTAGAAAAGAAGAGTCAACGTATTTTTCCTACAGAGATCTACAGGCTGCTATAGCTTTCTTACGTATCCAACAAAAACTATTGGGTAATGATCCTAGCTTTATGAACCTTTTTGAAAGCCTTACGTCTTTTTCTAGTGCTTCCAAAATCAAAAACAAAAAACTAAATGAGGAAAATACAGGCGAGAATATTCTTGACAGTAAATTGCTAACAAATGAAGAAAAAGCCGCCTTTGAGCAATATGTGAAACAACTAAAAACCATCAATAAATTTCTTCCCGCAGTACCCTTAAAAGACATTAATTTTGAAAGTATTAAAGAGGAATTAATGGTTCTCGAAGAACATAAAAGAGGAAAAGCAAAACCTGATGAAGAAAAAAAGAAAGATTTATCTGGAATGTTTTGGAATATAGGTAAAATTACTGATCTGATGATAGGGGGAATACCTTATGCCTTACGAAAGATCTCTAACGATTTAGAGAAGACACAAAACCTTATCGCAAAACTTAAGGCTATAGACTCTATTTATCTTCATCAGGCAGCAAATATTTTAGTTCAAGAAATAAGTAAAGACAGAGCAATTCTTAAGGGAGAGGTTGTTCCAGAAGCTAAAGCGATAGGAGAAACGCTATCTGACATACCTATGCTTTCGCAGTTAAATCATCTTAGTCGAGGTAAAAAGTCGTTTTCCGCATTCGATTTTACAGACGCAGAAGCCAGAAATACGCCTTTTCAAAATACTCTAAGAAATTTGGATGCAATATGTTTATTTGCTGGGATTATTCTAAATGAAAAATTAGCTCCGGTAAATTTTAATGAAACAGGAGAAATAGAATTATCAAATATGTTTAGTATCTTTAAGCAAAAAGAGAATGAAGTAAAAAATAGCGTCCGTCTTGATCCAAAAAAAGAACGAGTTCAATTGTTAACTGGTCCAAATGGTTGCGGTAAAACATTCTACGAGAAAGGTACAGTAGCCTCTTTACTTATGAGTCTTGCGACTGGCTATACTCCTGCTGAAAGTGCGTCAATACCGGTATTGGATTCTGTGATCTATCTGGATAGGGTTGTTCAAAAACAAGATTCAGAACTTAGTGCTTTTTCTCAGGAAATTGAATATTGGAAAGTACTATTGCCTTTGCTTAAATCAAAAAGGGCAGTATTTGCCGCAGTTGATGAGGCTTTTTCTACAACTTCCCCAGTATACCAAGCAGCCTTTACTTATGCGGCTATTTCTGAATTTCTAAAAAATGGACATTTCCTTATGTTAGCTACACATAATCACGATTTGGTAACAAAACTTCAAAATATAAAAACTCCCTTGGTTAATCCATATCATTTCCGGTTTTCAATAGAGAATGGAAAAATAAATTATGAATACGCTATAAAAGAAGGGCATGAAAACTCATACGCAACAGAGGTTGCCAGGACAATGAATTTACCCGAGGAAATAGTTGGATCGGATTAATTAACCTATTCTCCTTGGGACTCGGGCGGAAGGAATTCCTCGCCCCCATTGTTAGTAGCTTGGGGATAATCGCTTGGTTTGAGCCATTGAATATATGCGCATCCGGTTGGACGTCTCGCTTCTCTGTCCCAGCCGGCTGTTGAACATTTCTTCATTTTCTTTCCGGCGCTCGTTGTAAATAAAACCAATTTTTTCCCGCACTCCGGACATTCTTCATCGAGCGGCTCTGTGGTTCCATTGATCCATTCTATGTAGTCACAGCCGGTTGCCTTTCTGGTTTCCCTATCCCAGCCGCCTTTGGAACATTTCTTCATTTTCTTACCAAATCTTGTTGTGGCAAGAATTAGATTGGCTTTGCATTTTGGACATTTTTCATCCAAAGTTTCAGGCGGAACTTCCAACCATTTTACATAGTCACATCCGACATTAGATCTTGTTTCAGGATCCCATGAACCGGTTGAACATCTCTGTAACTGTTTTCCGGTTTTCGTAGTTGTTACTTCCGAAAGAGGGCTTCCGCATTTCGGGCATTTTTCATCTGTTGTCATAATTATATATAGTAGCGTTTATCCAGCACCTTTGCAAGACCCAGTAAGGGTTACAGCGTAGGTTAACAACAATATTTTATGTGCTAGCCAACACTTTGCAAAAAGAAGGTGCTGGATTTATAAAATAGAAATGTCAATGAGTAGATTTATTTTTATTTGTTCTTTCTCAATTGTTCCTCGGGGTAATTCGATGACTTTTTTATACATAGGGTTCCATAAAAATATTTTGTTAGGTTTTAAATTTTTTCTGATTGAGACAACTTTATTCTCATTATTCAAAATTAAAACATCTATTGGGAATTTTAATCCAAAAGTGTGAATGCCAAAACGGGTTTCAATCATTAATGCATATGGTTTATCTTCGCCGATAAGTCCTTGTATTTTTTTCCTCAGATTTATGGCCTCTTTTACGAAAAGTTTTGTCACCTGATTATTATACATGGTAGACAAAATATGGTATAATAATATCCTCTGAAAATATCTAATTCAACAAAACTGCCCCAATGCAGCCAATGCGGAAAAAGACTAATTTTTGTGGGTAAAACCGAAACAAAGGACACCTTTTCTAAAGTAGTTACCACAATTTATAGGTGTCCTGATGAAGTGTGCCAGAAAGCAATCGACAAAAGAACAAAGGCCCGCATAAAGCTTCAAAAAGAACAGGACTCTGCTAAAAAGGCCCGCGTGAGGTCAAAAATGAGGCTAAACAAACGAAAAATCCTCCGTTAAATTTTAAACAGACTGCAAAGAACATTTATCTCCGCCTATACCTACACTATCTCATCCCGGGATGAATAAAGCCTTCTGCATTATGCAGAATTTACTTTTTTCCCCAGTTTACCAGCATTAATACGCCGGACAAACCGATCAAGATATAAATTATCTGAACAAGCCCAAGTCCGCCCAAAAGCGACTCTACTAAGTTATATTTAAAAAGTCCGACCAATCCCCAATTGATTGCGCCTACGAGAACGAGGATATTCGCTAGCTGTTGTAGTCTCTTCATGTTATCACCCCCCCTCTTTGCCTCGCTGAAGTCTCGCCAAAGGCGGACGAAAGCGGGTCATGAATCTAGTAAGACATATGTATGGAAATATGTCAATACCCTTTCTCTTCTCTCGAACCCATGTTATAATTACAGCACGAACATCTTTTTGCTGGGGTGGTGGAATGGCAGACACGAGGGCCTTAAGAGCCCTTATCCGCAAGGGTGTGAGGGTTCGACTCCCTCCCTCAGCACTACTATTCGTTTCCTTTGGCTTGCAATGCGTTGCTTCGCCAAAGAGCACTTCAGTAGTGCATGCACTTTTTATATATAGCGAATAGTAGCCATATCGAAGCGCTCTTCATCGCGCTGGCTTTGCCGGAAGATGAAGTAAACGTATGATGTGACAATCAAGTTCGGGGGTTAGCTCAGCTGGCTAGAGCGCACGGTTTGGGACCGTGAGGCCGGAGGTTCAAATCCTCTACCCCCGACCAATTTAAGCGTTTTTATGCTAAAATAAAACATTCTGCATCGGATAACTAAAGCGGGCTTGCCCGCCGAAGTTCCGAAGGAACGTAGGCGGGATTAGTTGATCGGTTCAACAGCTGCTTTCCAAGCAGCAAAGAGGGGTTCGACTCCCCTATCCCGCTCAAAATTAGATAATTTAAAATGCAATTAAGTCCTCTTTCATTTACTTAGCTTCATTTTTGTAGTAAAATACCAAGACTTTCAAATCTATGACTATTGAACAAGGACCTACAGAGCATGAAGCTT
>Ga0209542_10019317_pt1 | contig 10926 bp, 12 predicted proteins | sample RifCSPhighO2_01_FD_184028 | JGI IMG/M metagenome (GOLD analysis project Ga0209542, IMG submission 184028) | Soil microbial communities from Rifle, Colorado - Rifle CSP2_plank highO2_0.1 (SPAdes) (version 2) | ecosystem: Environmental > Terrestrial > Deep subsurface > Rock core/Sediment ...
GCGCGCGCTTCTCTCGGTCCTCCGGGAAAGCCCGGTATTCCCCGATGACTGCCTCATCGTCAACATGACCAGCAACGCCACGAATCTTATTGTCGTCACGGGAGGGACGGCGGTCAGGCATACGCGTATTCCGGAAGGCGTGCGTTCTATCGTGAAGCGCATCGGGGAGAGCGGGTTGCCGGAAGAGACGTTGACCCTTATCCGTATGCTGGCGCGCGACCAGTGCGAAACGGAGGCGTGCAGGGCAACGGGCGCCGCTATAGCGCGCGCGGAGCCCGAGCTGGCGCGCATATTCGGCGAAGCCATGGGGAGGATCGCCGCGACGGAGCGTCTTCCCAATACGCTCGTCCTTGCGGCGCAGGAAGACCTGGCGCCGTGGCTTGCGCAATTTTTCTCCCGTATCGACTTTACGCAATTTACCGTGACCACTCAGCCGTTCGAAACGATGATGGTCACTCACAAGGAGATCACGGATATGATCACGGCCCCTCCCGGTATTACCCCCGACGCGGGTCTCTCCGTCGCCGGAGCACTTGTCAACATTGAGTCACGCAATGATTGAGGGTTTGGTGTAGAATAGGGAGAGTTCGTATCGTATCCGATACGAAATACCAGATACGAAATATTGAATACAAGAAATGTATGGCAAAGGATTACATCCAAGACATCATTCCGCCGGGTACACCGACTCCGGCGACGCCCTCGCGGCTACCCGAATCCCGGCCCGCTCCTCCCGCACCGCCGCCCATCACGCCGGGCGAACGTACTATCCGCAATATTCAAATGGAAAAGCGGCCCCGTATGTCCGGTCAGGAGTCTGTGCGCATCGGATCCGACGACATCCGCGGGACAACCGACATCCCGCGCGTTCCCCCGCAACACCCCCGCGCGCCATCCCGATTGTGGATATGGGGCGCGGTAGCGCTTGCCCTTGCGGTATTGGCGGCTATCGCGCTCGTCGCTTTCCGCCCGACCACCGTCACCGTCACTCCGCGTTCGCAGTCCGTCGCCTTTGACGCATCGGCGCGATTTACCGCCTATCCTGCGGCGACGGCCGCTTCCGGCACGCTCTCCTTCATTCTCGAGACCAATGACCTTGAGGATTCCGCCGTTGTGCCGACCTCCGGATCGACCCGTGTCGAAGACCGCGCGAGCGGGACCGTCACCGTGGTCAACGAATACTCCGCGCAGACCGTCAAGCTCATTAAGAACACCCGGTTCGCGACCCCGGACGGCCTCATCTTCCGCGTCCCCGCCGATGTCGTGATACCGGGGAAAAAGGGTTCGACGGCCGGAGAGATATCCATTACGGTCATCGCCGATCAGGCGGGGGAATCGTACAATGTCGGGCCACAAGCCAAGTTGACGATTCCCGGACTCAAATCGACTCCGGATATGTATGCAAAAGTCTATGCGCGCTCGACGGCCGCGATGCGCGGCGGGTTTGTCGGTGACCGTCCCGGCACGGCCCCCGGCGCCGTGGATGCCGCGCGGGCCGATATCCGCTCGCGGCTCGACGAAAAGGCGCGCGCGGCCGTGCGCTCCCGTACCGCCGATACGACGACCACATTCCCCGGCCTTTTGCGCGTGATCTATGAATCCCTGCCGGACACGGTCGAAGCGGGAGGGGGACTGCGTATCCACGAACGCGCGCGCGTCGAACTGCCCGTGTTTCCCGCGGATATATTTGCGCGCGTCGTAGCGGAGAGCGTCAGTGCCGATGCGGAAGCCGCCGGCATCACCTTCAAAGCGGCTCCGGACCTCGTCGCTCACCTCACGACCGCACCGGAGAGCTCGTTGGCCGGCACACCTCTCGATTTTACGCTTGAGGGAGGCGCTCAACTCGTCTGGAATATCGATGCGCCCTCTCTCCGTGAAGCGCTCGCCGGACGGGACGAGGCCGCGTTCCAAACGATCGTCAACGGTTTTCCCGCCATCCAAGAGGCGAGCGCGCGGATAGAGCCGTTCTGGAAAAGTTCGTTCCCCGCGGAGCCTTCCGACATCAAAGTGCGCGTCAAGGAGCCCGAAGCGGCTTCAGACGCTTGACTCTTCAGCGCAGGCCTGCTAATCTCTAGCGCGCAGATGAATATGGGGGAACCAGAGGTTGCCGAAGGGATCATTGATGAGGCGCTTCCCAATACCCTTTTTCGCGTGAAGCTTGCGAGCGGTGAAGTCATCCTCGCGTACTTGGCCGGAAAAATGCGTTTGCACCGGATAAAAGTTTTGGTAGGAGATAAAGTTACGTTACAGCTCGACCCGTATGGAGGGCGCGCACGGATAACACGGAGAGGATGAGGCACGCGATATTCGCACTTATGGTTCGCCCAGCGTATGCGGGTGGGATAGGTGGAGGTATTGGGTCAGCAGGGTATAAGAATGATACGCAACCTATACACATGAAAGTAAAAGCTTCGGTAAAAAAGATCTGCATGCATTGCCGCACGGTACGGCGCCGCGGCCGCGTATGGGTCATTTGTACGAATCCCCGCCATAAACAACGACAAGGATAACTATGTTACGCATCGCAGGAATCACCGTACCGGAAAAGCGCCTTGAAATAGCGCTCACCGCCATTTATGGCGTCGGACGTCCGCGCGCGGCGGCGACGCTCATCGGTCTCGGTATCGACGCGTCGAAAAAGCCGAGCGAGCTTTCCGCAAAAGACGAGGCGGCTTTGCGCGAAGCGATAGAGAAATTCGCGTTGGAAGGCGAGTTGCGCCGGCAGATCAGCGGGAATATCCGCCGCCTGAAGGACATCAAGGCATACCGCGGGACGCGCCACGCGAAAAAATTGCCCGCACGCGGCCAGCGCACAAAGACGAATTCACGCACCGTGCGCGGCAACGTGAGAAAGACAATGACGAGCGGTCGCCGTAAGCTCGAAAAGACATAAAATATTATGGGAAAGAAACGCATCATCAGAAAATCCGGCGGCACCGTCGATCAGGGACTCAAATCCCGCTCGCTCGCGCGCGTCGCAAAAAAGAACATCGCGGCGGGTACACTGCACGTCCACGCGACCTACAACAACACGAAAGTGCTTCTGACCGATAAGGAGGGTAACGCTATCGTGTGGTCGTCCTCCGGTGCGTTGGGATTTTCGGGCGCAAAAAAGGGTACGCCGTTCGCCGCGGCAAAAGTAGGGGAACTCGTGGGGGACAAAGCGAACATCATCGGGGTCAAGGAGGTCGATGTCGTCATCCGCGGCGTCGGCGCGGGCCGTGAATCGGCCTTGCGCGGCTTCGCGGCCAAAGGCATCGATATCAGCCGTATCGCCGACGATACGCCGGTGCCGCACAACGGCCCGCGTGCACCGAAACCACGGAGAGTCTAGTACTGCAATTTATATGTTACCCATCAAATCAAAATACAAGATAGCGAAACGCCTCGGTGCGGGCATTTTCGAGCAGACCCAGACGCAGAAATTCGCCCTCTCGGAAGCGCGCTCGAAGAAGCCCCCGCGCCGCGGCGGAAGCGATTACGGCCGTCAGCTTTTGGAGAAACAGCGCGTGCGTTTCACCTACGGCCTCTCCGAGCGCCAACTTTCGAATTATGCGAAAAAAGCCTACGAGCAGCCCGACCCGGGAGTGGCCCTGCATCGTATGCTCGAAATGCGCGCCGACAGCGTTGCATACCGCTCCGGGTTGGCCCCGACGCGGCGCGCGGCAAGACAGCTCGTTTCCCACGGACACATCGTGGTCAACGGCGTCCGCATCACGACACCCTCGCACCACATTAAAAAGGGCGATGTCGTCACTATCCGCGAGGGAAGCCGCCGTAGCCCGCTCTTCACCCGCTTCACCGAGGAGGGGAAGGGAGAGGCGCGCGCAATACCACAGTGGCTTTCTTTCGACGTCACCACTCTCAAGGTCGAGGTCATGGGAGAGCCCGCGTACACACCGGCGGAGACGACGCTCGATTACGCCACGGTGTTTGAATTTTACAGCAGATAATGGTATACTCTTGCCCACTTTTGCGTCTTTCGGCCTTTTTTATTTACTAAAAGCTATCAATTAAGAATTTTGTATGTCCGACTACCACATTGCACTGCCGTCCAAGCCGCGCGTCGTCTCCGAATCGGAGCGGAGCGGGACGTATGAGATCGACGGGCTGTACCCGGGCTACGGCTACACCCTCGGCAACAGCCTCCGCCGCATCATCCTCTCCTCCTTGCCGGGCGCTGCGGTCACGCACGTGAAGATTCCCGGTGTCGCTCACGAATTCTCAACTATTGAAGGTGTGCGTGAAGATGTCGTGACGATATTGCTCAATATCCGCCGGATACGCCTGAAGATATTGACCGACGAGGCGCAGACCATAACGCTCTCCGCAAAAGGCCCGAAGTCGCTCACTGCCGCCGACCTGCATGTCCCCGGACAAGTCGAGATACTGAATCCCGAGAACCACATCGCCGAATTGGTCGGCAAAGTCCCGTTCGAGCTCGAACTGCGCGCGGAGCGCGGCTTGGGGTACGTCCCCAAAGAGGCGCATCAGAAGGAGCGCGTGGACATCGGGACCATCGCTCTCGACGCCATCTTTTCCCCGATACGACGCGTGAATTACGAAGTCGAGAACATGCGTGTCGGCGACCGCACGGATTTCAATCGCCTGCGTATTCTCATCGAGACCGACGGTACGCTCGCCCCCCGCGAAGCTCTTGAGCGTTCCATCGAGACCATGATCCATCAATTGAAAGCGGTCGTCGGCTTCAAAGAGGACGAGGCGGCGGACCTCGGTGTTCCGTCCGCGGAAGGAAAGGGAAGCTCGCGCGAAGAGCGTGTCGTCGCGCTCGACGCCGAAGTCCTGAAGACCCGCATCACGGAGCTCAGTCTTCCGCAGCGCGTCGAGGATGCTCTCGACAATGCGTCCATCCGGACCGTCGGCGGGCTCGTGCGGAAGCGCGAGGACGACCTCCTTTCTATCGAAGGACTGGGCCAGAAAGGGTTGCAGGACATCAAACGCGCACTCTCGAATCTCGGACTCACTCTGCGCACCCAATAAGTAAGTACTAAGCATTAAGTACAAAGTACAAAAAACCCTGTATTCCATTTAAAACTTAACTCTTAGCACTTAAAACTTACTCACTATGCGGCATCACAAAGCGAACAGAAAATTGGGCCGCGTGAAGCGCGTGCGCGTCGCGCTCCTTTCTTCGCTTGCCCGTTCGCTCATCCTCCAAGAGGGTATCGTGACCACGACCGCAAAAGCGAAGTCTTTGCGTCCGTTCGTCGAGCGCCTCATCACCGCGAGCAAGCACAACACCCTGGCGTCGCGCCGCAAGGTCGCCTCCGTCCCCGGGCTGTCGGAAGATATCGTCAAAAAATTGCACGAGACCATCGCGCCGCGCTACAAAAACCGCGCCGGAGGATACACGCGCATCGTGCGCTTGGGCCGCGTGGGAAAACGCGCCATCGAATCTTCCCGCATCGAACTTTTGAAATAGTATATGGCTGAATACACGATAGATGCGGGAGGAAAAACATTGGGGCGCGTCGCTTCCGAGGCGGCAAAAGCGCTGATGGGGAAGACCTCGCCCGATTATGTCCCGAACAAACGCTCCGACGTGAAGGTGCAGATCGTGAACGTCTCGAAATTGTACATGCGCGAGCGCAAACGCTCCCAAAAGACCTACACGACGTATTCCGGCTATCCGGGTGGCCTCCGGAAAGAGAGCCACGCGGCGCTTTCCGCACGGAAAGGGGCGGGCGAACCATTGCGCCGCGCGGTCAAGCGGATGCTACCGCGCAACACATTTTTGACCGCACGCATGAAAAATCTAATAATTAACGAATAAGCAGTATGAGCGCGAAAGCAGAAGGACAGTACACGGAAGCGGTCGGACGGAGAAAGACGGCCACTGCGCGCGTGCGTATCACCTCCGCGAAGAGTTCTTCGATGATGGTCAACGGCAAAGCGGCCGACGAATATTTCCCGTTGTCGGGAATGGTGAAAACGGCCTTCTCGCCGCTCACCGTCTTGGGCGCGGTCTATGCGGTTTCCGCTCACGTCCGCGGCGGGGGGCACAAAGCGCAGGCGGAAGCGGTGCGCCTCGGACTCTCGCGCGCGATAACAGAGTTGGTCCCCGAACAGCGGAAAGACCTCAAGGTCCGCGGCTTCCTCAAACGCGACCCGCGCGCCAGAGAGCGCAAGAAGTTCGGCCTCAAAGGTGCCCGGAGAGCACCACAGTGGAGTAAACGCTAGTTTTCCAGCTTTCAGCGTCGATTGCTCTTCGTCCTGATATAATCAGGAAATGCACGAGGGCGACTTTGGCGACATCAGAGAGACCATACGAAGAAGCAAATCTGAAAAACTTGATGAGCAAAGACGTCGTGCGAAGAGCGTAGATCCTTGGCCAGTCTTCTCGTACGACGCCTCTAGATATGTTGATTATTTTGGGAATGCCTTTCCCCAAATCCGATTACTATCCGAACGTTTTGCTGAGAGAAAAGAAAGGGGCGAACGGGTCATTGTTGTGGACGTCTTCGGTATCGCAGACGCGCACAGTCTCGGAGCCGACCACACTTTTGGCCTCATTCTTACCAAGGGAGGAATGCAGAAAAGCTCATCAACGCTCACCGTGGTTGCCGGGGACGTATTCAAGGCTAAAGATGTTAAAAACTTTATAGACATCCTGGACCAAGAACAAACGAAAATAAGTTGTGTCTTTTTCAAGCCTGTAGGCGCTCTTCTTGAGTATCCCGCATCGGAGCATACGTATGAAAAACTGTATGCGCTTTTAAAGAAACTTTACGACCGTCTGGCGGCAAATGGGGAAGTTTATATCGGCGCAATTGGTTTTGCGACCGAGACGGCAGCACTGGTCAAAACTCTCAACGATTTTGCGGGCGTTCAATTTTGTGAATCTGGAAATAAACAGGCCGATGGGTCCAGAGCGGAAGAATATGCGCATCTCGTCAAGTCACCTAGCGCACCTGCCGTACTTCCAGAGTCGACAGAAATCTTAAAACGGTTTACAGAACTCAATCGTACGCACTTTGAGCGTCGTCGTATTCCATAGAGCCTTGCAAGGCTTTTTGCTATACTCCGCTGATGAAGAAAGAAGACGAGAATGAGGACGTCAATTTTGAACCCGAAGAAGAGCTCGGTGACCTCGGCGCCGCACAGGCGAAGCTCAAAAAACTCAAGGATGAGCTTGCGACGGTAAAGACCGAGCGGCAGGAATATCTCGACGGCTGGCAGCGGTGCAAGGCCGATGCGGTCAATGCGCGCAAAGAAGCGCTCGCGAGTGCGGACAGGGCGGCGTCACGCATCAAGGAAGCTCTTATCGAAGACATCATTCCCGTCCTGGACGGATTCGATATGGCGGCGGGAAGCGCCGCGTGGGAGGCAATAGACCCCCGGTGGAGGAGCGGTATCGATCAGATACGGAATCAGCTCCTCGATACCTTGGGGCGGCACGGCGTCGAGAGATACGGAAAAACCGGCGAGATGTTCGACCATGCCGAGCACGAGGCGGTCGAAGAGCGCGCGGACGTTGCGGGAGAAGCAGGAACTATTGCGAAAATACTGCGTTACGGATACAAAATGAACGGGCGCGTCCTTCGACCGGCGCAGGTCATAGTAAAGTCAAATAGTAAATAGCAAATATAAAATATATACTCTCTTCCGGCTCATTTTTCTATTTGATATTTAATATTTGCTATTCCTGAGTTATTAGATATATAATCCTAAACCACCATCATGGCTAAGATATTGGGTATAGACCTCGGTACCACGAACTCCGCAATAGCGGTGGTCAAAAGCGGCGAGCCGGAAATCATCGAGAATGCGGAAGGGGCGCGGACCACACCGTCGGTCGTCGCCATTTCCAAGACCGGCGAGCGGCTCGTGGGGCTTCTCGCGCGCCGGCAGGCGGTCACGAATCCCAAGAACACCGTCTACCAGATAAAGCGCTTCATCGGGCACTCCTTTGACGAGGCTGCGGTCACGAAAGACCGCTCGGCAGTCGCTTTTGAGACGCAAAAATCCGCCAACGGCGGGCTGGAGGTCAAGATGGGCGACAAATGGTACCGGCCGGAAGAGGTCTCGGCGATGATATTGCAGAAACTCAAAGCGGACGCGGAGGCGCGGCTGGGAGAGACGATTACCGAAGCTGTCATCACGGTGCCGGCGTATTTCAACGACGCACAGCGGCAGGCCACGAAAGATGCGGGTAAGATCGCGGGTCTCGACGTGAAGCGCATCATCAATGAGCCGACCGCCGCGGCGCTCGCGTACGGGTTCAACAAAAAGAAGAACGAAAAGATAGTGGTCTTCGATTTCGGCGGCGGTACCTTCGACATTTCCGTCCTCGAAGTGGGGGACGACGTGATAGAAGTGCGTGCCACCGACGGCGACGCACATCTCGGCGGCAAGGATATCGACCAGAAGATAATGGAGTGGATAGCCGACACATTCAAGAAAGAGTCGGGCGTCGACGTGCGGAACGACGCACTCGCGCGGCAACGACTGGACGAGGCTGCGGAAAAAGCGAAGATAGAGCTTTCGACCGCGCTTGAGACGGAGATAAACATTCCGTTCATCACTTCTACCGATGCGGGGCCGCAGCACCTCCTCATCAAGATGACGCGCGCGAAGCTCGAAGAACTCTCGCGTGAATTCCTCGACCGTGCGATGGCTATCTCGAAGCGCGCGATGGAGGCGTCGCCTTTCAAGATTGCCGATATCAACGAGATAGTGCTTGTGGGCGGCCAGACCCGCATGCCCGCGATGCAGAAAGCCGTCTCGGATTATTTCGGCAAGAAGCCCAACATGACGGTCAACCCCGATGAGGTCGTGGCGATAGGCGCGGCCATCCAAGGCGGCATTTTGCAGGGTGATGTGAAGGACATCCTTCTCCTCGACGTCATTCCGCTTTCGCTCGGTATCGAGACCTTGGGCGGTGTGGCGACTAAACTTATCGACCGCAATACGACCATCCCGACTTCGCGCTCGCAGATTTTTTCGACCGCGTCCGACAACCAGCCGTCGGTCGAGATACACGTTGTGCAAGGGGAACGCCCGATGGCGGCGGACAACAAATCGCTCGGCCGCTTCAACCTCGACGGTATCCCGCCCGCACCACGCGGGATGCCGCAGGTAGAGGTGTCATTCGACATTGATGCCAACGGTATTCTCTCCGTGAAAGCGCGGGACAAGACGAGCGGTAAAGAACAATCCATTCGTATCGAGGCGACTTCCGGACTATCGGAGATGGACGTAGAAAAGATGCGCAAGGATGCAGAGGTCAACGCGGAATCCGACAAGCAGAAAAAGGAACTCATCGAAGCGCAGAACGGCGCCGACCAGCTCATCTATGCGGGTGAAAAGGCGCTCAAAGAGCACGGTGAGAAAGTGGGCGAGGATATCAAGAAAAATGTGCAGGAAAAGATAGACGCCTTGAAAGCCGCCCGCACCGGCACAGATACAGGCGCTATCAAATCCGCTTCGGAAGCCCTTTCGACCGCGATGTCGACGATTGGTGAAGCGATGTCGAAACAACAGCAAACACCGCCGCCCGAGCCGCCGAAAGACGACCAAAAGCCGCCGGAAAATAGTTAGAGCTTGCCACTCGCTATTCAATGTGGCAAAGTGATGCGGACAATCCCGCCTATTCTTCCAGAAGGGAGAGTTAGATGTCACTCGCGATTGAATTGGGCCCAGGTGAAAAGTTGTACGTTGTCGGCGGATCCATCCAGGTCTCAGAAAGGACCGGGCTCGAGATTCACGGCAGCTTCCCGTGCCTGCGGGAAAGGATGTATATGCCGGCAGCGGGGGCTGAAACACCTCTCGCCCTCCTCTATGTCGAAGTGCAAACTGCGTACATCGGCAACACCGAGGAGCAGCGGGCCACAGCAATGGCGCGGTTAGATGATCGGTTTCTTGTCGCTACTCAAGACAGTCGGTGGTACCGACACGCGCTACTGGGTAGTGCCGCAGATGCCGTCACTGCCGGAAACCTCTTCAGAGCTCTACAAATCCTGAAGAACTTATTGTCGGCATAACTCAAGCGGATGAAGTAATGGCGGGGGGCGGCTGCAAAGTCGCCCTTTTGCTTAAACGGACTGTGCCATTTCAGAATTATGATATCTTCTGCTATGGCGGATAATATCATAATTATTTAACGTAGCTTGAATTCTTTTCGGTACTCTTCCCCCCGATGGATTTTGGTTGCAAGCACAACGTCAACGTAATCGGAGACGCCAAGATACTCCGCGAGGGCTTCGAGTTCTTCTTCGCACGGATGCGGACATATAAAGACCGACTTCTGGTAATGAACAAATCCCAGCGCTTTCAGCATTCCCGCGAACTTGTCTCGTGACGCTTTTGAGTGGGTCGGAACATCAAACATGACCAGTCGCCACATCCCGTCCCATTTCTTCTGTGCCTTGGGCCGCAAGCTCATCAGGGCCGCACGGTGGAGTATCGTTTTGCCGGCCTCACTCACGGCTATGGTTGAGGTGCCATTGGCCGCCCGTTCAATGAGTATGTATTTCTTATCGACAATGTACTTTGAGATCGTCCGCAACTGATTATCTGAAGCCGCCTGCAAAACGTCGAAATCTCTCAAGGCACGGTACACACTCAGAGAATTCCGCGATGGATGGCTCGAGAAGGCGATAGAGGCGTTACCTATGGTACTAAGAATCTTCCAGAGCAGTTCTCCTTTACGAGAAATCAACATAATGCAAGAGTAACATATCTTCCGCCATGGCGTAGTTTGTCATAATGACAGATGCGGAGTTTTGCTTTGCAAACGCATCCTTAGTACAATGCGCTTCCGATATGAAAAACTATTATGACTTGCTGGGGGTTTCCAAGACAGCAACCGAGGAAGAAATAAAGTCCGCTTTCAGGAAGTTGGCGCACAAGTACCACCCCGATAAAAAAGGGGGCGATGAGAAAAAATTCAAAGAGGTGAGCGAG
>Ga0209542_10019318_pt1 | contig 10925 bp, 12 predicted proteins | sample RifCSPhighO2_01_FD_184028 | JGI IMG/M metagenome (GOLD analysis project Ga0209542, IMG submission 184028) | Soil microbial communities from Rifle, Colorado - Rifle CSP2_plank highO2_0.1 (SPAdes) (version 2) | ecosystem: Environmental > Terrestrial > Deep subsurface > Rock core/Sediment ...
AAAATCAGCTTCTCAAAGAGAAATTATCGGCTTTTCTGCAAAAAGCGAATAATCGGTTCGAACTTACCGAAAAGTTTTTGAAATACAATATAGAATTGGCAAACGACCGAACAAATGAGGAAAATACTCATTTGCTCAAAAAAGTCGGTTCGAACTTTCAAATTAAGGATCGAACCGTACTTTTTGAGCCACGCGGAGCGTGGCGAATCCTTGCAGAATCAGGATTTTGTGGGGGGAATGCAAAAGTGCCGCCGCTTCGCGGCGGCTCCTCTGGGGTTCCGGAAACCGATTTCGGATTTTTGCGGAGAGGGAGGGATTCGAACCCTCGATACGGTTTAACCCGTATAATGGATTAGCAATCCATCGCCTTCGGCCGCTCAGCCACCTCTCCTGTGCGATGCATCGTACTCTAGTTACGGTATCTGTTCAAATTACATTCTTATTGACCCGCTATAGCACCCATGATTGTATAGGCGGAGAGTAGTCGGCACGCGTCGACTTCTCGCTCAGGAGAGGGAAAGGACGATGAAGAAGATCGAGGCGATCATCAAGCCGTACAAGCTCGATGAGGTCAAAGGGGCGTTAAAGAAGCTCGGCGTCTCTGGTTTTACGGTAGCTGACGTGAAGGGTATCGGGCATCAAAAAGGTCACACGGAGCCGTACAAAGGCCACGAATACGCCATTGATTTCTTGCCGAAGGTCTGGCTGACGGTTGTCGTCAAGACGAGATCGTTGTCCATGCGGTGCAGGCCATCATAAAGGTCGCCAAGACCGACCGCGTCGGCGACGGTCGGATCATGGTTACTTCGGTCGCCGAGTTTTGGAACATCCGCACCGGCAAGAATGAGGCCGAATCGCACGCGTCTTATCCACAAGCATTAAAAAAGGTATAGACACGGACTCTCGAGTTGTTATTCTTTCGGCAGCGTAGGTTCCATATCAACAATAATTCAGATCACATCAGAGATGATAAACAACGGTGTCTCGTTGTACGAGAAAAAGCAGGGAGGTGATACGTTCTCCATTATTTCGGTTCCACTTGAGCTTGGCGCAGACGAGCGCGGATTGGCCGAAACGCCAGAATATCTCAGAAGGCACGGACTCGAACACATGTTTACGAGTCTCGGCTGCGAAGTGGGCGAGCGAACGACGATTCTCTGTCCGAAACCTGTCGGCCAAGCATCCGCTGGTACGATGAAGCACGTCAATGAAATTGCGACGGTAGGAAAGCGCACGCGCGCTGCTGTGGAGCGCGCAATAAAACGCGGCGACAATGCAATCGTGATCGGTGGCGATCATGCGGTTGGCTTTGGTGCGGCAGCCGGCGCGCTCGCCAGGCATCAGCGCCTCGGCGTCATCTATATCGACGCGCATCCAGACGCAAATACGCACGAGACGACGATCTCCGGCAACGTGCACGGCATGGTGGCCTCGGCGATGATGGGCCATGGTCATGAGATGCTCACGAGTCTCTTCCCGCGCTTCGTAAAGCCGCGACACTTTCTTTTTGCGGGGCTCAAGGATTTTGACCAGGCAGAAATCGAATACATCAAGGAGCACCAGATCCCCACATGCACCGCACTCGATATCGCGACGCACGGCCTCGCGCCGGTCGCGGAAGCGATCGAACGCCTCTCCATCATGGTGGATGCGGTATGGGTGTCGATGGACATGGACTCAATCGATGAGCGCTACGCGCCGGGTGTCGCCATGACGAGCCAGGATGGCCTTACGCGCCGCGAAGTCCTCGGCCTCGCGCACCACATCGGTCGTCGGTGCAATGTCGTGGGCATGGATATCTCCGAAATGGTGCCCGCCAAGGACAAGGAAGGGAAGACCGCATCCTTGGCGCTCGAACTCATCGCGCGCTTCTTCGGCCACGACTACAATTGGTACACCTCCTACATGGATACCTATCGACAAACCAATATTGCGAACGAGCCTGAGAAAGAGTTGATCAGACGTGCACGCTAAATTCAGATTTCGTTTTTGAGCAAGATCTGAAGGTGAAAAAGAAGAAACCATCGCGGCACGAAGGGTAGGAACGTATCAATCAGAACTCTCATGGGGTGCGATTTTGCTAGTGTGCCGAATTTTATAATCTGACTTAAGTATTCAGCATGACGCATTCTCGGTTTGCGGAGAGATTCATAACGACGAAGTGCGTTTTGCAAAGGGTATTCGGGAGTTGCCTTTAGAAGTTGGGCTGCCAACACGTAGGCATCCTCCATCGCCATCGTACTGCCAATACCAGCGTGCGGGCCCATGCTGTGTGCAGCGTCCCCGAGGAGCACGACATTGTCCCGATACCAATGTTTTAAAGAAAGGGTTATCAAGTCTGAGGGCACCAGATCGCTGTCATGCAGTTTCTCAATTGCGGGTAAAAGAAATCGCTCGTCTTTGAGCAGCTGTTTTAAGCGCTCAACCCTCCCTTTTTCAGAATCCCGTTCCGCATGGTCAACTGGCGCAAAAAACCATGCATTTGTCAGCATGCCCGTCGTACAAACGATTGTAAATTCTCTGGGTGCGACTATTTCAACGATCGTTGCCTTCGTTGCAAACTCGTGAGAGATCCATGCATACCAAACTCGCCAATTTTCATACTTTTCATAGCAGTGATCAAAAAAAAGCTGACGTATCTTCGAATGCACGCCATCTGCCCCGACTATCACGTCATATCGACCTTGATGCCCATTGGTAAATGATACTTCTATCTGCTCTCCATCGCGTGCACATTTTGCAACCGATATTCCCATGCGTATATTGTCGGCCCCAACCTTTTCGAGCAACCATCCATGCAAATCAGCACGAGGCAAAATTGTAATTGAGCCGCCGTATTGGGCACAGAATGTTGAGAGATCAATGTTACGAATGACACTTCCATCGCCGTGCCGCACTGAATACGTGTGTGCGGGGACACCCGATTGATCGAGTTTGTCAGATAGTCCAAGCTTTTTCAGAATGTCTCGAGCACTATCCCAGAGAGAGATGAGGAATCCACGATTTGTCCAATCGGCTGATTTTTCAACAATATCGTATGAAACATTCGAATCTTTCAGAAAAGCTGCAAGGGTAAGACCTGCAATGCCTCCGCCGACGATCAGTACCTTCATAGCAAATGGTATCCTTATTATTACATGACGTTTTCGGTGCAGTACGCATATTTTTTCCTGGATGCACTACTCATTCCTTTTTGGATTTTCTGTTTTCTTTATCGCAAAGATTTACGAAGATCACTTGTGCTTGTTGGTCTCGCTGGTGCAGCGATCGCTGCACTTTTTGAGCTTTTCTTTTGGCCTCATTATTGGCATCCCATAAGCGTCTATGAATTTGTGATATCAGTTGGTGGAAATCAGTATCATCTCGGATCACCAGAAGATGTCATATGGGGATTCTTATTTGGGGGAATTGCAGCGACCGTATATGAGATATTGACCCGCCAGAAGCTTAGGAAAAAAACTACCCTTCGCCCCTCTGCAGGCAATATGGCTATGTTTTTCGTGATCGGAAGTTTGTGTTTCATCGTTCCGCTCGTCATCGGAGTTCCTGTTGTATACAGTGCAATAATTTCGTGCTTTGTCTGTGGAGCTTTTTATACAGTTTTTCGACGTGACCTTTTGAGAGACATGATTATAAGTGGGTTTAGTATGGGGATTATCTATTTCGTCGTCCTCTTCATTTTTAGCAGTGTATTTAAAGATATTTTCCAGGCTTGGTGGAACATGGCCGATGCGATGGGAATATACATATGGCACATTCCTCTCGAAGAGGTGTTGATCGCGTCGGCGATTGGTGTACTTTTTGGACCCGCATATGAATACTTTTTAGGATTTGAACATAATGGGAGTCAACGATATTCCCATCAGCTTGACACAAAACGAATGTTTGCGGACGCAATTTTTCTTCTCCATTGCGCCGTGGCCTTTATTGTCCTTTTTGGATGGGCATTTCCCAGCTTGTGGCTCCTATATATGTCGGTGCTCGCGATAGCTTTTTCCTCGGACATCCTGCTTGGATATTGTTTTTTGAGTAAATGGGAGTTCGCAGTACGCAAACAAGTTAACCCAACGATCAATTATGACTACAGTTTTACTTCTTTCTATACCTATAAGATCGTCGGTAAGCATTTTTCATCGACATTTATAGACACTATAGTGTTCACTTTTTTGGGCGCCTCTTTAGGTATCAATGCATTTTTTCATTTTTTAATGTAGGAAATTCACATCGCGATAATTCTTTATGCGTGTGCTAGGGCGATAAGGGAGACATTCGCCCCCGCAGCTTTGAGGGGTTTGCCGGCATTAAGGAGGGTCGCGCCGGTGGTGGTGACGTCGTCTATGAGAAAGACGTGTTTGTTTTTCGTTTTGTAGGGATCGGCGACTGAAAATGCACCGACGACGTTCTCGATACGCTCTTTTCTTGAAAGTTTTGTTTGCGGGTTGGTTGCTCGCGTACGCTCGAGTGCACCTTTTGCAATCGTTGCAAGCGTTCCGTCTTTGAATTCGGGCGGCAATGATTCCAAAACGAGCTCGATCTGATTAAATCCGCGTTCTCTGCGGCGCGTCGCATGGAGGGGAATAGGGATGAGAACAATTTGTTTTGTAGAAAACGTGCGAGTCGATGCGATTTCTTCTCGCAAATAGTCCGCGAGGAGATCAGCGGCGATCTTGGCTGCGTAGCGTGATCGATCATACTTGAGTGCACGCACCAAATCCTGCACCGCGCTGTTGCGGTAGTCCATGAGCGTCGTGATCTGCACTCCGAGAAGCTCATGCTCCGTCGGCTCGAGTGGAATATCCTCGACGCCCCGCTCCTTCATGCGTGCACTCCGCGCGCGCAGCGGCATTATGGCGTCGATGATCGCCTCGAACCCTTCTCGTAGCATGGTCAAGAACTTCATTTGATTTTTAGGGGTGTCTTGTGTATGATGTACATACAAGTGGCTTCGGCCTTACCCCCGCAAGGGGGAGAACATCGAAAAGCCATCAGAGTCTGACGGCTTTTTTCAATACCAAAAATTTCTCCTTATCGAGAAAACCGACTTTCTCGACGAGACGGCGGGTATCTATGGCCCGTATTTGAGAAATGAGCGCGGACGCTTCTTTATCCTGCACGGTACCAACAGGAATACGTAGTGGGTGACGGCGCGCAGAAGCCGTCAGGGGGACGACGAGACAGATGTTTGCCCCGAATGCGCGGACGATGACGACTGGGCGAAGAAATGCTCCTCCACTACCATCTTGCTCATTTCCGACATTGACACCAAGTCGGCACCACCAAATTTCGCGCACGGTGTAGAGCCGCGGCTCCTCTTTGTTGGTTTTCTTCTTTATCTCATTCCAACGATCAAAATCTTTCGACATGTAGGAATTTTAACACTTCATGATGCATGCACAGCAATATGATATGGTGAACAATATGGCAGAGCTCGTTCAAAAGCAGTGTGTAGCATGCGAGGGATTCGAAACGCCGCTTGTACGGGAGGAGGCGGTCATTCTCTTGAGACAATTGAGAGAGTGGCAGCTTTCCGACGACGCAAAGAGCATTTCAAAAGAGTTCACATTCAAAAATTTTGCGGAAGCGCTCGCTTTTGCCAATAAAGTCGGCGCGATTGCCGAAGATGAAGGTCATCATCCCGATCTCGCGGTGTCTTGGGGAACGGTGGGCGTGTTTCTCACGACGCATGCAATAAACGGATTAAGCGAGAACGATTTTATTGTTGCAGCGAAGATAGATCAGCTTAATCCGTAAGTATCAAATCCCAAATTCCAAGTGTCAAAAAAGGCAATAAGCACTCAATGTTCAAGTACTTAAAACTTCTTTTTTGAAATTTCCTTGATACTTGATACCTGTGATTTGATACTGTGATTTGATACTTACCGAGTATTGCTATACTTGGCACAATGGCTTTCTCTCTCGATTTCAAAAGTCTCTTCGGTTCCCTGATCAAAAGTAAAGCGGGGAGCGTGGTGGGCATCGATATCGGGGCTTCATCGATCAAAATGGTGCAGCTGCGGCTTGCGCGCGGCGCGCCCGTCCTCGAGACATACGGCGAAATCGCGCTTGGCCCATACGCGCAAATCCCCATAGGAAAGGCGGTGAAGCTCCAGCCGGAAAAAATTACGGAGGCGGTGCAGGACGTGATACGCGAGGCTAATGTGACGGCAAAACGGGGAGGTTTCTCCATACCGTTTTCTTCGAGTCTCATTACCGTACTCAATTTGCCCAAAGTTTCGGAGGAACAACTCAAACAAATTGTGCCTATCGAGGCGCGCAAATACATTCCGATGGCGGTTTCCGAGATTGCACTCGATTGGTTTGTTATTCCCAAGGACGACAACGTGCAAGGGGAGTTCGATCGCGTGAATCCGGAGAATCCCATTCAGGCCAGGGGCGAAGAGGTGCTTCTGGTGGCGATTCACAACACGATTTTGCGCAGCTACCAGACGCTCGCTGCCGCCTGCGGCATCACGTCTGATTTTTTTGAAATCGAAATTTTCAGCGCCATTCGCTCTTCCGTCGCGCACGGACTCGCCCCCATACTCTACGTTGATATCGGCGCGGCGACGACGAAAATGTATGTCGTCGAGCGCGGCGTGGTGCGTCTCACGCATCTCGTTACGATGGGCGGCCAGCAAATGACGGAGACACTCGCGGTCTCGATGCAATGGGATTTTGAAAAAGCCGAGCGCGTGAAGCGCGAGCGCGGACTCCTTGATACAACAGCATTTTCCGGCGACGAGAATGAAAAAATCAAGCAGGCAATGTTATCAACACTCACCCGTATTTTTTCTGAGGTTAATCGGGTACTATTGAGTTACGGGCAGCGATACAATAAAAACATCGCGCATGTCGTCCTCGCTGGCGGCGGCGCGTCGCTCCCGGGACTTTCGGTCGCGGCTCAGAGCGCGCTTTCGGTCGAAGTCGAAATTGCAAACCCGTTCGCGAGGACAGAAGCGCCCGCGTTTATGGGCAACGTCTTGCAGGAGATCGGACCAGGGTTTGCCGTTTCTGTCGGGCTCGCGCTGCGCGCGCTCAAGCGCGAATAAATCAGAAAATTATTTGTATGGAATCCCGTTAGAAGCTGCGGACTCAGGGTATAATTACATAATCAGTATGATGTCGATATTAGAAGCACATAACCAAGAAGGAGGCGGCTCTAAGTCCGCGTCCTGCTTCTAACGGGATGGAACCAGCCGGACAACCATCATTCATTCCGCACGACGCTGGCGAGTCGAAGGCGGCGCGCCGCTCGAGTGAGGGAGGGCTCTGGGATCTCCTCCTCATGCTCGGCATCGTGGCGCTCGCCGTTTCGTGCGCGCTCGCTGCCGGCGTCTTTGTGTACCAGCAATATCTGAAAACGAGCATCAACCGCAGTCTCGATCGTTTGAGAGAGGCACGCGAGCAGTTTGATCCGAGCTTGGTGAATCAGCTCACGCGACTCGATAATCGCATGCAATCCGCCGATGATCTTCTTGCGACTCACTTGGCCCCGTCGGCATTTTTCTCCGTGCTCGATCAAATAACGGCGCAGACCGTCGCCTACCAGGGATTGGAGATGGAAGTGAATGATCCGCGCCGCATTACGCTCAAAATGTCGGGCGTTGCCCGAAGTGTCAATTCAATCGCGTTCCAGGCTGATCTCCTGAGCCAAAGCGGCGTCTTTACGAGCCCCATCTTCTCCAACCTCGATCGCCAAAAAGACGGCGTTCATTTCTCTCTCAATTCACTCATTGATGCGACGAAAATCAATTTTGAAGATCTCATAAATGTCGCGATGAGCGCTGCATCGGGAGCTACGCAAGCGAGTCCTGCCGCGCCCGAGACCCCCAGTGCGCCCACTTCACCCTTCGGCGGCGCGCCGGAGACGCCTGCGCAATAAAATCGTATGTCAAAAATGCTCTCAGCGATTATCGTGTTTGTCCTCGCGGCAGGGATATTCTTCTTCTACACCAAGCCAGCATACACAGGCCCCGGAACTTTTGAACGCCCGTCGGTGAATGAAATGAAAGCGCAAATCGTCCAATATGAAGATGCGCTTGAGAAGGTGGCAGAGCTTGAGCAGGTCAAACAAAAGCTCCTCTCGCGCTACAATTCCTTCAATCCGCAGGATATCGAGCGGCTTGAGACGCTTCTTCCCGATCACGTAGACAATATCGGGCTCATACTCGAGCTTGATGGTCTCGCGAGCAAGTACGGCATGACGCTCGAAAATGTCGATGTGAACAGCTCCGCGCAGGGGGGTGGAGAGCAATCGGGCGAACTGGGTGAGAGCATCGGCATCGAAGGTGAGAAGTATGATTCGCTGACGCTCAATTTCTCCACTTTCGGTACATACGAAAAATTCAAGAGCTTTATGCAGGATCTCGAGGCGAGCCTGCGCATCGTTGATCTTGCCTCCCTCACATTCGCGGCGCAAGAGACGTCATCAGGCGGGCAGCCAACCTACAACTTCGACATCTCAATTCGCACGTATTGGCTCAAATAATCATTTATGGATTGGTTCATCAAACACAAACTAGCCGCTGCCGCCGTGATACTGGTTGTTACCGCAGTCGCGTGGTACATGCTTTCGGGTTCTGAAGAGCCGAATGCGGTGCTGGTCACGGAAACGGCGCAGCACATTCCCCCCGAGGCGCAAGATCTCCTCGATAGCCTGCGCGCGCTCCAGGCCGTGACATTGCAAAGCCCTGTCTTTTCCAACCCGTCGTTTCACCTCCTCAAGGATTTCACGACTCCCATCGTGCCGGAGCCTATAGGCCGGTCCAACCCGTTCGCCCCACTTGGCGCCGGTGGTTCTGTGCCAACATCTCCGCTCGCTCAATAGTCCGCCGTATGGCCAATCCCGTCCCCATAGCGCCTCCCCAAGGTGCTGCAGTGATAGACGTGCCCGCGCGCAGCTTAGGGGACACCAAAATACCATACGATGTCCTTAAATACATTCCGCAAGAATCGGCGGAGCACTATCGCTTTGCGCCGCTTGGCGTTGTCGAGGGTGTTTTGGAGATCGGCATGGTGGATCCGGATGAAATTCAAGGCATTGATGCACTGAATTTCATCGGCCGCGCGACCGGCATGCCGTTTAAGGTTTTTAAAATTTCGGAGGCCGACTTCGATCGCATCATAAAAATGTATGGCGGCCTATCGGGCGATGTCGAGCGCGCTGTTTCCGATCTCGAGAGCGAGCAAAGAACGGTAAATCTCGACATCGAAGCGGCGCCTTTGGATATCAGTGGATCTGGTACGCCGATGCGAGAGGGAAGTAAGATCCAGCCAACCATTCAGGAAGACGCGCCGACTATCAAGATTGTCTCCACTATTTTGCGCTACGCCGTGGACGGACGCGCCTCAGACATCCACATCGAACCACAATCAAGCGGCGTGCGCGTGCGTTACCGCGTGGACGGCGATCTGCACACCTCGGTCGTGCTGCCGCTTTCAGCACATCGCTCGCTCATCGCCCGCATCAAGGTGCTCTCAAGTATTCGCCTCGATGAGCAGCGTAAGCCGCAAGATGGCCGCTTTTCCGCGACCATCGACAACCGTCCGATCGATTTTCGCGTATCGACCTTCCCCTCGTACAACGGCGAAAAGATCGTGATGCGTATTCTCGATCGCGAACAGGGCTTCATCCCGCTCGATCAAATCGGCCTTTCCCCGCGCAATCTTGGCATTTTGCGCAAAGCAGCGCAGGCGCCGCACGGACTCGTCCTCATTTCAGGTCCAACCGGGTCGGGAAAATCCACGACGCTCTACTCGCTTCTCTCCGAAGTTGATCGTGAGCGCAAAAACGTTCTCTCCTTGGAGGATCCGATCGAATACTACCTCGACGGCATCAACCAATCGCAAATGCGACCAGAAATCGGCTATACCTTTGCAACAGGTCTTCGCACGACACTGCGCCAGGACCCGGATGTCATCATGGTGGGAGAAATTCGCGACGGCGAGACGGCAAAATTGGCCATCCAAGCGGCGCTCACCGGTCACCTTGTCTTGTCCACGATTCACACCAACGATTCCGTCGGCACCATCGCACGCCTCATCGACATGGGTGTCGAGCCATATCTTATTCCGCCCGTGCTTATTTGCTCGATAGCGCAGCGCCTCACGCGTACGCTCTGTCCGGGAAGCGGCACACCCACACCCCTCTCTCCGTCGCAAAAGAAGAGCATACAAGACCAACTCGGGACGCTGCCACTCGAATATCGCTTCCCCATACAGACAGAGGTCTACGAACCTGAGAAAAGCGCGACATGCCCCACCGGCATGCGCGGGCGCCAAGCCGCCTTCGAAATTCTTGAAATGTCGCCCGAAATAGAACGCATCGTTCTCGAAAATCCCGTCGACAGCAAAATATGGGCCGCGGCGCGAAAGCAGGGTATGCTCACCATGCGCGAAGATGCGACGCTCAAAGCCTTCAACAAGCAGATTCCATTTTCGGAGGTTGAGACGCTCTCGGCGCTTCTCCTTGCCGAAGATCCCGAAGAAATGATCGAAAAATCCGAAAGTGCGGTATCATAGTGCCCAATGACCGACACAGCACCAGCGAAAGAGGCTAAGAAGGGGACGATCCTGCTCGTCGACGATGATAAATTTTTGCTGGACATGTACGCGATGAAGTTTACGCAGGCCGGTTTTGCGGTGCATGCAGCGCTCTCAAGCGACGATGCTTTGAAGGCGCTCCGCGGAGGTCTCGAGCCAATCGCGATCCTTTTTGACATCATCATGCCGGAGGGTGATGGTTTCTATTTGTTGGAGACGATACGGGATGAGCATCTCGGCAAAGGCGCGAAGCTGGTCGCGCTCACCAATGAGATGAACGACGACGAGCAAAAACGCATCATGGATCTCGGGGCCTCGAAATATATTGTGAAGGCGACCCTCATCCCGTCGGAAGTTGTCAACAGTGTCGTCGAAGAGACGCA
>Ga0209542_10019319_pt1 | contig 10925 bp, 12 predicted proteins | sample RifCSPhighO2_01_FD_184028 | JGI IMG/M metagenome (GOLD analysis project Ga0209542, IMG submission 184028) | Soil microbial communities from Rifle, Colorado - Rifle CSP2_plank highO2_0.1 (SPAdes) (version 2) | ecosystem: Environmental > Terrestrial > Deep subsurface > Rock core/Sediment ...
CTGTAAAGTTGAAAGTAGAGAATCTTCATAAAGAAATTGTGGTCTTTAGGGGGAAGCGACGCTTCTCTATTTGATGCTTGGAATTAGGCAGAGCCATCAAAACTGGCTTGCCTAAGCGGAGATACTGAGTTATTTATAGCCTGTTCTGTTTGAAGGCGTGTGATGTGGAGTGTGCTGGCGGCTTTTGGAGCAATGCTGTTCTGGGCTTAGGGGACTTTTTGATTCAACGCAGCACACGAAAAGCTGGCGATTTAATATCCTTGGGGTTTATTGGGGTATTGGGAACTATCGGCCTTTTGCCTTTTGTATGGAATGAACTGACCTTCGACGGTGTTTTGTTTGCGGCTTTGCCTTTGGGATTGCTCGGGCTTTTGCATTTTGGAACATCCTGGATAAACTTTGAAGCGTTGAGGAAAGGGAAGCTCGCGGTTATTGATGTTATTTTGGAGTTTGAGTTGGTCGTCACGCTCTTTTTCGGGATTTTTATCTTAGGAGACGTTCTGACAGCGACGCAACTTATGCTTATTGTGCCTATCTTTTTTGGAATTATCTTAATGGCTTTTCGGAAATTTTCGCATCTGAAATCCAGAAGATTTGAAAGGGGAGTTGTGCTTGCTATTGCAGCCGCCCTTGGCTTGGGGCTTGTCGATTCTTTAACAGGATATTCAGTTAAATTAACTTCTCCGCTTTTGGTCATATGGGTTACTTGGGCAATCATAAGCTTGTGTTCCGTAGTATTTATTCTGGCAGGGAAAAAGAGACGCCATGTATTCCCAGTTATAAGGAAAGAATGGCGCTTGCTTGGCGCGATGGCTGTTGCTGATACAATTGCATGGGTATTGTATGCTTTTGTTATTGATGCTCACTCTGTTTCGATTGCGACGGCGCTAACAGAAAGCTATCCTGCCGTCGCTTTGATTTTAGGTGTCTGGATAAATCGGGAGAGACTTGGATGGCATCAGTATTTAGGCGCGTTGCTTGCACTCGGCGCCTCAGTTGGGCTTGCTCTGACGGTTTGACGAAGACTCTTGACAAGTTATCCTGGTTATGGTCTGGTAAAATCTGCCCCTCTTGCAAAACTCTAAGTGAATATGGTTTACTTAGGCGAGACAAACAATTTTAAACTATTGGGCGGCTCATAGATAATGGGTGAAGAAAAAGAGGAGACACATATTGCGATTTTTAACGGAAAGGCAATAAGAAGAAAACTTGTTAATAATGAGTGGTTTTTTTCGGTTGTTGATATTGTAGGTGTTTTGACTGAAAGTGAAGATCCAAATGATTATTGGTACAGATTAAAAAAGAGAGAATCAGAGACTAGCGAAACCCAGCTATCGACATTTTGTCGACAACTGAAATTAAAATCTAGTGATGGAAAGGAGTATGAAACAGACTGTGCCGATACTGAAGGAATCTTTAGAATAATACAGTCAGTTCCTTCTAAGAAAGCAGAACCGTTTAAGAGATGGCTTGCTAAAGTTGGATATGAAAGAATTAGAGAAATAGAAAATCCTGAACTAGCTCAGAAGAGAATGAAGGAACTTTATGAACAAAAAGGGTATTCTAAAGACTGGATTGAAAAGAGGTTAAGAGGTATTGCAGTAAGACAAGAATTGACGGAAGAATGGAAGAATAGGGATATAAAAGAAGAGAAAGAATTTGCTATTTTAACTAATGAAATAAGTAAGGCCACCTTTGGAAAAACTGTTGAGGAATACAAAAGATTTAAGCAATTAAAAAGAGAAAATTTAAGGGACCATATGGACGATTTGGAACTAATATTTACAATGTTGGGAGAAGCGTCAACAACTAGAATTGCTAAGATAAAAGACCCCCGCGGAATAGAAGAAAATAAGATTGTTGCCAGACAAGGAGGAAAAGTAGCGGGAAATGCGAGAGAAGAACTGGAAGAAAAGATCGGTGAAAGTGTTTTATCCGAAGATAATTTTTTAGATATACCTGAAAAATTAAAGAAAAAAAGAAAGAAGCTTCTTGAGCAAGTTGATGTTATTTAGAGACGCGCCAGAACCCTGTGGACTTTAGTCCATAGATGAATGGCGCCATAAAGTATTTGTTCTAGAGAAAATATAAAACAGGGAGAGCTAGTTGCAACTCCCTGCATGTAAATTGTAGTTGCAACTCTTTCTCGCTAAATAAACTTAACGGAGGTAAAAAAATGGAATACAAACATAGCATGAGCTCGGTTGGTGCGAACAGAAAGCACGTTCAAATCACGCCAAAATATCGCTACCACATGATGCGTCAAGAAAAACTAAAAGTTTTTTGCAAGGTTGCAATTGAAGAAGCATGCAAGCGCCATAAAATTGCTGTTGAAATTATTAAGGTGATGGATGAGCATGTGCATCTAATTGCAGATGCACCTAGAACAATGAGCGATGCACAGCTCTTGCAGATAATAAAAGGTCTGTCCTCGTATTTGCTCTTTCGGATTTGTCCTAATTTGCGCAAGCGTTATCCGAAGGGGCATTTTTGGACAGAAGGATATTTCTGCGATGGCGTTGGCAACAGCGATTATGCTCAAACATGGGCTTATATAGAAAATCAGGAATTGCACCATTCAGCGTCGAGATAAGGCTAACAGGACGCCGTGCTCTGAGCCGCAGCGAAGATTTGACTCCGCAAAGTCAAACCTTTAGGGCACGGAGGAGGTCACTTTTTCTAAGAGGCGATGGGCTGTTTGTCTTTCTTTTGCGTGTTCTCCTTCTGCGTGAAATATGCCGAAAAATCTTGTTTCAAGTCCTGATGTCACTCGAATGATCGTCCGAAATGCTTTTTAAGTATTATTGTAGATAGTTTTTTATACAATCTTCTTATTAGGTGAATATGAACTCCGGAGACTTGGTAAAATTGCGGTTAGCACGCGAGGAGCTGGAATGCACGCTGCTTGAGAGTTATGATGGCGGGATTTATCTTGTCAAGCTTAAATCTGGGTATAACATCGGCATTCCGAAGGAGAATGTGCTTGGTTTTGAAGTTTTAAAGAAATATCAATCTATTGAAAAGAAAATTGAAATTCCTAAGAGCAAGGGCTTGCCTTCTGTTGGATTGATTGTAACTGGCGGGACAATGGCGTCCAAACTTGATGCTAAGACAGGAGCTGTTTCTGCATTGACTGATGTTGGCGAGTTTGCTCGTTTTTATCCGAAGCTGTTTGAAGCAGTTAATGTGAAAATTGCTGTACCGTTTATGAAACTGAGCGAGAATATGGGGCCTGAAGATTGGCTCGTGCTTGCTGGCGAGGTTAAAAAAATGCTTGATGACAATGAAATCAAGGGAATTATTATTACGCACGGAACTGACACTTTGCATTATACTTCTGCAGCGCTTTCTTTTTTTCTTGGCAGGCTGAACAAGCCTGTCGTGCTTACGTATTCGCAGAGAAGCATTGACAGAGCGAGCAGCGATGCTGAGCTGAATTTGGAGTGTGCTGTGCGCTTTGCTTTGAGCGACTGCGCCGAAGTTGTTATTGTTGGGCATGCTGATATGAATGATGAGCATTGCTTTGCGCTTCGCGGAACCAAGGTGCGGAAGATGCACACTTCACGGCGCGATGCTTTCAAGTCTGTGAACTGCGAGCCTCTTGCCCGCGTTTGGCCTGATAAAATAGAATTTCTTTCTCAATTTAGGGCGCGACACGAGGGCAAGGTTGAACTTGACGCTGTTTTTAATGATAAGGTTGCGCTTGTGAAGTTTTATCCCGGGCAATCTTCAGATATTATTGATTATTATCGCATGCATGGGTTTAAGGGGGTGGTTATAGAAATGCTTGGGCTTGGGCATGTTGCTGCGGGCGATGCTGTTAATGGCTGGGTGCCTGCGCTGAAGAAAGCTATACGCGAGGGAATGGTTGTTTGCGGGGCGTGCCAGACTATTTATGGACGCTTGAATCCGAATGTTTATTCAACAGGGCGAGAGCTTGAGAAGGCTGGCGTGATTTTTCTTGAGGATATGCTTGCTGAAACTGCTTTTGTTAAACTTGGTTATTTGCTCGCTCATCGTAACTGGAAGAGCAATATTAAGGAAAGAATGCTGACTAATTTAGCTGACGAAATTAGTCAACTACTTACTTCGTAGTCTCTGTAGACCCAGTAATCATCTTACAAATTTTACCACCCCATTCATTCTGATAATCTGTGAATAGTATTCTAACTCTTTTATCAAGATTTATCATTATTTCTTGTATGTATTTTCCTGCTTCCCATTTTTTATTTAATATAACACAGTAGCGGCTTAGTTCTTTATTTTTTACAAAGTAATCTGCTTCTAAAATCCTCAATCTTACTAATGCGGGTTTTACTTTGTGTCTTGTCGATAGGTCGTCTCTGGTTGGCACAGAATTATGAATTTCTATGGCTATATTTTGTTCAGGTAAATAAATATCATAAGGGTCGGTATAATCCTTTGCTTTTATTTCAAGACCCTTATTAGTGAGTTCTTCAACTAAATCTTTTTCTTCTTTTACGCTATAGAAATCTAAAATCCTTAATCCGAAAGATTCCAAATTTAGTTTTATATTAACTGGAAGCCACGATTTTTCTTTAAGTTTTGCGATTTCTTCTTCTCTTAAAATTCCGCTTGGTATGGCTATTTGGACTCTTCCTTTACTATGAGAAGTTAATTTTCTTGCTTCTATGTTGTCAGATCTTACTATTATCAGACCACCTTCCTTCCTATTTAATAGACATCGAATATGTTTTATTTTTGCCAATTCATTTAATTTTTTTGATGAAATGTCTAAAAAATACCTTTTTAAGTTGTTCGTTCTTAGCGCTGCCTTTTTCATTATTAAATCCTTCGGCGATTTTTCCGTTATAGGAGACCCCCTGCTCTTCTGAAAAACATTTTTTAAATTCCAATCTTTAAGATCCAAGTAGACGGATATACTTTTTTTATTAATAATAGAAGGGTCTATTATTCTATTCTTTGTTAGTTTACCAATTGCAATTTGTATTCTTTTCTTTGCGGCAACTGTCGCATGAATTTCTTTTCCTGGTTTTAAGATTACCCCATCTTTAAAATTTTCCAATCTAATTTTCTGCCCCGCCCTTATTATTTCCTCTGTAAGGTTTTTACTATGTATCACGAGTAGTTTTGTGGATGCATTATTGTTTATTCTTCCAATAATTTTAATCACGTTAGTTAATAGATTTGATAGTATTTAAAGATTTCTAATATGGGTGCTGGGGCATAGAGGATTGATGTCTGCGGAGAAAGCTAAGGAGAAGATGCTTGAGAATGTTGCTGGCGAACTGAATGAGCTTTTGAGTGAATAAATCTTTAATAAGCTAGTTTTGCATTGATTTTTATGAAAGCACTTGTGACAGGAGGAGCGGGGTTTATTGGAAGTCATGTAGTTGATGCACTTATTGCAGGCGGGCACGAAGTTGTTGTAATTGATGATTTATCATCGGGTAAGAAGGAGAATATCAGTTCTCGGGCTGTTTTTTTTGAAAAGAGTATCACGAGCGACCTTGGGAACTTATTTTCTGAATATAAATTTGACACTGTTTTTCATCTGGCGGCTATTGCGAGCGTGCAATATTCTATTAAAGAACCGGCTCACACACATGATACTCACGTGCAAGGCACGCTAAATTTGCTGGAATATTGCAGAAAGCACAATGTCAAGAGATTTGTTTTTTCTTCCAGTTCAGCGGTTTATGGGGACCAGAAAGAGTTTCCTCTGCATGAAGGTATGACTCCGAACCCCATGTCGCCCTATGCTCTGCATAAATTAATTGGAGAATATTATTGCAAACTTTATTATTTTCTTTATGGACTTGAAACAATTAGCTTAATATATTCTAATGTATACGGTGCGCGGCAGAATCCTTCAGGAGATTATGCTGGTTTAATTCCGAAGTTTCTTTCATTGATGCGCGAAGGGAAAACTCCTACAATATTCGGCGATGGCGAGCAGACTCGGGATTTCATACATGTTAGTGATGTGGTTGCTGCAAATCTTGCTGCTGCGCTGACTAATGATAAGAAGTGCTTTGGAGAATTTTTTAATATCGGCTCTGGAAATCAGATTTCTGTTAATGACGTTCTTAAGGCTATAAAAGAAATAATCGGAAGCTCTATTGAGCCTATTTATGGAGGGGCTGTTATTGAGCCGAAGCATACACGGGCAGATATTACCAAGGCGCGTGATTTGCTCGGCTGGCAGCCTAAAACGCCCTTTGAAGAAGGGCTGAGAACGTTGATTCAAGATTAACTAGGCTGGATAAGTGTTGTAACTATTTAGGGGTTATGATGGGAAGGTTTATAAATTCACTTATGCGGACGGATGTATGGCGACTGACAGTTTAAGAAGGATAGACGCTGTTTTAGGTAGAGTTAACACTCATCCCGAATATTCTTCAAGCGTGGCAAAAGAAGTTAATCACCAATTGAGAACAGATGCGGAAAGGCATTCTTTAGATATTGAGTTTAGAGGAAGCGGTTTTAATTTTAAGAATCATATTGGTCTGACTAAACGCACGTTCGGTAGATTAAGGGACGCGTGGAACTATCTTGCCAATTACGGGATAGACGCGCATTCTATATCTAAATTGGGGTATCTTATTGAGCCGGAAACTAACGGGAATGATGGATTCAGAAAGTCTGAGGTTCAGTTTGGTGGTTTTGCCCCCCCAGCGCCTACAGATGTTCCATCACTTATTGAAAATTTAGTTAGTTCTCTCGATAACCCTCATTTTCATGCAGTAGAGCGAGCCAGCCACGCGCATCTTGAAATGGTTAGGATTCATCCGTATTTAGATGGAAACGGAAGAGCAGCACGAATATTATCAGATTTCTGTTTGCAGCAGAAGGGTTATCCTGTCGCAGTTATTCCTTCTTGTGACAGGGGGATTTATATGACTCTTATTAGTAAGGCGCTTAAAGATAGATATTCCCACCAAAGTTCTTATCACGAACCGAGTGACGCCGAGTCAAGTTTCATTGAATTTATTGCTTCTAAGGTTCTGCATTCAGCTGAATTTTTAGAAAAAGAACTAATATCTAGAAGGATATATGAGATTACCTTAAAAAATCTCAAGTCTCCAGGCATTGTTCATAGTGTTGCAAAGGTTATCAGGGGGACCAGCAACCGACCCCGTAATCGGGGTGTAACTGTAAATGTAAATAAGAAGAAACACAGAAAAGCAGGCGAGATGCTTAGGGTTATGGGTGATATAAGTGCTGAAGAATTAAGAAAATCCTTAGATAGTCTTTCTGCTGAATATGGCTTTGGTTATGCTGTTAGCCCTCAGACTGGCTGTTAGTGATAGATTTTAATAATCTCTATTCTAACTTTCTATAATGGCGGACTACTTAAAACTCGGCTTTAAATCAGGGCTGGAGATACACCAGCAGATTGATGCTCCTAAATTGTTTTCAGGCGCGCCATCTTTTTTGAGGAGTGATGAGCCCCATTATATTATTAAGCGCAAATTGCATGCTGTTGCGGGCGAGGGCGGGGAAGTTGATGTTGCTGCACGTCATGAGGCTTCTCAAGAGAAGGAGTTTTATTATGAAGGTTATAATGATACAATATCTCTTGTTGAGCTGGATGAATCTCCCCCAAGAGTGATTAATGAAGAAGCTCTGGATATTTGTTTGCAGATTGCTTTGCTTTTGAATTGCGAGATTTATCCTGTTAGCCAAGTTATGAGAAAGACAGTTATTGACGGAAGCAATACTTCTGGCTTCCAGAGAACTGTGCTGATTGCGCACGATGGCTTTATTGAAACGAGTTTTGGGAAAGTGCTGATTGATTCAATTGCGCTTGAGGAAGATTCTGCGCGCATTGTGACGCGTGAGGGGGGGAAGGTTGTTTATCGTTTGGACAGGCTGGGAATTCCTTTAATCGAAATTGGAACTGCGCCTAGTATGATTAATGCAGAGCATGTTAAGGAATCTGCCTTGAAAATTGGCGAGATTCTGCGCGCGTGTAAGGTTAAGCGGGGAATTGGAACGATTCGGCAGGACGTGAATGTGTCTATTAAGGGGCATGAGCGAGTTGAAATTAAGGGATTTCAGGAGCCGAGCATGTTTGTGAAGACTATTGATAAGGAAATTGAGAGACAGTTGAAAGATGTTAAAGAAAAGAAAACAAAAGGAGAAGTGAGAAACGCCCTGCCTTCCGGCGAGACAGAGTTTTTGCGTCCGATTCCTGGCGCGGCGCGCATGTATCCTGAGACTGATTTGCCATTGCTTAAAATTGGACTTGAAAGAATAAATAGACTGAAGAAGAATCTTCCAAAATTGAGAAGCGACATTCGAGCGGAGTTGAAGAAGAAAGGTTTGAGTGACGAATTAATTAACCTTGTTCTTGAAAGCGGGGAAACACTTGATGAGTTTAATGTTTTAATTAGACTTTATAGCAAAGATGCTAATCTTGTTGGGAAGATGATAACTCTATGGAGAACCGAATTGGCGAGCAAGCAGAAAAAATCATTTGATGAAGTTAGGAATGTTTTGAGCGAAAGAATGCTTGAAAGAATTCTGGAAAAAATTAAGGAAAAGAAGCTTGAAGTCGGAGATGTTAAGCAAGTTATGCAAAAAATTATTGAAGGGGCTGAGTTTGAGGAAGCTGTTAAGATTGAGAAGATAAACGATGACGAACTTGAACAGGAGATTAGGAAGATTGTCAAGGAGAAGCCAGGTTTGACAGCAGGAGCTTATATGGGCTTGATAATTCAAAAGCTTGGCAATAATTTAGACAAGAGAAAGGCGATGGAAATCCTGCAAAAAATCATTAAGTGATTTTTCTTGGACTATTCAAATCTTTGATTTGAAGGTTTTGAATAAGATTGTTGGAAGTTAATATTTTTCACACTTTTTTAGTCTCTTGACTATCAGTTGATAACTCATCCATAACCAGTAACGGGTCAAATATCTATCAGTTCTTATGTTTTTTTCTGGAAAAATCATTTTCAAGCGAAAATTTTTTGCAGGCTTAACTTCAAGATTCGCGTAATAAAAATGCGTTTGTCCATTATTCCTTAGCCATTTATGCCAGCGTTCCTCTTCTTTTTTTGTAACGGGCTTGTGGGAAAGAGGCGTTCTGAATTCTGGGTTATTTAGGTTATATTTAGCATATATCTGGAATGATTTTTCTAGCGATACGGGGGAAGAAGTTAGAGAATTATATGTAATTTTTATCTTTTTCTTTTTCCATTTTTCTTTTAGATATTTAATTGAAACAGGCTCTCTCTCATCTCCGACTGCGCAATCATACCATTGCAATCTTCCATTTTTCTTTAAGTGATTAAAACAGTTATCTATAAACTTTTTTGTGAATTTTGCTCCGTCCATTCCACCATAGGAATAAATTGGGTATTTTTCAGGTGTTTCTGGAACGGCAACAGTTGGACCATTCCAGATTATTAAGTCAAATCTCATTTTCTTAACTGGTTTGAAAAGGTTTCCTAATCTGAATTCTGTTTTCTTTTCAACATTATTCAGGATTGCGTTGAATTTCGCGTAATTAATCGCTCTTGGATTTATGTCTGTCCCAATAACTCTTTTTGCTTTACTTGCGCAGAATATTGCTATCATTCCCGAGCCAGTGGCCAAATCTAAGACGATGTCATTCTTTTTTATAATTGCTTTTTTAGCTATTAATGGAGTCTCTTCAGCTAATATTCCCCAGACTCCATCGTTCTCTGTTTTATAGACATTTCCTATCTTTCTATGCCTTGAATAATTGAAATCTGTACAGATAAATCTCCCAGATAGAGGAAATACTTGCACCCTCGCACGATATTTATTTTTTATTCTTTTGATAATGCCGCTGCTTATTAGCGGGTCAATATTATCTCCATTAAATTCGACATCTTTTTCATAGAAAAATAAATCTATGTATTTTCTCTTATTTTTTCTAAATATTCTTTCTAAAATAGGTTTGCATGATTTTATTAATTGTTTATTTTGGAGGTCGAATTTAAATTTCATTATAAAAACGAGGGGTTTATTATTGAATGTCCTAAATAAACTTCTAAACCTCTTATTTCTTCTCTGTCCAATCTACGACGTAATTCATCCATCATTTGTCCGTAGAGCGTTTTTTTAACAGGGAGGCATTCTATCCGTTCTTCCCAGATATTTCTCCTTAAAAGTCTTTTTCTTTTTGCTTCATACTTTACGAAATAGTTTTCTTCGGGTTCTACAAGACTTAATCCTACACCGCCGCCCACCATTTATTTGTTGAAAAGTACGACTTCGCGGCCTCCTTCTGCGCGGTTTTCTAGCGGTATGATGGTCTTTTTACCATGAAGTGCGTTGCTCACATTATCCAGACTAATAGCGAACGCCATATGCGAGGTTATAACTACGACGTGATGTTTAGGTTCACCAGGGTATCTACTTAAAACATAACCTTTTTCTGTCCAATCCGCCCTTTCTATCTGCTCTCTATAAATTAATGCCGCACTATGAATACTTTCATTAACCAATGCCGTTGCATTCGGTTTTCCTATATCTTTATTTCTCTTAAGCACATCTCTTACTTTCCAAAAATCATTATCTGGATAGACTAGCGGAATATAACCGACTCTCATTATGTTTGTTTCTTCCCAATATTTTCGAGGAGTTGTATAATTGCACGTTTCTTCAGTTGTTTCTATTCCTGCTTTCTTTAGCTCATAAAGTATTCTCTCAAAAAGCGGCGGAGCTTCGTGTCCATATTTTGTCATAAAAAACCAGAGAATAAAAGGTATTTAAACCTATCTACTTGAATATATATAATATAATATATATTATAAATAATATAATAAATATAAAATAATCCACATTTATCGACGGCATCTTGGGAAGCGGAAGGTTTATATATGCGCATACGCATACGCATACATGGTTAAAGTAATATCGTTGTCGGAAGAGGCTTATAGTCGCTTGAAGATGATGAAGGGCATGCA
>Ga0209542_10019320_pt1 | contig 10925 bp, 15 predicted proteins | sample RifCSPhighO2_01_FD_184028 | JGI IMG/M metagenome (GOLD analysis project Ga0209542, IMG submission 184028) | Soil microbial communities from Rifle, Colorado - Rifle CSP2_plank highO2_0.1 (SPAdes) (version 2) | ecosystem: Environmental > Terrestrial > Deep subsurface > Rock core/Sediment ...
GACAGAATTGAAAAAATCTGCGATAAGCTTGGACTAAAAATCTTCTCACCGCTCTGGCATAAGCCGCAGGATAAACACTTACTAGAATTGATTGATAATGGATTTGAGATAGTCTTGACCGCAGTTGCGGCAGAAGGATTAGATAAGAGCTGGCTGGGAAGAAAAATTATCTTAAAAGATGTAGAAAGATTACAACAGCTTAACAAAAAATATGGGCTTAATGTCGCAGGTGAGGGTGGAGAGACGGAATCAGTAGTATTAGATTGTCCTCTCTTTGCTAAAAAAATAGTCCTAGAAAAAACTCAAATTATCGAAGAAGATAAAAACAGAGCCCACTTAGTGATAAAAAAAGCAAAATTGGTCAACAAATAAAAATCATGAAAACGGTAATGTGTTTTGGTACTTTTGATTTATTGCATCTTGGGCATCTTAATTACTTTCAGCAAGCGAAAAGGTACGGAGATTATCTTATGGTGGTAATTGCCAGAGATAAAACCAAAATTGCTCAAAAGAAAGAAGTTATTTTCTCGGAACGAGAACGTCTAGAATTGGTGAAAGGGCTTCGTGTGGTCGATGAAGCGGTTCTTGGCTATCCAGAAGATCATTTTCGCATCATTCAAGAAAAGAGACCGGATGTCATCTTCTTGGGCTACGATCATAAGATTGACGAGAAAATGTTAGCTGCTAAATTGAAAGAGCGCAGTCTTACTCTGGTAATAAAGAGAGCCAAGCCCTTTAAGATTGGGAAGCATAAGTCGACTTTATTGAGAGAAAAAATATTGAAAAATTAGTTTGACAAATGCCCCACAAGATAACCTAAACCGTAAGATACAGCGCCTACGATAGTAGCAGCCACTCCGACTCCTATTCCAAACACTCTGTCTGGTCCATTATCAGGAAGAGGAAATTTTGAACCTAAATATGATGCAGCTAATCCTGTAGCTGGCCAAACATATTCTCTGTGAGGAAGTGGCGTTCCTTTTGCGTCAGTTACTCCATACATCGCGCTGCCACCAACAGTAGAAGCTACTGTCGCAATTCCTAAAACAATATCAGTTAAAGCCATTTTATTACACACCAGAAATAACTTTAAAAAGATTATGCATTACTCTTCTTTCTTAATCGTCAATTCCTTCGGAATGCGATACTCATCCCACCTAACTCTTCCCGCCTTCACTGCTTCTCTGATCTTACGCTGCACGCCATTCAATTCAGAGCCGCCGCTCTTCACTTCTAAAAAGACAATCTCGGTAACTTCTTTTCCATCCAATCCTTCAAACACTAACAAATCAACAGGCTTCCCTAAGAATTTACATTCTGTCGGCTTGTACTTAAAATTCGGCAGGTATGGCGCTAGTTGTTCCGAGAACTGTCCCCCTAGTGATGCTCTCGACCTCTCAATAGAATCTTTCTTTATATCCGGAATCTGTTCTTCCCAATATTTATCTCGCTGCAATGAACCAGCTACCAAACCAATCTTGTACGCCAGAGCAGCTACTGCTAAAAAGAGAATTAACACTACTATCAACAGCGGATCCATTCTCTAGTCCAGTTTCGGAAAACTTAAATATCTTTCCTCTTAATTAATAGTCATAAACTAAAAAAGGTGATTTATATGCATCATTTAAATAAATTACAGAAGTATCATATGGGAGGTTATGCCATGTTTCGTATAATTGTGGGATTGATGTTCGTGCAGCATGGCGCACAGAAATTATTAGGCTGGTTTGGCGCAAAAGCAACAGTTCCATTGCTGAGTTTGATGGGATTTGCCGGCACCGTTGAGCTGGTTGGTGGATTAGCTATTGCAGTAGGATTCTTCTCCAGACTCGCTTCCGTAGGCGGAATAGCAGTCATGATTGGCGCATTAGCTACAGTTCACTTCCCGCAGGGATTGATTCCCATTGTGAACAAAGGAGAACTAGCATTGTTGTTCTTGGCCTGCTTCATCATGGTAGCTGTCCATGGGAATGGCAAGTGGAGCTTAGAACAGGCGTTGTTGAAGAAAGAAGTGTTTTAGTATTTTCTTTAATTATTTTATTCTTTTCCTTCTAAAGTTTTTTAAATAATGGTCTGAAATGTACTAACATGAACGCACAAGAATTTGGATTAAAACCAGGACAAGATCTTTTTGAAGGAGAGTATCGAGCAAAAATGTCTGAACTGCGTACAGCAGGCTGCACTCCTTGGAGCACCGAAGACTGGATGGATGCTCGCAACGGCGTCAAGTCCAATCACCCTTTCTGGAATAATTATGGTAATACTGATTTTGGCATTGCCAGAACCAAGAATAAAATCTATCTTGCTCCTCATTCTGCGAGATTGCGCGCAGTAACTCCAAAAACAAGATTAACAAGTTACGGGCTTGCTCTTGGAATGAATGATATTGAAACTATGCATTCATACGACCGAAAAGATCATATTCTTGGCCGCGACTTAACGGAAGAAGAAGCGCATCATAGCCAGGTATGGCTCGATTTTGCTGCCGGAGATAAAAAAAGATTAGATAAGTATGTTGAAAATACCTTCCGTTTTGGCAAAAATAAATATGGAGATGATACCATGATGGGCATTTTTGTTCCGCAAGATGAAGAACCTGTTGAACTGGCGGTTGTGCTCGGTAGACTTTACTACGGGTCTCAGGCCAGTGGTAGCGATTATCTCTACTACTACACCCGTTTCGTTGGGGTATGTGGTGGTGCGAGCGTGAGCGAGCAAGAAGCGCCGCCAGGCGCGACACCAGCGAAATTTTCTCCGGTCCCAGAACATACCATTTATGAAGGAGACCAGATACAGCCGCAAGATATTCACAATCCACTAGCTTTAGAATATGCTAGGAGATTACTCAACGGCGCTTCAAGTGGAACAGTTATGGATTGGAAAAATATTAAAAAGATTGGTTGAATTATTGCAGCCACTTATAGCCTTTCTTGTTTTTAATATGGTATAACTGTCGTAATTTCTCTTTGCCGTTAGGTGTTTGTAATAATTTATTTCTAAAAGAATCGTGCTTCTCAAATAGTTCATTAATGAACTCCGTGTGAATCTTCTTCCGTTTGGTTGGATTTTCTTTTACGAAATATGCCCAACGCTCCACTTGCTGCATATGTTCTTCTCTCATAGCCGGATCCTTTCCATCGCTGCCTTCACCAACCCTAAGAACAATGGGGCAGGTGTGCTCAATCTGCTTTTCAATTCAGGATGCGCCTGGGTGCCGATAAAAAAGGGATGTTCCTTCACCTCAACTAACTCCGCCAGATTTTTCTCTAGATACAAACCGGAAATATGCAAACCATTTTCCAGCAAGAACTGATGATAGCGTTGATTGACTTCATAGCGATGGCGGTGCCGTTCAGACACGATTTCCGATCCATACAACTTCCGGGCTAGACTTCCTTCTCGCAAATAAGAGATGTATGCGCCTAATCTCATGCTCGCGCCTTTTACTGCAATTCCTTTCTGCTCGTGCATCAGATCAACTACCGGATGCGCAGTCTCAGGATCAACTTCAGTGGTATTCGCTTTATCCAATAGACAGACATGGCGGGCAAATTCTACCACCATCAACTGCAGGCCGAAACAAATTCCCAATAACGGGATAGTATTTTCCCTACAAAATTTAATCACTTCTAATTTACCTTCCACTCCGCGGCTGCCAAAACCGCCGGGGACAATGACCCCATTAACACCGGCAAGAACTTCTCCGGCAGAAATTCTCCCTTCTTCAATTTCCGTAGTCTCAATAAACTTCAGCTGAATTTTCGCTTTGGTATGCGCGCTGCAATGCATCAATGCTTCTTTGATGCTGGCATAGCTGTCAGTCAATGAAGTATACTTTCCACACAAGGCGATAGTAATTTCCTTTTCCGGATGTTCTAAGTTGTAGAGCAATCCTTTCCAAGCATCGGCAACAGGCTTCAATTCCAACCCTAATTTTTCTTTAAGAATTTCCACGATGCCTTCTTCTTCCAATAAAAAAGGGATCTTGTAGACATTATCCACATCCAGCCCGGTAAAGATAGCTCGCTTATCTACTCCGCAAAAGGAAGCGATCTTTCCTTTGATCTCCGGCGCTAATGGTTCAGAACACCTGCCGATAATCACATCCGGCTGGATGCCCCGCTTCCGTAATTCATACACGCTTTGCTGGGTCGGCTTTGACTTCTGTTCCTGCACTCCGGCAGGAATAGGCACATAAGTGAGATGGACATACAAAATATTTTCTCTTCCTACTTCGTCTTCCAGCTGCCGCATCGCTTCGATATATAGATCACTTTCCATATCTCCTACTGTACCGCCGACTTCAATCAGCATGATCTCTGCCTGTTCCTTTTGCGCCACCAAAAATATTTTTTCTTTGATTACATCGACCACATGCGGGACAAATTGCACTGTTTTTCCTAAATAATCCCCGCGGCGCTCTTTGGTTCTAATTTCTTCAAAGACCTTCCCCATGGTCAGATTATGCTCAAACTTGCAGCTGACATTTAGAAATCGCTCATAATGGCCGAAGTCCATATCTACCTCTCCGCCATCGTCTAACACAAACACTTCCCCGTGCTCATAAGGATTCATGGTTCCTGGATCGACGTTCAAGTAACCATCTAATTTCATGGGCGCCACTTTATACTGAGAACTGAGCAGATGACCGATGCTGGCTGCAGCTATTCCTTTACCTAAACCGGAGATGACTCCTCCGGTTACGACGATAAATTTTCGTTGAGAATTTGTCGGTTGCACTACTGTTAAGGAGAATTAGCATTTATAAAATCTTCTTTTTTCTAATATTCACTTTTTCAACTCACATATTTGGGTAGTAATTTTGCGCGAGAGATATACTACAGAAAACAACAATAACAGAATTCCTAGTATACCTAATTCCAATCCTTTAAACGGCAAGACACTTAAAAATCCGCCAATTCCCAGAATTCCCGCCAACCCTAAGGCGCAGGAAGAGCAAGCTGGAGTAAGAATACTGGTGATGATCCCTGATAAGCCGATCCCTGCGCTATAACTGACCTGTCTCCGTAACAGGAACAAGCTCAGCGAAAAGACTATTCCTGAAAGCAATGAAACAATCACTAAAAAAATGAAGGATATCAACAACATGCTGCTGTGCGCGCTGATCACCAGATCAAAAAAAAGTTTGAAAGAAAATTCTGACCACAACAGCTTATAGTTACCTATGGTCGCATTCAGCGAGAATACTGCTGCGCTAAAAAACCCGCTAAAGAAAAAATACTTCTTTTCAGAATACACTTCCCTAAATGCTTCTTTGACCTTAGTTATGTCTTTCATATTATATCAAAAATGATAAAAAGAAAAATAAATTAAAAATCTATCTACTTCAACTCAGCATCGATGACTTGCTTGAAGACGCTGAACGGTTGCGCGCCGCTGACTAATTTTCCATTGATGATGAAGCCAGGCGTTCCTTGGATGCCTACTGCGCTTCCATCAGCCAGGTCTTTCTGCGTCTCTGCGGCCATCGCTCCGGAATCCAGGCAGGTGTTAAACTTAGCCGTATCTAAGCCTAGCTGCTGTGCATACTGCTTAAATCCGGTTACTCCGCCAGCTACTCCTTGGGCAAAGAGCAGATCGTGCATTTCCCAATACTTTCCTTGTTCTCCGGCGCATTCAGCCGCTTCTGCCGCTTTCTGGGCATTTTCATGGAACGGCAGTGGGAAATCTCGGTAGACAAATTTTACCTTTCCGGTCTTGATGTACTGTTCTTCGATAGATGGTTCTGTTTCTGCATAAAAGCGCTGGCAGAACGGACATTGGTAATCGCTCCATTCTACAATAGTTACCGGCGCATTTTTATCTCCTCGCACTGCGTCATCATCTACGATTGATTCCATATCGATCGGTGCTGAAGGAGATGGTGCTCCAATTTCTCCGCTCGGCACGACCGCTCCACCAGTAGTTCCTCCGGTAGGATTCTTAAATGCCATGACCGCTAAAATCGCGATCAAGACTACGGTCGTTACTTTCCAAAATAGATCGCCGCTTTTCTGTTTCTGCGTTTTAGCGGCGTTTTCAACTTTATGAGTTTCTTCCATGATCTAACCTCCATAATTATTATTTTTATTTCTAAAAAGGGCATTTCTATATATTCTTTTGGGTTCAGACCAACAGTCCTATACCGGCTAAAAGTAAAAAATTTTCAAGAGATACCGTTCATAAGAGCTCTTTGAGGAAGATCTGCAAGGTTTTATCTTTCGGCTCCCGTTTGATTAGGCCTTTTCTCTCTAACTCCTGCAGGACCTGGCTCACTTTCGCTTTTGACATATCTACCCGCAAGCGCAGCATATTCTGGGTGATGCCTTCTTCTTCACGGACAACATTCAATACTTTCTTTTCAAACTCATCCAGGCCTTTGGAAAGGATAGAATATTTTTCTTCACCTAATTTTCGTTCCGTATCTTTCTCTAGACGTTCTACGATCGCTTCTTCCCCTCTGCTGAATACCAATAGATAAAATGCTAAGGCAAATAAAAAGCCAAAGGCGCCGAACGCGAAATGAACTACGCCTAAAGAAGTTTCCACTACCCGGCAGCCGGCATTCTGAAAACAGCCTAAAGATTGGATTTCCTGATTTAAAGATTTGATGATGATGACAAAAATAGCGAGAAGCACCAGAGTGACGATCAGAATGACTACACCTACTTTTTTATTGTTCACAAGATATTAAAGATGATTCTTTTTATTAATCTACTGTAGAAAAATTATTATATCTATCTCTTATCATGAAAATAATGGTAAAAAAGCAGCAATATAAAGGCAAAACTATTTTTCGATGCGAAGCCTGCAACTTCAGGTACAATAAAGAAGATTTAGCTTTACAATGCGAGGCCTACTGTAAGAAGCATAAAAGCTGTTCTCTAGAAATAACCAAGCAGGCAGTGCGCTTATAGAAGGCTTTGAATAGGTTTTTCAAAATTCCCTATAAGAAAAAACTATTCACAAACAACAACAGCGTGATCAACGCCGAGAGCATACAGTAGAAACAGTAATTCTCAATTTTATATTTCTGCACCCACAGTAAAAAGAGGGAAAACAATAACCCTGTTCCAGCTGCTAGTTTGATCAGTGAAGCTAAAGGAAATGATAACAGGAAAAATTCTTGTTTCACAAAAGTTATTATTCCTGCTCCCAGCATAGCCGCATAAAACAATAATCCCAAAACTTCATTCCTGACATAAAAAATATGCGACCAATCGCTTTCCGTCACTTTGCTGCAGTCGCCGTTTAAAGGACAGACAAATGGTTTAGTGCTGTTATGATAATGCTTCCATACCAGATATCCTGCATCGAGCATCCCGACTATGGCCAAGGTGATGAAAGAAGCGGTGAAGGCAGTCATTTTTTGTCATGATTTAAGGTATGCAGACCTAATGCTGCTAACATCAAACCTACGTCTCGAAAGACAATGTAAAGAGCGGAAATATTGGCTGCGATTATCGCCAGCAAAGTCAATACTGCCAGGCCGGAAGCATATTTTGTTTTATATCCTGAAAGAAGCCATAACGACAATCCTAATTCATAGAGAGAAAACCCTAGCAAGAGTATTGATCTGGGAAGCAGCTTCAGCAAGAACGAAGGCATGAATCCCAGCCATGCTTCTGGCTGTAAGGTAGCATCGACCGCGGCATAGAGAAAAGGAACCGCGATCGCTGCGCGCAAAAAGAATGATACTAATAGATGATCTTTTACCACACCTTTTTTCATGGTAAGAGGTAAAGAAATAGTGTTTATAAAAGTTCTTACATATTCTCAATAACTTTTTCTCCAAATTCAGAACACTTCAGCAACGTAGCATCTTCCATCTGCCGCGCGAAATCATAGGTGACTTGCTTCTGCTGGATAGTTTTAGTAATCGCTTTCACGATAATTTCAGCAGCTTCTTTCCAGCCAAGATATTCCAGCATCATCACTCCTGACAAAATGACTGATCCAGGATTGACTTTATCCTGTCCGGCATATTTTGGTGCAGTCCCATGGGTAGCTTCAAATACTGCCAATCCTTGTTTGTAATTAATATTTGCACCGGGAGCGATTCCTAAGCCTCCTACTTGCGCAGCGCAGGCGTCGGATAAATAATCACCGTTCAAATTAGTAGTAGCGATCACTTCATATTCTTCCGGCCTTAATAACAATTGCTGGAACATGGAATCAGCGATGCGATCGTTGATCACTATTTTATGTTCAGGATTCTCTTCACCTTCTTTGATTACAAAATCTGCAAACTCTTCTTGGGCAACTTGATATCCCCATTCCTTAAACGCTCCTTCCGTAAATTTCATGATATTGCCTTTATGCACTAAAGTAACAACTTTTTTCTTATTCTCAATCGCATACTTGATGGCTGCTCTTACCAATCTTTTGGTTCCAGTAATACTTATCGGTTTAATTCCGATTCCTGAATCAGGACGAATTTTTTTCTTCATTTCATTAGTCAAGAAACCAATCACTTTCTGCGCTTCTTCACTTCCCTCTTTCCACTCGATTCCGGCATAGACATCTTCGGTATTCTCCCGAAAGATGACTGCATCCAATTTCTCCGGCTCTTTCATGGGGTTAGGAACACCGGGAAAATATTGTACTGGCCGCACACAGGCAAATAGATCTAATTTCTGCCGCAGCGTTACATTCAAACTTCGATGCCCTCCGCCGACCGGTGTTTCTAACGGGCCTTTCAGCACTACGCGCAGATCTTTAATCTGCTGCAATGCTTCTTCTGAGAGTAATTCTTTTCCCTGTTTCAATGCCTTTTCTCCAGCAACAATTTCCTGCCAGAGGATCTTTCTTTTTCCCTGATATGCTTTTTGCACCGCTGCATCAAGAACTTTCAAAGCAACAGGGGTGATATCTACTCCGGTGCCATCACCGATGATGTAGCCAATTTCTGGTGTATCCGGAACATCTAGATGATTGTTGTGGAAAGTTATTTTTGGCATGGCTCAAAAGATTAAGAAATGGTTTATAAGGATTGTTGTGGTGATAATGTTGTAAAGATATATAAATAATCTATCTCTCCCTTTAATATGGGTAACTTAAAAGAATTATTGGACCAAGAATTCAAAGAAAATCTTCAAGATGCAAATTCAAGAGATCGTTTTTGTGAAATACTAAAGCAAAACACGACAGAAGTAGATAATGAAGATTTCTCTTCTGTTATGAGATATGCCCTGCAATATTTTAGTCTACCGGAAAACGATTTGTGTATGGAATTATCTGCAAGCAAACCAACTTTAAATAGGTGGATGGAAGGAAAATCTGCTCCTTATCAGACCGGAAGGCAATCGGTTCTGCAAGTTATTGCTGATTATATGGAAAAAAAAGATATCAAATGATTTATTTTATTTTCCACCAGCTAAAACTTTAAATATTCCTTTTTCTCCCAAATTTCAATGTTATTTCTCAATAAAGGCCAAATCTTCTGACCGCAATATTAAAATAGCCCTATTATCTCATCATGTTATGGTCAATTCAGAGTTGATAAAAAATGTCTATGGGAATATCAATCGTTTGATTCTTGGCGATAAGATGGATGCATCAATAAGCAGAGTGTCTCCTTCACCAAAATACAGATTCAGGGGAAAATCACAGACTGGGAATATAGGATTTGCTGATTTCCAGGTTACGGAAAAATATGTTCCTGATAAAAGAGATGCATCCAAAAGAGTAGTACTGAAAGCTTTCGTAGTGCTTCTCGCTGGAATAGAACCAGAATATCGCAGTAAAGGACATTTTGGCATGCTTATGAAATTATGCGAGCAGCTAGCCCAGAAATTTAAATGCAAATGCATAGTTTGGGATTGGATAAAGAATCCCGATGTTAAGGTTTGGGCTGAAAAGAATGGCTACCTGCTCTACGATCTGAATGCAGTAAAATACTTGAGTTGAAATCTGCTTTTTCCACCAGCCAAAACTTTAAATATTCCTTTTTCTCCCAATTCTTATGTCCTTCCTCAAGCAAGATCAGGTGCAAGATTTCTATTTAGATTACCTCGAAAAGCTGGAAGTGATCAAAGAGAAGCTTAATCGGCCTCTGACCTACGCGGAGAAAATTCTCTTCACTCATTTCGCTAAAGCAGAATTCCAGGTGCAGCGCGGCAAAACCAGCATTCCTCTGCAGGTAGATCGAGTAGCCATGCAGGACGCTACCGCCCAGATGGCTATTCTCCAATTCATGCTCACCGGAAAGAGATCGGTGTTGGTGCCTACTACCATCCATTGCGACCATCTCATCGCCGCTAAAGTGGGAGCAGTAAAAGATCTAGAAGAAGCAAATCTGCAAAATAAAGAAGTCTATCAATTTCTCAAAAGTTCTGCTAACAAATATGGGATGGGCTTCTGGAAACCCGGCTCAGGAATAATCCATCAAGTTATTCTGGAAAATTATGCTGTCCCCGGGCAATTGATGATCGGAACTGATTCACATACGCCGAATGCTGGCGGATTGGGTATGATCGCGATCGGCGCAGGTGGCGCAGAAGCAATGGATGCCATGGCTGGTTTATCGTGGACGGTAACCATGCCTAAATTGATAGGTATCCAACTCAAAGGAAAATTAAACGGCTGGACTTCGCCGAAAGATATTATCCTGAAAGTGGCGGAAATCTTGACCGTCAAAGGTGGCACAGGATGTATTATAGAATATTTCGGTGAAGGCGCGCGCAGCATCAGCGCTACCGGAAAAGCCACTATCACTAACATGGGCGCAGAAGTTGGCGCAACCACTTCTTTATTTCCCTACGACAAACATACCGCTGCGTATTTGCGCGCCACTAAGAGAGATTTTGTGGCCGCTCTTGCTGATTCCTTGCAAGAAGAATTGCAAGCCGATCCCGAAGTAGAGCAAAATCCATTGGCTTATTTTGAGGAAGTGATAATTATTGATCTAGATCGTTTAGAACCGC
>Ga0209542_10019324_pt1 | contig 10923 bp, 12 predicted proteins | sample RifCSPhighO2_01_FD_184028 | JGI IMG/M metagenome (GOLD analysis project Ga0209542, IMG submission 184028) | Soil microbial communities from Rifle, Colorado - Rifle CSP2_plank highO2_0.1 (SPAdes) (version 2) | ecosystem: Environmental > Terrestrial > Deep subsurface > Rock core/Sediment ...
AATTAATTTGTTGGTGCCTTCATATCAGCATAATGAAGCACGACTCTGACTCCAAAGCCATCCTGATCCATTACCTGGCTGTTTGTTGATAAAACTAGACTGTCTGAATCCTCATTGGCAACGAACCCATAGGAACTTCCATAAGAATTAAAATCTGTCCCTTCAATATCTGAAATATCATCTGCAATCTCATCCGGCGTAACCATACTTCTGCCTAAATCCCATGTATTTGCTCCACCACCATTTTCATCTTCATTTACAACCACTACGCCAACACCTAAAATAAAAGAGTCTGCTGGAACAAAATTTGCGCTTGATTGAACTCCCATATTTCCTTGTGAAATTGTTATTACTTCAGATTTTGTATTCATCCTCCAAAAACTGCCATAAACCCCGTCCAAGGTTGCATCACCCAAATTGTCAGATTGATTATACTGGTAATTTGAAGTATATTCAACATTTCCAACAATTAACTTGGATGTGATATTAACTGCTGTCTGATTTATTCTAATAATTTCTTTTGATGAAGAAATTAATGAAAGCTGATTGTCAGATGGATGCCCCATTCCAGTATCAGTATCTCCTATAAAAGTCAATCCAGGCATAACTGCCGACGCTAATACGCTTGTCAAAGTGGCTGCTCCAGTTGTACTTGAACCCATATAAAAAGGGCTTATTTTCCACTTCAAAACGCCATTATTTGATACAGCTATAACCCCGTCACTGCTTTCATAGAATCCTGTATCTCCGAATGAAATTGAAGGATCTGCTTCAGAGCCAGAACTAACATTAATACCCTCGACACCCAAATAACCATTTTCAACCACAACATTTCCCGCGTTGGCAATTATTATCATAGAAACTAAAATTAATAGAGCTATCGCTACCTTGTTCTTAACTTTTGAAGAATTCATTGAATTTGATTTATTGGAAAAAAAGTTTCCATCTGTTTTTTCCGAATGAGTTCTTTTTTGGTTTTTCATTTTTTATTCCTCCTTTTATGGAATTCCATTTTGTATCAAATATCCAGTTAAGCATAAGTCTCCAGTATCATCAATATAAATCATATTACTTTTAGATTCATTTTTGATAATGAAAGCATCATTAACGGGATTGCAGCTTTCACTTTTATAACTGCAACCTTCGCTTTCTATGCACATATTTCCCGCAGAATCTATGTATGCAACAGTGTTACTTGCGCTGTTCTTAACCCTAAATGAATTCTCTGGAGCGATACATTCTGGTTGAGAAATACAAACTCCTTTCAATACAACATTCCCCTTATTCCCAAGCCAGGTTACATTTGCTCCTGATTCATTCTTTACATAAAATCTGTATGTATCCTCTAATAAATGAACTGTATAATTTAACTTCTCTGTATAGTTTAAATTTCCTGAAGTATCATTAGCATACCAAGTGTAATAATGAATCCCTGCAGCAAGATTAGTTATATTAAATGTATAAACATTGCTTATGTTATAAATGGATGTATAATTAATATCATCAAATTCTATCCAGACACTTTCTACCTCTTCATTGTCTGTCCATGTAACATTAAATTCGTAATATTGATTTGGATAATATGCAGCAGGATCAGGCATCTCTGTTATGTTTGAATATGTTGGTGCTAAAATATCAGTATTATTTACTGTAAGATTCCATTCATAAGTGTCTGAATATTCAGAATCTGAAATCATAACAGTTATATTATAACTGCCTTCCTGAGTATAATTGCCTATCCAGGTATAATTTGATGAATTTGCATAGTTTTCTTGTGCTACTTCATCAACATACCACATTATTGCTGAATCATTTTCAGTGTCTGTATAAGTTATGTTAAATGTTTGATTTTGTGGCTCTTCTATAGAAATAAATTCATCTGGATATGTTGTATTTATTATGGGGGCGGTATTTGTAATATTACTTTCACACGAAATACTACACCCATTAGTTCCAGCTTCAACCCCCCCACATTCTAAATCGGCAGTACAATCTCCAGCAAAAATGGAATTTCTACAAATATTATCCTCTCTATCTTCACCACTAGCAGTTGAAATACATTTATCTGCAAAATATGTTTCTCCAGAAGAGCAAGTATTAATGTTACTCCCAATTGTTAAACCATCACATAATGATTCTGTGCAAGAGCATCCAGCATCTGTGCATTCAAATACAGAAGTTATATCTTGATAACTACAAGTGGAACTACATTCTTCTTCATAATAAGAAGTACCAGAACAGAAATTTAAATCACCTCCAGATTGTCTTTCATCACAATATACAATTCCTAATCCTGTAGAGTATTCACAATAACTTGTTTCTTGGTTATCAAAATAAGTATTATATGGAGTAAAACAATGATTATCATCTGCTAAACCAACACCATCATTATCACAATACCCTGAACTACATTGAGAATCACTTGTACATGATTGACCATTTGATTTATCATTAACACAATCCCAATTTGACCAACTGCTACTCTTATCACAATACTGATTTGCAGAGCAGTCAACATCATCATAACAATTTAAGACATAAATATATGGATTATTTTCATAGTTTGGATAAAAAGGATACCACCACACCCAACAAGCGTAACTTTCAGTATCATCATAACCAAGAATTTCCTCACGATGAGCAGTTCCTGGTGCTGAAACAGTTACCATAGTATCCTCATCATTTATTTCAGTACAATCACAACCCCCATATTCACAATCGGTATCTCCATCACAATTATAATACATTTGTTCAGCATCAACAGCTTTCCAACCAATTACGTATTCATCTATAACATAAGGATCCCAAGCGTCATTTACACCCCCCCATTGAATATTATTAACATTATCATATAAATTTTCAGCTATACTTACAGTACAATCTCCATATTCAGATTCAATACAATATTCATATCCAGATTCTTCACATTCGGTAACATCACCTCCTTCATCTTCACAATCTTCATCATATACGCATTTTGTCTCAGCTGCACATGCAGAAGGAGTACATGTTCTTGTCCATTGTTTCTGGCTAGAACTGCAACTTCCTGCTCCACAAGAGCCTTCTGACCAGCTACCACAACTGCAAGTAGTGACATCAACCCAAATTGGATTTGTGTATGCTCTATATCCTGTAGTTGTATAAACTTCTAATCTTATAAATTTATCACTAGAATCTAAATTTATATCAAGAGTTCCTGAGTAAGTATCATCAAACACTTCTATGTCACCATAATATTCGTCATTTAAATAAACATAGATATAAGTTATATCTCCAAAACCTTCTGAATTTGCAGAAATATCTAAATTATTTGTTCCTGAAGAAACATCAACAGAATTTCCAATTATTTCTCCATCTAATATAAATTGTACAAATGGTCCTGTTGATGCTACGCAGTTTCCATTTTCTATAGCAGAAATAATATTAGATTCTGAAAGTGAATCCAAATAACAATAACTAAATGAATTAAATTCGTCTATTTGATGAGCATCACTATTTGCTATTCCAACTGTAAAACCATTATCTGGATTTGTTTCATCTTCTAAAAATTCTTTCCAAGAATCAGTATCTCCTCCAGGATTATTTATAGTTTTAGTATCATCACCATCAAATTCTCCATTAATAATTTCTAATCCCTTAAAACCAGTTAAGTCCCATTCTTCCCATTCCACTCCAATACCATAACCATAACCTCCAAAGACTGTTCCATATGGGTGGGCTATAAATCCAATCCCACCATTTGTGTTGACTTCATCAATCAGATCTTCTGCTTCAACATCACAACAAGTATATCCAGAAAGAGAATTGCAATCGGCTTCTATAAATAGTGGGGTCGAATCATAATATAAATAATGAGATGTGTCACAAACTCCAGGTGCGTCGGTACTTAATTCTAATCCATAATGACATTTAAATGAACTAGTATCTTCATTATCACATTCTGTTTTTCCACTATTCCACTCAGCAGATGTATCCGCATCATCAGCAAAAGAATGTTCTGTAAAAATTACCCAATCATAATCTAAACTTTTTGCAGTATCTACTTGATCAGAGATAGAATTACACCAACCATTATGTCCTATAATTGGTAAGTAATCCACCCAATTGTCTGAATAACTACTATGTACATGTTGGTCTCCTTTATACCACCCAGGAGAATTATGTGATGGGGAAGGTAAAAGAGGGGAAATTAAAATTGTATGATTTCTCTCTAGAATATAATTTTTTCTTTCATACGTAATTTTAATCTTTAAAAAAATATCAATTTTATCTCCAATTTCTAATGGGGATTTAAAATCATTAAGATTTAATACAAATCTTTCTTTAAATTCTTTATCTTTAATTCCAAAAATTGCTTCTTTAAGTTCAGGTGTATCTTCTTCCCCATATTTACCCTTTTTAATTTGTTTCTCAATATAATCTAATTCTTTTTTCATAGAATAAACTTCCTTATTTGAATCAGAAATTTTTATTATTTTTTTATTTGAATCAAAAATCTTTATATCTCTAACTATTAACTCGGAGTTGTTATTTTCATCTAAATTTTGTATTCTTATAATAAATATAGTTTCATTACCATTCCTAATAATGGAAGGACTATCTACTTCTACATTTATTCTTTGTGTTAAATCTTCACTATCTTCCTGTCTTGCTTCTGCTAATGAATTAATAGAACCTGTAAAAATAATCACTAATGTAATCAAATAAATTAAATTTATTTTTGTTATTGCCATTATTTATCTAACCTCTTTTTTATTAAATAAATTATAAAACCAGTTATTAACCCAATAAATGACCATAAAATTATATTAAAAATAATAAAAATAGGTGCTAAAGCCATTCCCCCAGAATTTAAAATACTTGAGGGAAAAAATATTTTTAATACATTTAATACAAAAGAGAGGAAATATAAGAAAATATTTCCAATTTTAGTTTCAAATAAGAGAATACTAAACATTCCAATTATTAATCCAATTATCCCTCCAAAAAAGGTAAATTTATTCTTAATTTTATAACTAAAATATCCTATAATAATCCCGAATAAAGCAGAAGTAAAAATATAAATAAAAAGCATGAAAATTAAAAATTCGAGTAAATTGTTTATCTTTGGAGTATCAACGATCATAGAAGATAGGGTTAATATTAACCCAAATAAACTTCCGATTAATCCACCTTTCTGCCACCCTTTCAATCTTTTCCACAAATTTTTTAGTTTCTTCATTTTTTTCTCATTTTTTGAATTATGAAACCTATTAATGCCCGATTATAAAACCTAAGATTAAAACAACTAATGAAAAAATTATAATTAACCCAAATAGTATACTCAATCCAAATCCACAATCAGTTTGTTGATTTACATGACAATCTGTATATCTTATTAAAAAGAATAACCATGGGAGAATAAAACATATTATTCCTCCAATAATTCCACCAATCCATATTTCTTTATACTTATTCCAATTACTTTGTTTCATCTTCCTCTTTTATTAAAACAATCTTTTAAACCAATTAATCATCTTTTGAAAAATAGTTAAGTCGGTTGCTTCCTTTAATGTCTGTGTTTCCATTAACATAACTTTTTCCTTTCCCCCTCCAGCAAGATTTATTGTTATCACTTCTTCTTGTGATTCTTCATTCAAAACATTTCCATTTTCAGATTCTATTATTTCTTCATCATTTTTTGTTTCTTTAATGTTTTCATTTTCCTTAGAAGCAGGCATAACATTAGCATTAGTTAATTTTTTTATATAAAAACTTGCAAATCTAACTGTCCCATATTTTCCACCATTAATTATCTCATCCAATCCAACAACTACATCTTCAATATTATCTCCATTTAAGCCAATTCTTCTACCTTCACTCGGGTTTAAACTAAATGTATCTTCTATAATCCAATATGCAGTTATATCTTCTAAATTATCTTTATCCAGATTCATAACAATAAAATCTGCATACTCATCTTTTACTCTTATTAATTGAATTGCATACCACTCTTTTTCAAATTCAAACTTTAACCTTCCAGAAGTCATGTTATAATTATTATCTGGTTCATTCAAACTTATTGTAGAAATTGGTACATCTCCACCGCCTCCTGTTGCACTAACAAAATTTAAACTAAGTAGGAATAATATTAACATAATATTTATATTTAATAATTTCATATATTATTAGTATTTTTTATCTTTAAAAATATATTTGAGCATTACATAATAATTAATTAATTCTAAGAATAACTTGGCTCTGATCTCTGATGAATCTGCAGACACAAATTGAGTTAATAAAAAAAAGATTCCCATAATCAGATTAATCAATAAAATTTCCTTTCTCTAAATTTCACTTTTTTTTTATTCATATTATTTTCTTATTTTCTTCTTCTTTTTATTTAGTGACATCCTCTGTTCTAGAAATGCCCCTTTGAATATCTCAACCTTAAGTCTGGACACAACCTAAACAGGATATATGAGGATAATCCTTTTACTATCTGCATTAACTGTGCATCTGACAATGTCCTTGGGCAATCCACAATCAGATGAACATGATCCGGCTGGATTTCCAAAGCATGGATTGTGAAGTTGTATTTTTCAGCAACTTCATAGAAAGTCCGCTTACAGGATTCCTCCACGTTTGAATCCTGAACAATTTGTGCCTGTATCTTGGCACAAATACAAAGTGATACGTGTTTTGCCCGTATCCATGCTGAGTTGATTTAAGTTCCATTTTTGCCTCCTGCGCAAGGATGGAACAGAGCTCACGCTAATGCGTACTGCATTGCATGCGCGAGATTCCTTGCGCATGCTTTATGATAATATGGAAAAAGAAAAAATTATTGGAGGATTGGACTTAACCCAAATCTAAAGAATTGGGTATCCTTTGAATGTAATAAATATAATAAATAATAGAATAATTAATACACTTCTTTTTCTAAACAAATCAACCCCAATTTATATTCATGTGTATTTTGTTTTATATAAAATGGGGTATTCATTAGTAAATAATCATTTTGATGTTAGAAATTTTTTAATCTTAATTCATCAAAATTTTCATTATTTTTCCTATTCCAATGTTATTCCAAAACCCTTTTTACTTAATCCCTATAAAAATACTTCTTTATTTTCATCAACACTACCTTTTTAATATATATTTTGCAGAATGGTTCGTGCGGACAACCGCGCGCGCCAAGCATATAAAGAAAATCTACTTTTATGTATTCTGGAGGTGAAAAGATGTTATTCAGAAAAAAAGAATATATGAATTGGGATCAATACAACAACATAATATCGGAAATCGAACACTGGTGCTTTGTTTCAAATCGATTCAGTGATTATTTAGGTGAAATAAAATGAGTACAGTGGAGTTTGATCATGTATTCAGCAGACAACTCAGGTTATTGGATTTCAAAGATTTTGAAAAAAGAACATTTAATCTAAAAAAATTTGTTGAAAATGGTATATACTAAAAAAGATTTGCATTATTTGAAAGAAAGTGACAGCATAAACCCATGGGAAGAAGGCTTCATGATGGGTTATTTAAGTGATGATGATGAAGATTAATTTTTTCTTTTTTTATTTTTATAATTGAAAAATAAATATTTATGATTTAGAAAATAAAGATTAAGAGAAGAATTATCTTCTCCTTCTCTTAGCTTTTTTCTTTGTTGTTCTCTTTTTTGCTTTTCTTTTAACTTTTTTCTTAGCTGCTTTTCTTTTTTTCATTCAAATCACCTCTCATTTTCCCATGAAGATATAGGACTATAAATCATTAAATTAAATTCAGAATTAATTCCTCTTTTTATTTTACTAAACATATTTAATTTTAATCTTAAATCATTTATATATCTTTCTATTAATTATTTTTTTAGAAAATTTTTTTGAAAATTCATGTAAATTAATTTTTTTACCTCTTCTTCATCCAATTTTTTTATTTCAGAAATTTTCTTTATTGTCTCGACGACAAATGAAGGTTCATTTCTTTTTTCTCTGAAAGGGCTTAGATAAGGTGAATCTGTCTCTGTTAATATTTGCGATATTGAAGTTTGTTCAACAATTTTTTGAAAATGAAAAAGTCTGACAATATTTGTTGGAATTGAAAAAATCCAACCATTATCCTGAATTCTTTTTACTAATTTAAAATTTCCACCAAAACAATGCATATCAATGTTTTTTATTTTAAAAGTTTCAAGAATGTCTATGCATTCCTTCTCTGCTTTTCTTGAATGAATAACTACCGGCTTTTTTATTTTCTCTGCCAATGCCAAAACTCTTTTGAAAACTTCTACCTGTTTATCCAGATGAATTTCATCAGAACGATTAAAATCCTCAGAACTTTTATCCAAACCAATTTCTCCAACTGCAATTATGTTGTCTTTATTTTTTTTAATGAAATTAATTTCCTCATCTAATTGCTTTTCATTCAATTTTATTGCATGCAGCGGATACAGACCCAAAGAAGATTTTACTATATTATACTTCCTTGAAATTTCAAGGGATCTTTTTGCATCTTCCATGTTTGTTGCTGAATCAACAACGGTCATGTTTAATTTTTCTGCTCTCTTTACAACTGCATCTCTGTCTTCATCAAAATCCTTAAAATTCAAATGACAATGAACATCTACCAACATTTTATATTATCAGTGAGAACAACCAGTTTAATAAGTTTATCAAATAAGGCAACAGGTTAATTATTATCAGTCCCAAGACAAAGAAGCTGATATATTTCCATATCTTTTTTATTTTATTTGCATCTTTAATAATAAAGGACAAACCAAGCGGAAGCATTCTCCCCCCGTCAACAGGACCTAAAGGCAGCAGATTAAACAATCCAACGCCAAGCGATATCAACCACAACCATTTGAATAATTCAAAGAACCAGCTGAAAACAGAAGTTCCAATATTTTTATTTTTATAATCCTGAAGTTGAATTGTCTGTATACCTATTACATTAATATCATTTTCTTTTTTTGGTGTTACTGAATAATCTCCCTTGTCAGTGTTAAGAACAAATTCATCTTCACTGTTTTTTATGAAATCCAAAAGCTCATTTGAAGATTTTATCTCGTTATCATTTATTCCGGTTATTATAGAACCTATTTCAACTCCGGAAATATTAGCCGGATATCCATCCATAACTCCAGCGACGTAAAGTCCTGTTGGTTCAACCAAGGACTGTTGCATTGGTGAAAATACAAACAATAAAATTAAAAATATCAGGAAAGCAAGAATAATATTTGAAAAAGGGCCTGCAGAAAGTATAGACAATTGCGCTTTCCTTGATTTCCTTGCCGTCTGCTTTTCATCAGGTTCGACAAACGCAGCAGGTATTGGACCAAGAAATGCAAATCCAGAAGATTTAATTTTAATGTTATTTAATCTTGCATAGATTCCATGGCTGAATTCATGAACCAATGCGATTATGAAAATAATTATTATCCAATGCCAGAAACTTAAAACAGGTAATAAGGGAGAAACTTTTATTCCGGGAAGAACAGGAACCAATCCCGGTGCTGATGTTGGTTGTATTATTAATTTAAAAGTCATCTGAACAAGCAATAAAAACATCATTATCATTCCAAGAAAACCAGTTATTATTCCTATGATCCCAATTACATTTAATGATTTAGGAGAGAACTTTGATAATTTATCCATGAATTTCAAACCAAATTTTGTTCTGTAAAGAAAAAATATTTTTCCCTGAACTTCAAATTTCTTTTTATGTGTCAAATAAAAGATATAAACTAGAAAAAAGAAAACAAGCAATAAAATTAAATCCCAATTCATTTTTTTCTTACAGGCCTTAAAGCTTTACTTCCGCATTTTCTGCATGAAACCTTTTTCTGAATAATTTTCTGTGGCTGAGCTCTTTGTTTTGTCTTGCATTTTCTGCAAACAAACATATTCTTATACAATCTTTCATTAGCTTCTGGGAATTTTACCATTTATTTCACCTGTTTCATAACTTTTTCACCAAGAATCTTCCAGTAAATAATTTCTTTACCTTCGTGAATCTGGGATTTTAATTCATCCGGTATTTTCAAATCAAAGTTTTCATATGTTTCCATTTCCATCAAGTTTGCGACATGACCTGATATTGACAATACCTGGGCTGAATGTTTTGTGACAATCGGAACATCAACTTTATCATGTGTTGGAGCAACAAATATTTTTTTCTGACTGTCAATCATTCCAATGGCTTCAACTCTTGCCTTTGCATGTCCGTGCTTACCTGTCTTTGATGTCTGAACATCCTTAACAATACAAGCTATGCCATCAATGATCACATAATTCCCTTTTTTTAAGGAACCAACATTTGTTTGTTTCTTGTCACCCTCATCCATGAAAGAGAAAGAATTAATATAATTTATAAAGATTTCTAAAACTTCTTCAAAGTTTTTCTCAAGGAACCTTCTACTTTCTTTGTTTTTTTCTTAACTTTTTTCTTAGGTATCTTATTTTCCTTGACTTCCTTTTCTAACTCCTTAAGAACATCCTCTGGCTTTTTCTCTGTGGTTTTCAATAATCTCTCATTCAAATCCCTTATAGCACCCTCTAGATATTTTATCTTTAATTCCAGATTAAACAAATGTTTTGTCATGTTTGCAACTGCAATCCACAATTGCGCATCTGCTTTGTTCTTTGCTTGAGAATAAGCATCTCTAAATTTAACTGTCTCTTTTACCTGCAAGTCCAAATAATCTTTTATTATTGGATCAACATTTTTTCTCCATGGCATTTTTATAACCCCCAATTTCTAAATATCAAAATTATTTATAAAAGTTTCCATTTTGAAGTGGTTATAAAAACATTTATATAAACAACAAAAATTCAATTTAAAATGTTAAATGAAAACGATTTCATAGAAATTGATTACATAGCAAGAATCAAGGATAATGGCATATTTGACTTGACTAAAGAGGATATTGCCAAAAAA
>Ga0209542_10019325_pt1 | contig 10923 bp, 10 predicted proteins | sample RifCSPhighO2_01_FD_184028 | JGI IMG/M metagenome (GOLD analysis project Ga0209542, IMG submission 184028) | Soil microbial communities from Rifle, Colorado - Rifle CSP2_plank highO2_0.1 (SPAdes) (version 2) | ecosystem: Environmental > Terrestrial > Deep subsurface > Rock core/Sediment ...
GGGGCGGGTCAATTCCGTTCAAAGTAGGTTCGCACTGCGTTCAGTAATTGCGACTAAGTGGTAGCACTGTCCACAGAACGGCAGTTATAGATTAAAAAATTGACTTTCAGGATTTTGCAGATCGGAGTGTCTCGTACGCTATGCGGAGCGAGCCCCCCCTCCCTACCTAAAAACTGCGATTGAAATCTCTAAAATAAACTCCATATGATTGAGTGATATAATATTATCTATGTCAAAGATCAAGCGCCCTTCCTGGGACGAGTATTTTGTCGAGTTGGCAGAAATTGTCAGGAAGCGCGCCGACTGCCTGCGGCGAAGGGTCGGTTGCCTTCTGGTTAAAGATAAAAGAATCACAGCTACCGGTTATAATGGCACGCCTCATAACATTGCCAATTGCTCTGAGAGAGGATGTATACGCTGCGAAAAGCGAATGAAAGGGAAGTTAAAAAGCGGGGAGAAGGAGGAGTCCTGTATCTGTATTCACGCAGAACAAAACGCCATTATTCAAGCCGCTTATTTGGGTTTATCGACAAAAGACTCGACTCTTTACTCTACGACCAATCCCTGTTCAAGCTGTGCCAAGATGCTCATCAACGCCGGAATCAAAAAAGTCGTCTGCCGGATCGACCACCACGATATTGAGGGGATAAACTTACTTAAAAAGGCTAAAGTACAGGTAATTATAAATAAATAATAATGAATAATGGTAAGCGAAAATTAATTATTATCAGATTATTGTTGGGAATTTTTATTTATTATTTAATATTTGGTAATTCTATTCAGGCTCATGCTTTTGAGACTTCTGCTCCTAATAATAAATTTGGAATACATTTTGCCCTTCCAAATTTAGATGATCTGACTAGAGCCAGAGATCTAATTAATTCAAACGGCGGCGACTGGGGCTATGTGACGTTGGTTATACAGGAAGATGATCGAGACCGCAATAAATGGCAGGAGGTCTTTGACCGGATGCGCGAATTTCATCTTATTCCTATCATTCGTCTGGCGACTGTTCCACAGGCAGATCAGTGGCGAAGGCCGCAGCCGGAAGACGCAGATAGTTGGGTTGATTTTCTTGACTCTCTTCATTGGGTTGTCAAAGATCGCTATATTATTCTTTTCAATGAGCCAAATCACGGCGCCGAATGGGGAGGCAGCGTCGACGCTGGCGATTACGCGGAATTAGCCTTAACTTTTGCTCAAAAACTCAAAAGTAAAAGCCCCGACTTTTTTATCATGCTGGCCGGCCTTGACGCTTCTGCCCCATCAGCCAAGCCAAAATTCGAAGACGAAGATTTATTTTTGCGGCAGATATTTAGCAGTGGATCAATGGAACAATGGAACAATTTGCTTTCAGGTTTAGCTTCCCACTCTTATCCCAATCCCGATTTCAGCGGGTCGCCTTTGGCTGCCGGCCGCGGCAGCGTACGCACCTATCAGTGGGAGCTTGAATTGTTGCGCAGTCTGGGAATCAGTAAAGAACTTCCGGTTTTTATCACTGAAACCGGCTGGAAGCGGGGAGACGAGGAGGTAGTCGCCGAAAATTTCAGGGCGGCTTTTGAAAATATTTGGCTGGCTGATGAAAGGGTTGCGGCTGTTACTCCCTTTGTTTTCGATTACCAGGGAGCGCCTTTTTTGGATTTTTCCTGGAAGCGCTTTCAGGATAGCGGTTTTTACCCCCAATTTTATACAGTACAGTCTTTGACTAAGGTTAAAGGCAGGCCGGAGCAGATTGAAAGGGGTGAGATAAACTTTGATATTCCCCATGACCTGGTCGCCCATTCAAATTTTCGTTTCACCTTAAATTTAAAAAACTTTGGTCAAGCAGTATGGGATAAAGATTCCGGTTATCAGCTAACAGTCGTCGGCAGCGGGCAAGACCACTTCGAATATTTTTTTTCCGATATTAAAAACTTAAAGCCCTTTGAGCAGAGCGAAGTTGATTTTTTTATCAAAACCAGCGGCGCTCCGGGTAAAAATCAAATACAGATTGCACTTCTCAAAGATGGCGAGTTTTATATAACGGGCAAAGCTTGGGAGTATGAAATTTTTCCACTTCCCGATCTTAGATTCACCGTTGGATTGCTGCCGAAACTCAAAAGCAGAGGAAACGATTTCGAGATTCAGATATTTGACGAGCAGGAAAACCTGGTTTTTAAAAAAGTTGGAATCGAAGTTGAAGACTCAAAGGGAGCGGTTAGGGAAGTGCAGAATATTATCTTAGGCAAAAAGTACAGAGTAGTAATCTTAAAACCCTATTATCTGCCCCGGCAAAATTACCTTACTTTCGACACGGGAGAAAATACGCTTAAATTCGAGATGCTGCTGCCGTTGGATTTTAACAAAAACGGCAGGCTTGACATCTTTGAGCTTTTACCGGTTTTCCAAAATCCAAGGCTAATCAATTTACTTTTTCCTTAAGCCAGTTTATTTTTTCTTCCAGCGGTTCTGTTTTAGTTAAATAACTGCCGATGCAGAGAAAATCAGGCCGATATTTTAGAGAGTTAATCAAGGGAATTGATTGTCGGTTGATACCACCGTCGAGATAAATATTTTTCCTATAGTCTTGTCTTCTTAGCTGCTCAATCTTTTTGAGCACATTAGGTAAAAAAGACTGTCCCTGATATCCAGGATGAACACTCATAATTTGCAGCGAATCGATTAGTTTTAGGTCATTGTCTTTGACGAGATCTTCGACGGAATCTTCAGGGTCTAAGACAGGAGCGAAAGAAAAATAGGAGTATTTGGATATGAGATATTCGATATTCGGAGATAGGGAGAAGTGAATAAAAACTTTGTTTATCTTCATTAATTTCTTAATTGCTAAATTACTCAATTTCTTTATTTCCGATTCATAATCTTTTACCATCAGGTGAAAGTCGAAAAGCAGTTTGTCGCTAACCGGTGATCGACGATCGGTCAGGTATTTTTCGATTTCCTCGATTTGCACTGTTTTGTTGGGGACAAAAATTCCATCGGCGATGTCCGTCTGAAAGGATTTGAAAAAGGGCTGTAATTTTTGGACTTGACTGATGAAATCAGCCGGATTTTTTTCCAAGAGAGCCGGAATTACCTGCATGGAAATATTTTATCAGGTAGGCTACAATATTAATTAAAGAATAAATTTCCCGCGAATTAAGATCGTATGGATTTTAAGACAGGTAAATCAATATTTGAGAGTTTGTATTCCGGAGTCGACGGGTATGCCATATCAAAAAGAGCCAGGCAAAACTTGAATTACAAAAATAAAGCCCATACCTATGGGGAGGTGACGGCAGAGAGCTTTTATCAAATATTAAACGATCTGCAGTATAAAAACGGAGGAAATTTTTACGATCTGGGTTCTGGAACAGGAAAGGCGGTGATGCTCTCGGCAATATTTGGCAGCTTTACAAAGCTGACAGGAGTGGAGATTATAAAAGAGCTGCATCAAAAGGCTGTTGACATCTTCCGCAGATTTGAGGCTGAGGTTGCGCCGATACTTCCGGTTGAAAAAAGAGGTTTAAAGATCGAATTGGCAAATTCCGACTTTCTTAATTATGATTTTTCCGATGCCGATGTAATCTTTGCGCACTCAACCTGTTTTTACGACGAGTTAATGCTCGCATTGGAGAGAAAGTGTCTGGCCCTGAAGGAAGAAACAAAGATACTTCTGACGACCAAGAATTTTCTCCTGCCGCAATTCAGATTAGTCAAAAGCCAGGAGTATCCGATGACCTGGGGTAAGAGTACGGTTAATTTTTATGAAAAAGACTAATTTTTAAACTGTTGCCAAGCTCCAATATGAACATGGCAGGTTGATTTCGGAGCAAAAAAAGAGCTTTTGTGAATTAATTGATGAATAAAACTAATATATTAAAATTTTTATCTGAATTTATCTCCATTCAGTCGGTTTCGGCTGATTCAAGCAGAAGAGGGGAGACTACCAAGGCGGTTAATTTTCTGACAAACTTTCTCACGCAAATAGGTTTTACAGTTAGAAAGCTGCAGAAAGAAAACGCACTGCCAATGATTGTAGGAGAATATTATTCTACTGCTAATCGCAGAGACAAGAGCAAAAAAACTGTCGGAATTTACGGTCATTATGATGTTCAGCCGGAAGACCCGGTTGACGAGTGGCAGAGTCCACCTTTTAAGTTGACGTTGCGAAACGGTAAATTATTCGGACGCGGAGTAGCAGATAATAAGGGTCATGTTATTCAGAATCTAATCGCAATTAAACACTTAATTGCGAACAAGCACTTAAAAAATAACATTGTTTTTATTTTGGAAGGAGAGGAAGAGACGGGGAGTGTAAACTTAGAGGACTATTTAAGACAGACGAGAGACATCCTAGAAAAAGTAGACGTTTTTTATATTACTGACGTTGGTATGTTTAGGAAAAATGTACCGCAAATATTTTTTGGCTTACGGGGATTAGTTTATTTCGAATTGACAATTGTTACTGCAAAAAGGGATTTGCACTCGGGAGTATGGGGGAATAGAGTTTTAAATCCCGCCTTAATTGCAGGTCAGCTGATTGCAAAATTTAAAGACCTTAAGTCTGATAAAGTTCTTATTCCGGGATTTTATAGCGATGTCCGAACGATACCAAAGCAAGAAAGACTACTTTTGATGTCAGTCGCTAAAAGCGATAAGGAGCAGCTAAAAGATTCAGGAGCATTCAAACTTATTTCTCAAGATAATAAACAACCTTATCTTTCGGCGAAGATCTATCCGTCTTTGGACATTAACGGCATTATTTCGGGTTATACCGGAGAAGGCGCCAAAACCGTAATCGCACGATCAGCTGTTGTTAAATTTTCTTGCCGGTTAGTAGAGAAACAGGACCCAGATAAAATTGAAGCAAGAGTCAGAAAATTTATTGATGATAATATCGCAGAAGGCGTCAGATATTCGATTAAAATATTATCCAAAGACAAGCCATTTTATACCGATGTGAATAATCCATACGTTCTCAAAACCGCGAATTTATTAGAAAATTATTTTGGAGAAAAAACCAGATTTAATAGAACAGGAGGATCAATTCCGGTAGCGGACGTACTCCAGAGAATATTAAATAAACCTATTATTTTAACCGGTTTTACTCTTCCCGACAGTTATATACATTCTCCCAATGAGAACTTTGATGAAGAGATGTTTTTTGCAGGTATAGCCTCCTTAGAAAAGATATACTCAAGTATATGAGGGACGAGTTGCCTTTTTACTTAGGATTTTCGCATTTTCTGGGAATTGGACCTGTTCGTTTCTCGATTCTTCTAAATCACTTTAAAACAGCCACGAAGGCTTATACCGCAAGTTTTACTGGATTGTCGGGCGTGATTGGCAAAAATTGGGCGGAGAAATTTGTCAGATTTCGCAGCCGTTTTGATCCGTTCAAGAAACTTGAGGAAGTTGAGAAAAAAGGCATTAAAGTTATACCGATTCACAATCCTTCCTACCCGCAAATTTTACAGGAGATTTCTGATCCTCCAATCTGTCTCTATATAAAGGGTGATTCAGGAAACTTCGATTTTAGCAAAGACTTGTGCTTTGCCATTGTCGGCACAAGAACTCCTACGGTCTACGGTCAACAGGTGACGGTCAAATTTACCGAGGAGTTGGTCGAGGCGGGATTTGTCATCATTTCGGGTATGGCAATTGGAATAGATTCGGTCGCACACCAGACTGCTTTAAATAATAAAGGCAGGACGATTGCTTTTTTAGGTTGCGGTGTGGATATTATTTATCCCGCGATCAACGCGAGCCTATATCATAAAATTATTCAGCGAGGAGGATTGATAATTTCGGAGTTTCCGCCGGGAGAGACGGTGGTCAAAGGTCTTTTTATTGCCCGAAACCGCTTAATTTCTGGTATCTCACAGGGAGTACTGATTGCGGAAGGATCCAAAGATTCTGGAGCTTTGATTACTGCCCGATATGCCGCAGAACAAGGCAAGGAAGTATTTGCTCCACCGGGTCCTCTGAATTCTAAAATGTCCGAAGCGCCCAACATTCTACTCAAACAAGGAGCAAAATTAGTTACTTCGGTTACCGACATACTGGATGAATTTAATCTGCGGATTGCTCCCAAAAAAAAAGAAGAGATAGAAAATCAATTAAATAAAGAGGAAAAGATGACCTTTGTTGCTATGAAAAAAGAGGCAAAATCAGCAGACGAGATTGCGGCAGAAGTAAAAATGCCTATTGATAAGGTTTTAAATAATTTATCGCTTCTGGAGATCAAAGGAGTAATCGAAAAGAATAGTGAAGGGAAGTACCAGATAAAACTTTAAGGATGCTTAATCCGCCTTCGCGGAAATCCCCGACCGTTAGGTCGTGGGAGCTTCAACTATTCCGAACGAGTTTTCGATATCTGATGGTTAAGGGATCCCGGAATGAATTCGGGATGATCAACAATTAATGCGCACGTTAATCACTTTTTTTTATTTATCTCTCTCCAATAATATATACTGCCCAAAACCAGGAAGGCAAAAAGCGCCAGCCAGGTTAAAAGCCCAAATAAGCTAAATGTACCAAATTCTCTCATCATATATACTCTCACCCCGCATCTTCATTATACCCAGAATTTATAAAGAGTGGTATACTAATACTATATTTTTAAGCTATGGATAGCAAATTAATGAAAAAAAGCGAGCAATTTTTTTCCAAGTTTCCCGAGCTTAGATTGAAAAAAGGTGAATTGATTCTTGAACCCGAGCGAGACATAAAAAACACTTTTTACCTAAAAAAAGGCTATGTCCGTACATTCGTAATTTCAAATCAGGGCACAGAACTGACTATGCATATCTTTGTTCCCGGGTCCTGCTTTCCCATGACCGATACTTTAGCCGGGATCAAAAACCAGTTTTTTTTTGAAACTCTAACTCCGGTTGAACTCAATACTATCCCCAAAACAAAAGTATTAAATTTTGTGCAAAAAGAACACGATGTCTTGCTTGATCTGACAAAAAGATTGCTTCTCGGACTTGACAAACTGCTTATTCGAATAGAACGCTTAGTCTTTGCTAAAGCTGAGGAGAGAGTAGTCTCAACGCTCCTCTTTCTTGCCAGACATTTTGGTGAAATAGACAAATCTGCAGTTAAACTTAAGTATCTTTTCACTCACAAAGACATTGCGGCTTTTGCCGGAATAAGCCGGGAGACTGCCAGCCGGGAGATGGAGAGTTTGGTTAAAAGAGGGTTGATTTCTTATCAAAAACATCTAATAAAGCTTAAAGATCGGGAATCACTTAAAAATCTAGCCAATATGTAATCTGAATCACTGAATATTTGCTTCATTCCGGTTATATTAAAAAACATGAAAACCAAGACGGCGCTTAAAGCAATTTTTTTTATATCGCTTGGTGGGCTTTTGTTTTCGGGTTATTTATCTTATATGGAACTTTGGGGCGGGGGTTGCCAAAATTCATTTGTCGAGTGCGGCAGCACCTTTTCTTTATTCAGCCTCCCGGCTTGCGTCTATGGCTTTTTTATGTATCTGACGGTCTTTACGCTTTCGGCTCTAGGTCTTCGCGGCCGCGATTAGCAGAAAAACTACTATAATATCTCAAATGATGAAGAATACGAGACTGCTTTTAATCATTATTTTATTGATTGCGTTTTTAATACATTTAAGCTACCTAAATAACGGTTTTATCTGGCTTGATCACGGAGATATCGAGACAGGAAGAACGATTCTGTCTATTTCAAAACTGTCTCAAGCTTTTTTTACCCGATTGGGAGAAACGAAATTTTACCGGCCGATTGTGGCTATTCTTAACAGCCTTGATTTTTACTTATTTGGAATCAACCCTTGGGGTTATCATTTGACTAATCTGCTTTTATTTCTGCTGGTTTACTATTCAACTTATATTTTTGCTCTGAATTTTTTTGGACTTAAACAGAGGGAAAGTCTTTTTGTTGCTTTGGTTGCAGGAATCCATCCTTTGAGTATTCTTCCGGTTGGAGTAATTTCGTATCGTCAGGAACTTTTGGCAGCGGCTTTTACTTATCTGGCCGTATCAGCTTACATCAAAGCCAGAATAACCGAAAAATCAATACCGGCGGTTGCAACCGCAGCCTTTTGGTTATTGGCTATTTTTTCCAAAGAAACGGCATTATTTTGGGTGCCGAGTTTTATCTTCATCCGGGAATGGACCCGAGATTTCAAAAAAATAAGACAAAATCTCACGAGTCTTGTATTTTTAGCGGTATCCTCAATCGGTTATCTGGTTTTACGAGCTCAAGCAATTCCCGATTACTGGAAAAGACACGATTCGAATCTAAGTTTAAACCAAGCAGTTGGTACTAGGCTGGCGGTATTCTTACAAAGACTTTGGGAAATCATAAACCCATTAAGACCCAGTCTTAGCGATTCGACCGCCATAAGAGATACGACTACTTGGCAGGTCTGGTTGACAACCTCAATTATCATTACTTGTTTTATAGTTGTTTTTAAGTCAGGTAGAAAGTCATTAATCAGTCGTCTGATACTATTTACTCTTTTTGCCTTAATACCTTCGCTTTCTATCATTCCTCTTCCGCGTTTTAGTTCGCCGCACTATGGATTTATTGCAGTTCCCGCAGCCGGAGTATTAGCCGTTTTGCTTTGGAGAATTGTTACGATAAGCCCTCACAGGTTTGCAAGGGCGGCTTTTATTTTATTGGTTGGCGTTTGGCTTTCTACAATGGCCATAAATACCTATGTCGCAGGATACAGATTTAAAAATGATTTCACTTTATTTGCGCCGGAGGTAGCGCGGAACGGAAATTTCCGCGAAGGCCATTTTTATCTTGGGGATTATTATCTTCGCCGGGGGGATTTGAAGCGGGCCAAAAGCCATCTAGAGTCGTCGCTCATAAGAGACGATCAGGTTATTGCGTTTGTCGACGAGTCAGCCGCCAAGATCAATCTGGCGGGAGTTTATTTATCAACGGGTGAGATTGAGAAGGCAGAGAATCTCTTACAGGAAGTAACCAAGGAAAAGTCCGGCAGCAATCGTCTGCGCGCGCTTTACAATCTGGCCGTGATTGCGGAAAGAAAAGAAGATTATCAGAAGATAGTTAATTTTTTGGCAGATGAGCTGAACAATTTTCAGCAGCCAGAGCCGATTTTGCTTTATACAAAAGGTTTAGTAAAAACAGGAAAAGAGACAGAAGCTGACAAAATTCTTAGAAGTAAATTATTAATCACCGACAATCAGAGGCGACTGGAAATTATTCAGAAGTTTCGTTAAGTATAATTATCATAATGGACTATAAGGAATTTATTGTCAATACGCTTCAGGAGTCCGGGGAAATTGCCAAAAGCGCTTGTGGAAAAGTAACAGGGGAAGCAAAAAAGGAAGATAGCAATCAGGTGTTGACGGAAACGGATTTGGAGATAGGCAAATTAATTATTTCCAGAATCGAAAAGAATTATCCTGGCCATAATATTATCGATGAGGAAACCGGAGTCAAAGATAAAAAATCAGAATTTACCTGGGTGACAGATCCTATAGACGGAACCAGTAATTTTGCTTCAGGAATTCCTACTTATGGAATAATGATTGGATTACTTGAAAGAGATTTACCGCTTGTTTGCGGCATAGCCCTACCGAGTTTTAACAATATCTATTATGCTAGAAAAGGAAAAGGAGCGTACTGTGACGGAAAAAGGATATATGCGACCAAAGAAACTCAATTATTATCTGTTTTAGTTGCATACGGGATTGACGGACATAAAGAAAATCCGGAGTTTACTAAAAAAGAAGGAAGTATTTTAACAAACATAATTCTTAATTGTCGAAATTTACGAAGCAGCAATAGTTGTCATGATGTTGCGATGGTGGCAAAAGGGAGTTACGGAGCATATATTAACCAAACACAAAAAATATGGGATAATGTTGCCGAACATTTGTTGGTCGAGGAGGCGGGAGCAAAGGTTACCGACATTTTTGGTAAACCCCTGGATTATAATAATCCACTGAAAAAGATTAAGGAAAAGTTCACTTTTTTTGCCGCTCCTCCAAGACTTCATAAACAACTACTGGAGATAATCAATCAAGCTGCATCTTGATTTAGAACAATATGAAATTACAACACCAGAATTTGCTATAATCTTATCACTATGCTCAAAATCGGAATAGTCGGACTGCCAAATGCGGGAAAATCAACTCTATTTAATGCTTTGGTGACAAAACCGAAAGCCGGAGTTGCCGCCCATCCTTTTACCACGATTGACAAAAACATCGGTGTTGTCGAGGTACCAAATCAAACTCTTTTTGCTTTGGCAAAGGTTGAGAATATTGGCAAGGTGACACCGGCGACTATCACTTTCATTGACATAGCCGGACTTATCAAAGGAGCACACCTTGGGGAGGGATTGGGTAATCAATTCCTCCATCACATCAGGGAGGTAGACCTGATTTTGCATTTGGTGAGATTTTTCAAAAATGAGAATGTGCCGCATATTCATTCTGAGATCGATCCAGACGAGGATATAGAAATAGTAAACCAAGAACTTTTGTTAGCAGACCTGCAAACTATTGAGGGCAGGCTTAAAAAAGAAAAAGTTACCCCGGATGAGACTGCGCTATTAAAGATTGTCCAAGACAAGTTAAATCAGGGAATTCCAGCTTCAGAGTTGAAGCTGAGTGATAAAGACAGCGAGATTCTTAGATCGTTAAATCTTTTGACTGCCACCAAGCAGCTTTTGCTTGCCAATATTGACGAGGATGAGATGACGATTCCTCCGAAGAAGATCAGAGGAAGTGAAGTGTTGTCGATAAGTGCAAAATTTGAGTCGGACCTTAACGAATACAAATGGGTCGAACAGCAGAAAATCCTCAAAGACCTCGGGTTGAAAAAAACAGCCAAACAGCAAGTGATTAAAGCAACTTATGACGCATTGGGTAATATCACTTTCTTCACCATTGCCAAGCGCAATGAAGCCCGCGCCTG
>Ga0209542_10019328_pt1 | contig 10923 bp, 9 predicted proteins | sample RifCSPhighO2_01_FD_184028 | JGI IMG/M metagenome (GOLD analysis project Ga0209542, IMG submission 184028) | Soil microbial communities from Rifle, Colorado - Rifle CSP2_plank highO2_0.1 (SPAdes) (version 2) | ecosystem: Environmental > Terrestrial > Deep subsurface > Rock core/Sediment ...
GTGTGCGAAAAAGGCATAAAAGTCAAAGACGTAGTTGATGAAATTTTCAAAATTGCAGGCTTTGAAGTTCCGATTGATGATTTAGGCAAAAGAGCAGGGGATGTTCCTGCAAACTTTGCCTCAAGCGAAAAACTTAGAAAAGCTGTCGGCTGGAAGGCAAAAGTGGATTTGCGTGAAGGCCTTTTAAAAACCATCGAATTTTACAAAAGCATTCAAAGTTGACACAGGCTTCCTAAAGTTATATAAAGTAATCTCTACCTGCCCGATCTGAATATGAGTCAGACGGACAACGACTTTTCTACACAAAAAATCACGCCAACCTTAATCAGCCAGGTTGTAGATGCTTTAAGAAATAAGGCATATGGCAGTGTCGAAATATACATAGAAAACCACAGGGTCGTGCAGATTACCGAAAGAACCATCACCAAAGTTAACCCAATATACAGGAAGGTTAAAATTATCAGAAATAACGGCAATAAAAAGTACTTTTCGCAGGGTCCGAAGGTCGACTATACTAAGCAATAAGGTTCACAATGAAATATTTAACTGCCGCAACGCTATTTTTAATAAGCGTTTTTGTCTTCGGCCTATCTGTAAGTGTCCAGGCAGGTGACAATGGGCTTGAGGTTGCCTCCGATTCTTCTTTTTCTTCCCAAACCACAAATTTTTCCGCAGGGCAGACTATTTATGTTCGGGCGACTGCAAATAGTGAGGGGACTGACAAACGCCAGCTCAACTTAAGAGACAATCAATACAATCTGATCAAAAGCTACACACTCACAAAAGACGGCTCCAAGTTCAGTGCCAGCCTTCCCGCGCCGTCTTCTGAAGGATACTACTCACTCGAGGTCCAGATTACATCTAGCGGCTCAAACAATACTTCGGTTAAGACAATTAAGGTAGGCAAGCCGCAAAATGCCAATGTTAAAGTTTCCGTGGATGAGAATGTGAGCGGAGTCTCTCAAGATAGCGAAAATCAAGTATTGGAGGATGAAGAACAAGACCAAGACGAAGATCAAAGTCCAGTGATTAGTCCATCACCCGAGGTTTCACCTTCACCTGAGGTTTTTCAGGAGGAGCCGAAAGAATCCGGTTTCTGGACTCCGGTATTTAATGTGTGCCTAAAAATCGCGGACTTTCTGTGGCCATTTTAAGAGGAAGATAGCTTCTAGTTTTTGTCTATTGACAAATTTCTTGATTCGATTATAATGATCCGCGCATAGTTTTTTCTGTGCACTGCCCAGCCTATAAACTTCCGAGGGGCTGGGTTTTTATGTTTAATATGTCTACCAAAACCACAGCAGTCAGCCAAAACGTTTTTACTTTACTCTTTGCCCAAATTAAAGACTTTGGTGCAAACTTCGAAAAGAATGGCGCTGCAGAACGAGCCCAGTCAAAGGCCCCCAAGATTAAACTGAATTTCCAAAAAGAAAAATATTTAGAGAAGGTAAAAAGTGTAATTGCCTTTTTAAGACGACGTCCAAAGATGGCAGCCGTAGTCGGTTTGGGACTATTGATAATAATTGCAGTTCTTGTCTTTTTCCCAGGTATTAGTCCTGATTCAGCAGTCAAAAAAGTCGCGGGCTCGCAAACCGATTTTAGTCCCGAAAACAAGGTTTCCATAGGAAGCCGGTTTGAGGTTCCCATAAGAAAAGAAGACGGCACAGAAACCGCAGATAAGCTGATAATAAATTTGACAACCGCAGAATCATCCAAAAGGATCCTGATTCAGGGCAAGCCGGCAACTTCACGGGATACCAAAACTTTTATCCTAATCAATTTTGAGGTTGAAAACTCGACTTCAAACCAGCTTACCGTAAGGCCTGTAGATTTTATCCGTTTAACCGACAATGAAGGCCGCACCTTTGCACCTGATGTCCACAACAATGATGTGGCAGTTGAGCCTATTTCAATCAAAAAAACAAGAGTCGGCTTTGTAGTTGACGAACACCAGAAAGAATTTAAGTTTTTAGTTGGTGAAATTAACGGTCCTAAAAAAGAAGTCGTTGTCAGGTTCAACTAATTTGTTCTTGACAAGGCTAAGGGAGCTTTGTTAAGCTTTAACCAACTAAAGAAGCCTGCTCTTCTTAAGTTATCTGCCCAATAAAAATTAAACTTCGAGCTTGTCGAGAAGCAACATTTTGAGGAAGTTCTCGATTTAACTCGAACAATAACTAAATACAACCGACCGCAAACGGAGGTTTGTTTCTTAGACAAATATGTCTAGGGAATGAACCTCCGTTTTTTTCGGTCGTAAAAAGACTTCAAGAAAACGGAAATCTTTCGATAAGGAAAGGGGGTGAATACAAAAAATGCACAAAATTCTTTACAAAGCAGGTACCGGTATAGCAACCGCAGCAATAATTGCGCAGGGTTTTGCGGGTGTGGCTTTGGCTACCCTTGACGTTGAAATCTCCGGAAACGGAGCAAATAGCGATAACACTGCTAACGTTACAGTTCAAAATCAGACTCAAGTTCAGCAGAATAACACCGCTAACATTACAAACAACGTTGATGTCTCAGCAGACACCGGCAAAAACGATGCCAACAAGAACACTGGCGGAGATGTAGACATAACTACAGGCAACGCTACGACAACTGTTGGTGTTTCAAACACGGCAAATTCAAACGTTGCAGACGTTAACGAATGTTGCGTAGGTGATCTGAACGTTAAGATTTCTGGAAACGGTGCTAAGAGTGACAATGACGCAAATGTCAGAGTTGCAAATAGAACATGGGTTGACCAGAACAACTACGCAAAGATCAAGAACGATGTTGACGTTGATTCAGACACCGGCAAAAACGATGCCAACGGCAATACCGGTGGTAGTGTTTCTATAACAACCGGAAATTCCTCGAGTGACGTGGCTGTTTCCAACACGGCAAACAAAAACGTTGCAACAGTAGGTAATGGATCCGGAGGCGGGACGCTTTCAGTAGTTATTTCTGGAAATGGTTGGAACAGTGACAACACAGCAAACGTCACAGTCCGATCTCAAACAGGTGTTCGAGATGTAGAAATCTTAACCGGCAATGCGGATGCAGATGTTGATGTTTCCAACTTGGCAAACTTCAACTTTGCGGATGTTGACTCTTGCGGCTGTATTCTTGACGGAACCGTCAAAATCGCCGGAAATGGTGCAAGATCCGACAATGACGCAACTGTAAGACTTGCGAGTTTGACAGCAGTCGACCAAAACAATGATTACTCTTGCGGTTACGGTCATAGGGGTGGAAACGATGTGAATTCTTCTTCTGAGAATGGTCACAAGTCTAAACCATGCAATGACGTAAATGTCGATTTGGACACCGGTAAGAACGACGCAAACGGCAATACTGGTGACCCTGATGGTGATCCATCAGTAACAACCGGTAATGCTGAAGCCGATGTAGTGGTCGAGACAACTGCAAATTCCAACGTTGTTGGAAATGCGGATTTCGACTTTGACTTCCCGGAAATTCCGAATGGAAGTTCAGCGTCGCTACTTTGGTTGCTTTTGGCTTTCTTTAGCTAAAGAGCAAATCCTAATTCTTGGAGGCTTTGCCCAAAGGGTTGGAGTCTCAAAACAAGAACTCTGAGGGTAAACCTCCAAGAATCAAGGGGATCAATAAGGACGAAGGATTAAGGAATAAGGATAAAGGTTCGAAAGTCTGCTCATAAAAAATACATAATACAAAATACTTTATACGAAATACTAATCTAATGAAGTTAATTAAAAAATTAAGAAAAGTTTTGTTAAGCTGGGTGCTTGTTTTTGTACTGGTTTTAAGCACGCCGGCTCTTGCGTTTTCGCAGACTGCGCCTGAACCCCTTACACCGCCGGACCCGATTACTGCGCCTGAACCTTTAGATCTCACGCCTCCCTCGATGCCGACGCCTCCCCCGATGCCGACCCCGCCGCCGCCAATTTCGTTTCCTTCGCCCAGCCCATTCCCAAGCCCCCCACCGATTGTTCAATCTTCGCCTTCACCAAGCCCCCAGCAAACTTCAGGGTCAACAGATCAAAACCAGGGTTCGACTACCCAAAACAGAAATAGGAACAACTCAAACGAGGGAACAACAGCCAACAGCACACCCACGGTTTCATCAGACACCGGTCACAGCTCTTCGGGTAACACTGGCGGCAATACAGCCGTTGCAACAGGCAACGCAACTGCAGCGGGCGTCATAACCTCAACGGCAAACGGCGCGGCAGTAACAGCAGGCAACGGCTCATCATGCAGTGCCTGTGCGCCCTCTGCGTCGGCGCAAAATTCAGGCAACGGTGCCGATTCTACAAATAATTCTTCCGCTTCATCGGCAAATAATACGGACGTTAATATCGCAAACACTGCCGTAATTGTCAACGATGCCAATTTTGAGGCGGACAGCGGCCACAACAACACTTCTTACAATACGGGCGGGAATTCCGATATCCTTTCAGGCGATGCCAACGTTTCGGCAACCGTCATTACCAACGCTAATTCTGTTAATTTAGGTATCTATGAATTTGATGTTGTTGACAACCACACGGGGGATATAATCCTTGGGCAGAATCTGGAAAACTGCGTAAACTGCTCAACCGGCTCAACTTCTGCAGAAAACTCAGGCAACGGTGCGGATTCTACAAATGATGCAACGGCTTCTTCAAATTCGACAACAACCGAAACCATCAAAAACGACGCGGATGTTATAAACAATATTAATATCGATGCCGACAGCGGGCACAACAAGGCAAACTACAACACAGACGGCGATTCCAATATTACAACCGGAGATGCCAACGTTGTTGCCAATGTTGTAAATGCGGTAAATACAGTGGTTGACGGGGTTGTATATACGGTTAATATATTCGGTGATTTGGTCGGCAACATTATCTTGCCGGAGCAAGATTTGGCAAGCTCAAATTGTTCAGGTGCCTGCTGCGGAGGTGATGTTGCGGCGACAAACAGCGGAAACGGTGCAGGTTCTACAAACGATGCAAATGCCTCCTCGACAAACACTTCAACAACCAACCAGACAAACAATGCCAATATTGAAAATAACCTGAACTTGGATGCAACAACAGGCGGTAATGATGTCAACTTCAATACAGGAGGCGATTCGGCGGTCGAAACAGGCGATGTCACAATCGATGCCAACGTTGTCAATATCGCCAATATTAACGTTTCCGCAGGAAGTTGTGAGCCTGTTTATTTTGTATTTATCAACGACCCAAGCGGCAACTGGCAGGGGCAGATCGCAGGTAGCGCGCCCGGTACCTATTACTACACTTCGGACGGCACGATTTATTTTGTAGATGAGAATGGCCAGCTGAGAGCGGTCAATATGAACAACGGCGCCGACTCCACAAATACTGCAAACGCCTCATCGACAAACACGTCAACAACCAATCAAACCAACAATGCCAACATAGTAAACAACATTAATATTTCGGCAAACACCGGCCAAAATGACGCCAATTACAACACCGGCGGCGACTCAAAAATCAAAACAGGCGACGCCAATATAGTTTTGAATGTTGTTAATTTCATAAATTCAAACTTCTCGGGCCGCAAGATTGTGATGACTCTGGTTAATGTTTTTGGTTCTTGGGTTGGGCATTTTGTTCCGCCGGGCTTCACAGCACCCGCAAGTGCTCAGGCACAGAGCGGCCAGGGCGGAAGCGGAGGCTCATCATCCTCAAGCAGTGGCGGTGGAGGACCGAGTTTATCTGGTGGATCATCAAGTTCGTCAGTTGCTCAAAGCAATAGAGTTTTTGGATCTGGCGGCGGCTTTAGTGGTTTGGTAAGCGGTTTTAAGATCGAGAAGAAAATTGAAGATGACGATTCAATTGCGCTTGCCAACACATCTAACAGCAGCGGCCAAACAGAGACCGGCGGCTTCCCGATCGACCCCAGATTCTTGCTTGCATTTGTCCCTGCTGCCATACTTGCAGTTATCCTTAGAAGAAAATTCGCTTCTTCATAATTTTACAATTCTATTTTTTAACTCCTTGACTTGCGGAAAAATTCCTGTCTACAATGTTTTAGGCAATCTTCCTGCCCTTCGAATTTCTGCTCATTGCCTTAAAACTAGTTCCCTAGTTGACTATAGGGCAATTTTATATTACAATTTTATTTCGAAATGACTGCCCAAATGATAAAAATTATCAATGCGGCAGAAAACTACAAGTCGCCTGTCAAATCTTATAAAGAGCAAAAAAGCCAAAGTCGGAATTGTCGGCATGGGCTATGTAGGATCGGCACTTTCAGAGGCCATCTATAAAGGTGGTTTTTCGATCTTGGGGTTTGATATTGACCCTGAAAAAATTGCCAAAATCAACGCTCTTCAAAAAAAGAATTTCCAGGCTACAGACACGATAGAACGAATTAGAGAATGCGATATTTTGGCAATTTGTGTTCCGACACCGGTTGACGAATACAATAGGCCGAATTTTTCGATTTTAACCAAAGCCGCCTCCGATATATCTCTTAATTTAAAAAAGGGACAGCTGGTCATTCTGGAAAGCTCAGTCAGCCCCCAAACAACAAGGAATTTACTTTATCCGATACTTGCTTCCGGTTCTCAACTTAAGGGTGGAAGTGATTTCTTCTTGGCTTTTTCTCCGGAAAGGGTCGATCCGGGCAATGGAAAGTTTAACGTCACAAATACTCCTAAGGTTGTTTCCGGAATTGATGAAAAGTCCTTGAAGCTTGCGACACGATTTTACTCAAGCTTTGTTGAAAAAGTTTACCCCGTTTCTTCTTTGGAGACCGCCGAAATGACTAAGGTTTTGGAAAATGTGTTCAGGCTTGTTAATATCAGCCTGATTAATGAAATTAATCAGTTCACAAAAAGTATCGGTGTCGATATTTGGGAAGTAATCGGTGCCGCTTCCACAAAACCGTTTGGTTTCTTGGCTCATTATCCTGGGCCCGGGGCGGGCGGGGATTGTATTCCTGTTTTGCCGTATCATCTTTTGGAGGCCGCCCAAAAAAACAATATAAGTCTTAAGGTAGTCGAAGCCGCAGCAGCCGTAAACGAGGCTCAGCCCCAGAAAGTATCCCAAAAAGCAATTGAGGTGATAAACGGAAAATTCGTAAAAAACGGGCACAATCCGAAAGTTTTGATCGTTGGAGTTTCTTACAAGGAGGAAACTTCAGACATCCGCCAGTCGCCGGCTTTAAAGATATGGAAGGATTTGGAAAAATCCGGCATGAATGTTTCATATCACGACCCTTATGTTGGAAGGATAAACGGCAGTGTATCCAAGAGGATTACGTCAAAGACAGTCGCTGAGCATGATCTTATCATAATTACAACAGCACATAAAAAGATTCCTTACAGGACACTTGTTAAGGCAAAAAAGCCTCTAATTGACACCAAAAATATTCTTTCAAAGTATAGACAACCCCATATTATTAAACTCTAGGGGCATTTTCGCTTGAAGTATTGGTAACCTGCTGATATAATACATAACCTATAATTCGAATAGAATTATGAAAATTCTAGTTACCGGTGGAGCAGGTTTCCTTGGTGCCAACTTATGCAAGAGACTTCTTGAAGAAGGTCATGAAGTTGCGGCTGTCGACAACTTTATTACCGGAAGCCCCAAAAATATCCGTGATCTTAATAAATATCCCAAGTTCACTTTTATCAAACACAACATTACTCAGCCGTTTCTTTCCACAAACCGTGAACTGTTGACCATGAACCAGATCTACCACCTTGCCTGTCCGACCGGAGTCAATAATTTGGTTCCTTTGGCTGAGGAGATGATATTGACTTGTTCTTTTGGGACCAGAAATGTCCTCGAGCTTGCCCGAAAAACAGGCACAAAAGTTCTTTTTACTTCATCTTCCGAGGTTTACGGAGACCCTCAAGTTTCACCGCAGAAAGAGGATTATACCGGCAATGTTGATACCACCGGAATTCGCAGCCCTTATGAGGAAGGCAAAAGGTTTGCTGAAAGTTTAATTTTAATGTATGTCAGGAAGTACAACGTCGATGCCAAAATCGTGCGCGTCTTTAACACCTATGGTCCTAAAATGTCGAAAAAAGATACCAGGGTAATCCCGCAATTTTTGCGTCAGGCTCTAGCGAATCAGCCAATAACAATCCATGGTAAAGGTTTGCAAACCCGCACCCATTGCTATGTCGATGACCTTGTCAAGGGATTAATTTTGGTTTTACGAAAAGGTCAAAAGGGGCAAGTTTACAATGTAGGGGGAGAAGAACAAATCACAGTTGTTAATCTGGCTAAAATTATACTCAAGCTTACCAGCTCCAAGAGCCAGCTAAAGTTTGTAGAGCGCCCTCCGCACGATCATCAGTCCCGACAGCCGGATCTTACAAAGATCAAAAAACTCGGCTGGAAGCAGAAAATAAGCTTAGAACAAGGCATCAGAAAAACAATAGAGGCATAAAAATGAAAGCATTCGGCAGTTTTTTTGGTCCAAGTTTTATTTTCTGGTTTTTGATGGGGATAATCCGCATAATTTCTGAAAAATTGGCAAAAACCAAAAAGAAGCGCGTTCGTAACATCTATAAACCCTCGGACATGGCGGCAATTGTCCCTGCCCACAATGAAGAGCTGGTCATCAAATCCTGCATCGATTTTTTAAAAAAATCGCTTGACCCTTCCCAAATTTATGTAACTTCCGACGGTTCTCAGGATAAAACTTACGAAATCGCCAGGGCCCAGGGCGTTAATGCCACCGAACTTGACCCGGGCCGAGGTAAGGCTAAAGCTATTGTTCACACATTAGAAACCCATCAATTATTCGAAAGATACAAATTAATTTTTATTGTCGATGCCGACACCAAGATAGACAAAACATTTTTGAAAAAAGCCCTGCCTGTTTTAAACGACAGCAGGATGGCGGTTGTTTTTGGCAAGGCCGCAATTTACTGGCCCCAGCACGCAGTACCCAGCCTCAAATATTATTATATTGCCTACAGGGAGCGTCTGAACCGTATTCTGCAGTATTTTTTGATCTACGGCATGACCTGGCGCTACACAAATGTTAATTTCGTCGTACCCGGCTTTTGTGCACTTTACAGATCCGAAATTTTAAAAAAACTGGAAATCGATACACCCGGCCTTTTAATCGAGGATTTCAATCTGGCATTCCAGCTTCACAAAAAGCAGCTGGGCACAATCGGTTACAGCCCTTCAAGCATCGGTTGGGATCAGCACCCGGATAATTTAAAAGACTACTGGAATCAGGTCCGGCGCTGGAATATCGGCTTTTTCCAGACGGTTAAAATGAACGGATTCTGGTTTTCCTTCTTTTATATTGCCCTGACAGTTTTTAGTGTTGAAGTTTTTTTAAGCGCCGTCTACGTACTTTTACTGCCGTTGTTGATAATCTATCTTATTTTGTCAAACTTTGCTGCAGGATCGGCAAACAGTGTTATTCAGTCGTATGTGAGTTTTTATCAGACATTCGGCCCGTATAAAAACGTGAGACTAGTCGACATCATGATTTGGTTATTTGTGTTTGATTATGGAACTTCGGTGGTTATTGGCTTAACCCACAAAAAGCCCCAGTTCATATTCTACGGCCTGTTTTTCTTTTTGATGCACTATGTCACGTCGTTAATTTTGATATCTTCTTTAATTCCCGGATTTTTCGGTAAATCCCTGGGCCGCTGGAGCTCTCCTGCGCGCCGCGACGAAAGCGTTAAGATTTAGAAGTTCAAAATGGTTGACATAAAATTTTTAGCTCTATATAATTCTGCGGATCATGAATAAGCAAACCATTCTGGCAATCGGCGCCCATCCTGACGACATGGAACAATTCGCAGGCGGCACTCTTCGTCTTCTTGCAAAACTTGGACATAAAGTCACGATTGCTCCTTTAACCGACGGTGCATGCGGAACCGATGATTTGTCTGCAGAAGAAATAATCAAAGTTAGAGCACAAGAGCAGAAAAAGGCAGCAGAGATTCTGGGCGTTAAAGTCATTAACTTAGGTATCAGAGATGGTTGTATCGAAGATAACTTAGCGACCGCGCGAAAAGTAGCGGCTCTAATTCGCGATGTAAACCCTCAAATTATCATCACTCACCCAACCGAAGACTACATGAGCGATCATTATGAAACCGGACGGCTGGTAATTAGGGCACTTCCGGAAGCTGGCCATAAAAATTTTGAAGCTCCAACCAAAAGCCCAAACATCAAACATCACCCGTACGTTTATCAAACAGACCCGCAGGGATTAACTTTTGCAGACGGTCAATTTTCCAAAGTTAATACTATTGTCGATATCACAGATACAGTCGAGGATAAATTAAAAGCATTTGCCGCTCATAAAAGCCAAATCGATTTCATGCCGAACGTTGTCAATGCTGTAGATAAGACCAGAAGATGGGCGCAAATCCGCGGTGAACAGGCACTGGTTGAATATGGTGAAGGATTTAATCAGGTTTTACTTGCCCAGTATCCGCGTAAAAACATTCTTGTTGAGCTTTTAGAAGGCAAAGTTTACACTATTTAAAATTTATTAAAAATTGATAGCTAGTTGGGGTTTTTGAATTTTGAAACTTCTTGCCAGATTTGCGGATCTTCGTCTCCGAGCCGCCAGAAATTGACGCCTCCAAGGCCTTTTTTGTCAGCCAGAGACATTTTTTCAAAAATGCTTTGGGCATTTTCAAACCAAACCACGTAAGTATCGCCGCCTTTTTCATACTCAAAATAGGGGGATTTGGAAGTCTCGTCCCATTGAACTTCGATTTGATTGGTTGCGATTATTTTTTGAATTTGGGAAAAGGTTAATCCTTCTGCATTTTCATCCAAGCCAATTTGCCATCTGTATCCGTAAAGCGGAATACCCAAGAATAATTTTTCGCGGGGAATGTCAAGACTCAGAGCGTAATTTACAATCGATTCCGCCCAATCTACGGATGCAATCGGCCCGGCATCATCTTCGTCTCCGTGCTCTGAATAACCCATAATG
>Ga0209542_10019330_pt1 | contig 10922 bp, 8 predicted proteins | sample RifCSPhighO2_01_FD_184028 | JGI IMG/M metagenome (GOLD analysis project Ga0209542, IMG submission 184028) | Soil microbial communities from Rifle, Colorado - Rifle CSP2_plank highO2_0.1 (SPAdes) (version 2) | ecosystem: Environmental > Terrestrial > Deep subsurface > Rock core/Sediment ...
CCAGTATTTTCCATCTGAAAAAGATGTTCACTTAATAAAAGAAATCCCTGATATAGTTGCTTCAGGACACACCCACAAGGCAGCTGTTGCATTTTACAATAATATCCTGCTTATTTCATGCGCTTCTTGGGAGGCTCTTACTCCTTATCAGGAAAAATTTGGGAATCAGATTGACTTTTGTAAAGTGCCTATGGTGAATTTGAAGACAGGGGTAATTAAAATGTTGGACTTTGAATAAGATGGAAAGTAAACACATTGTTTCGGTAACTGGAATAATTGTTAAGGATGGAAAGTACCTTATTACTCAGAGAGATTTGAATAAGAGGGCTTTCCCTGGGAAATGGACAGTGCCGGGCGGAAAAATAGATACTGAAGATTATATTAATCTTCCAAAAGATACTAAGGATCATTGGTATAATGTTCTTGAAAAGGTTTTGAGGAGAGAAGTTAAGGAAGAAGCAGGATTAGAGATAGATAATATAGAGTACTTAACTAGCATTACCTTTTTGAGGGGGGAAGATCCTGTTTTAATTATTAGCATGTACGCTGATTATGCTGATGGAGAGATTACTCTTAATGATGAAAGTGTTGATTACGCTTGGGTGACTTTGGAAGAAGCCAGAAATTATGATCTGATTGAGGGAATTTATGAAGAATTGGAAATGCTTGATAAAATTTTGAAGGGTGAGAAAATAAGGGAGTGGAGGAATAAATCCTTTTGAAAATAAACCTTTGGGAAAGGTTTCCAAAACGAACGAGGTTTCCAAAACAAGAATTTAACATGAACACACAAAAATATTTCGAAAGGATTGAAAAAGAAGTAAGGCATGTTTATGAAGTGGCAGAGGCTGCGAGAGCTAAAGGGCTTGATCCTTCAGACAGTGTCGAAATTCCTTTAGCTATGAGCATGGCTGAAAAGGTTGTTGGGCTTATCTCGACAATTTATCCCCAGATGCAGGGAAGCGGCATAGCAAAGAGAATACTTGAGCTTGAGAGACAGTGGGGCAAGCTGGATCCTGCAGTTTCTATTCAGATAGCAGAGGAAATTGCAAAGCAGAAATTCTGCCAGTTTACAAGCTTGATGGAAGCTATAGATGCCGGTTCAAGAGTGGGATTCGCTTACATTACTCTTGGAGTTGTTTCTTCCCCAATAGAGGGGTTAACTGAAATAAAAGTTATGAAGACGCGAGATGGAAAAGATTATTTCGCCACTTACTATTCTGGGCCTGTTAGGAGCGCAGGAGGAACTGGCGCCGCTTTTTCCCTTGTTATTATAGATTATCTAAGGGAAATTTTTGGCTTTGCAAAATATGACCCTACTGAGGAAGAAATGAAAAGGTATGTTTCTGAGCTTACTGATTATCACGAAAGGATTACAAATTTGCAGTATATGCCTACAGAGGAAGAGATACTTTTCCTTGCAAAAAATTTACCTGTCCAGGTTACTGGGGAGAAATCTGAGAAACTGGAGGTCAGCAATTTTAAAAATTTAGAGAGGGTTGAGACTAATTACCTAAGAAGCGGCATGTGCCTTGTGATGGGTGAGGGCATTGCACAGAAAGCTCCCAAGATAAAAAGGTATATTACATCGCTGAGAGAAAAAGGATTTAAGCTTAGTGGCTGGGATTTTCTTGACGGATATATTGAGCTGCATGAGAAGAGGGAGAAAGGCGCAACAGACGATTCCCCCACTTACATAAAAGATTTAGTTGCCGGCAGGCCTGTGTTTGGGCATCCAGGCAGGTCAGGAGGACTGAGATTTAGGTATGGAAGAGGGAGAACAAGTGGATTTAGCGCTACTTCTTTGCATCCTGCAACAATGGCTGTTACTGATTCATTTATAGCTTTAGGCACTCAGCTTAAAATAGAAAAACCTACAAAGGGCTGTGTTGTTACCTCCTGTGATTCAATAGACGGCCCAATTGTGAAGCTTTTTAATGGGAGCGTCAAAAAATTAAGAACCTCTGGCGAAGCAAAAAAATATTATCCCGATATTGAGGAGATAATTTATCTTGGAGATATTCTTTTTCCTTTTAGCGACGTCGCTAATAGAAATGCGAAGCTTCCCAAGCCAGGCTATGTTGAAGAGTGGTGGGGTTTGGAATTAAGAAAGAAAAGCGGGGGAAAAGTAGCCATTGATGGATATAATGTTTTGTTTGAAGATGCCCTCCTTCTCAGCCAGCAGTATGGAGTCCCTTTGCACCCCGGATTTATTTTTTACTGGACTCAAATTTCTCTTGATATGTTTAAAGGATTGGTGGAATGGCTTGAGCATTCCAGAATTGCCGGAAAGTTAATCTTTCCTTATAATAAAACAGAGCAGGAAACTTTTTCATTGGGAAAAAAGGCGCTTGAGCTGTTGGGAATTGAACATGAGGTTACAATTGAAAATGTAGTTATAAACAATGAAGACAGCAAATCTCTTTTTGCCAACTTGGGAATCCCTTTGGATGTTTTAATAGAAGAAGGCTTGTTAAAGGATTTCTTTAACACAGAAAATCTTCTAAAGAACGATGGGAAAATTTTGGAGATAGTTAATGAACTTTCTGAGTTTGTTATTAAGGATAAGGCAGGAGATTTTATTGGGGCTAGAATGGGCAGGCCGGAAAAGGCCAAGCTTAGAAAGCTAACTGGAAGCCCTAATGTGTTATTTCCTGTGGGAAATGAGGGTGGAAGATTGAGGAGTGTTCAAGAATCCTGCAAAGTGGGCAAAGTGAGAAGTAGTTTTCCCCTTTATTATTGTGAAGATTGCAAGAAAGAAACAATATACCCTTCCTGTGAAGTCTGCGGGAAAAAAGCCATAAAGAAATTTTATTTTTTTGATACAAGAGAAACTAGCTTCGAAAGCACTAAAGGGGATAGGAAAGGGGTTTCTCATTGTTACCAGGCTCTTGATATAAACCATTATTTTAAAAAAGCGATTGACACTCTAAGGCTTGGCAAGGAAGAGGTGCCTCCTCTGATTAAGGGAGTTAGGGGGGTTTCTTCTGATAGCAAGCATGTTGAGAATTTGGCGAAGGGAATTTTGAGGGCCAAGAGTAATCTGCAGGTGAATAAGGACGGTACGGTCAGGTTTGATGGCACTGAACTGCCTCTTGTTGCATTCAAGCCTATGGAGGTTTTTGTAAGTGTGGAAAAGCTCAAGGAGATGGGTTATGAAGAAGATATTTACGGAAAGCCATTAGAAAACGAGAGGCAAATATTAGACCTTAAGCCTCATGATATTTTGCTTTCGAGCTCTCCTGAATCGCCAGATGAAAGGGCCGATGACGTTTTTTTGAGAGTTGCCGGTTTTGTTGATGAAGAACTAGAAAAACTTTATGGGCTTAAGAGATTTCATAACTTGAGAAGAAGAGAAGATCTTATCGGGCAGTTAGGAGTATGCATGGCCCCTCATAATTGTGCGGGAGTTGTATGCAGATTTATAGGGTTTACAAAAGCCCAAGGAGTCATGGCAAGCCCTTATATGCACGCCGCAATTAGGCGAGACTGCTTGGGCTATAATAATTATGTTTCAATTAAAGAAAATGGAAAATGGAGAATTGAGAAAATAGGCGATTTTGTTGAAAAATCAAGGCCTATAGAGAAAGTAGACCTTTTTGGGACTTTAAGAAAAAGAACAAACGGATTATTTACTTGGGGTAATCCAGGCAAAAAAGAAGTTAGAGAAATAACAAAACACCAACCAACAAGATTACTAAAGATATATTCTGAAGACGGGAGGGAAATAGAATTAACAAAAGATCATAAAGTTTATGTAAAGGGAAAAGAAGAAAAAAGAGCACATGATCTAAAAAAAGGAGATAAACTTATGGTTTCTTACAGGAGGGGGACAGAAGAGAAAGACATTAAAGAGATTTTTTTGCCGGAGATTTTTAAAGGCAGGAAAGATGTAATGCTCAGGAATATTAGAGATTATTTAGGGAAATTTGAGAATTTAAGTAAACATGAAAACTTTTGGCAGAGGGATAGTTTCCCAATAATTTTTGTTGATGAATTTCTACGTAAATACGGGAAAACTTTGCAGGATCTGCCTCAAGAGACAAAAATATCCATTAAAAGAGATAGTGTTTCCCTTCCAATTAAGGTATCTCTTGATGAGAAATTTTTAGAAGTGTTGGGATTGTATGTTGCTGAAGGGTTTATTAGAAAAAATGATTCTAAAAAAGGTTTTTATCAAGTCTCTATAGCTAATATTGCTCAAGAAATCAAGAATTTAATTAGTGAGGTCTTTTTAACACACTTTAATTTAAAACCTAGCGAACAGCATGAGGATCATTTAACTTTTTCGTCGAGACTTGTTTACGAATTATTTAAGAATTATTTCCAATTAGGAGACCGAGCGAAAAATAAAAGAATTTCTAGCTTATTTTTGGACTTAAAAAAAGAAAAATTAGCTGCATTATTAAGGGGGTATTTTGAGGGAGATGGAAGTGTAAGTTTAAGTGATACAAGAGTTACATGTGACACTATTAGCGAAGGATTGAAACATGATTTAAGTTTTGTTTTATCAAGATTTGGGATATTTACTAAGTTTTATGAGTATGAGAAAGAGCCAGGGCCAAAGGTTAGAGAATTTTATTTAAGAAAAAATAGGCCAATCCCAAAATTTAAAATTACGAAGATAATTATCCCCTCCAATTTTGTTAAAAAATTTGGGCAAATAGGTTTTATTTCAAGAAGAAAGGATGATATTTTGAAGACACTTTGTCAAAGAACGCCAAGAGGTATGAAAATAGATTCAGATGAGAATTATATTTACCCAAAAATCACAAGAATTGAAGAATTAGGTGAGAATATAAGCTATTGTTTTAGTGTTGATGATGAGCATAATTTTTTTGCTAATGATATTCTTGTACATAATTGCGACGGCGATGAGGCTGCAATCATGCTTTTATCAGATGTCTTAATTAATTTTTCAAGGCATTATCTCCCGAGCCATAGAGGGGGAACTCAGGATGCACCTCTTGTTTTAAATGTCAAGATAGATGCAGGAGAGGTTGATGAGCAGATTCTGGATTTTGAGTTTGTGAGAGAATATCCTCTTGAGCTTTACGAGGCTGCGGAGAGGAGAGAACATTCTTCAGTTATGAGGATAGTGAATGTAAAACAGCTTCTTAAGGAAGAAAAAGATCCTTTTGTTGGCATGGGATTCACTCACGATACTAATGATTTTAATGACGGGGTTTTATGCTCTAGTTATAAGAGCCTTGCAACAATGCAGGATAAAGTTAATCACCAGATGGGGCTTGTTGAAAAGCTGAGAAGCGCTGACACATCTGACACGGCCAGGCTTATTATTGACAGGCATTTTATAAAAGACATGAAAGGTAATCTTAGAAATTTTTCCATGCAGAATTTTAGGTGTGTTGCCTGCAATGAAATATTAAGGCGGCCTCCTTTAAAGGGAGTTTGTCCTAAATGTGGGGGTAAGCTTATTTTTACAGTGCATGAGGGTGGAATTAAAAAATATCTTGGCCCGGCCCTGGACCTTGTTAAGAAGTATCAACTCTCTCATTATATGGAGCAGAACTTGGAATTAATAAAAAGTTATATAGACAGTATTTTTGGGAAAGAAACAGAGAAACAAGAAGCTCTGAAGAAATGGTTTTAAATCAAGACAACCTTAAATCTTTATGAACTAGTCCTTTAATAATTTGAACATAGTCTGCCCCGCTGTTGTTTTGTCCAGCCAGAATTAGTGGACCTTCCTGACTTTCTATTCTTAGGTTTGTTCTTATTCCTGAAACATAAGCGAAAGGGTTGTAGAAAGCAAAACTTCCATCTGATGAGGTTATTGTGGAGGCTATTTCTCTTACAGGGTATTCATCTATCATCGCTATCTTTCTTCCTGCATATGCTTCTCCATTTTTCCCCCATGCCCTCCCATATAGGATACTTGTTTGTGGAACTTTTGAACCATCTGGATCTAATGAAAAATCAGGTCCTTTGTTTGTTATTTGCTTTTCTATTGTTGCAGAACCACTGCCTGTATGGTATCCTGTTAGGGCTTCTTTTACATGATGTTGGGGATCGCTATCTGGTAAGTCATTTGCTAAAACATCATACCGGCCTGTTGGAATGTTGTCTATAAAGTAAGTTCCATCACTTCCTGTTCTTGTTGAGAATTTAGTTTCATCAATTCTTACTAACATGTTTCCTTGGGGTTCGTAAACTACTCTATTATTCCTTATTCTTGCGACAGTTAATACGCCTTTTACTGCCCCAACATGTTTAAGGTCAAATTCATCTGGAACATTTACTGTTGCGTCTCCTCCGCATCTGGCTAAGACTAATCCTCCTAAAGAAATAATTCCTAATCTTAAGACATTCCTTCTGCTTACAGTCTGCTCTAGTCCCATGCTGTTTCTAAGCCTCTTTAGTATTTATAACTTTTTCTATACTAAGTAAAGCACTATTGTTGGCAATAATAAACAGGCCATCATATTGGTTCTTTTAACCCCTGTCTGGATGCAGTAAATTCCGGTGAGTGTCGATATGACAAATACTAAAATCCCTGTTAATCCTGAAACTAGAGTTATTAAAGTTAGCAGAATAGCCAGTGCAATTAGTGAGATTTTTGTGTAGTTTATCGCGCCTATTTTTTTAGAAAATACTTTTGAAATCTTCTTTACTAGGAAGAAAGAAATTACCCCTGAAATCATCGTGGTAAGCAGTATCAGAACAAGTATTTTAGATGATGGCGGCCCTATGAGTTCTCTTATTGCTGCTGCAGAGCCTGTCCTTGTTTTTGAGATTGCATACAAAGACAGGAAGGAGAAAATCATTACAAGCGTGTTTGTTATTCCCAGCAGGACAAGAAATCCTTTTCTGTCTGCTTTGGAAATAGTATTACCGAGAATTGCGGCCTGCCCTGATCCAAGGCCCGGAAGAAATCCGCACAAAACAGAGGCGACGAGAGATCCTGGCAAGGGTTTTTTCAGTTCTTTTAAACTTGGTTTTTCTTCTCTAATTGTTTGTTTAGGGATTTTTGTTCTGCTTTTTATTGATAGAATTATTGAAGATGCTCCGAATAGTCCTGAAAGAAGGGGCAGAAGGGGCTCATTTAAAGAGTTTATGTTGAGGATTATTAATCCTAATATGCCTGTTAAAGTGTAAACGATAAATGAAGATGGCTTGTTTTTTTCGGAAAAGATCATTATTAACGAGACTGCAATTAAAATAAATGGGATGGATTTTTGGATTAGCGGATAAATATTTTTCACTAAGATTATGAGGGGATAAGAAAGGACAGGTGTCAGGAGTATAGCTGTTAATCCTCCATATGCTGTTAACAAAACTGCTGAGTGTCCTTTTCCTTCTCTTAACATTTCGTGGCCCGGGAGAATAGATAGTACTGTTTCATCATTTGGACATCCTATAAAGATAGATGGAATAAAATCAAGGAAAGTGTGTGTTATGGACATAGAAACAATAAAAACCACAAGGTATGCTGGGCTTATTTTGTAAAGGACTGAAAAAGAAAGAGAGACAAGTATTGCCCCAACGAGATTTATGTGTATTCCCGGAAAAAGGCCTGTGAAGGTGCCAAAGCATATCCCAAGCAAAAGGAAAAATATAAGCTCTATTAGCATAATATGGAAAGGAGCCGCTTATAAATAGCTTATCTATTATCTAGAAAGTTTTAATAATTCTGTTTTTTATATGGTATTATGGATAAAATAGGGCTTGTTAAGAGAAATCTTCAGGAGATTATTGGGGAAGAAGATTTGGATAAGCAGCTGAAAGGAAGCAAAAAGTTCTCTGTTTATTGGGGAACAATGCCTACAGGAAGCGTATCCTTTGCATATTTCTTTCCGATGATGAAGATTGCTGATTTTTTAAGAGCAGGAATTAAGGTGAAGATTTTACTGGCTGATTTGCATGCTGCCCTTGATAGCGTTCCATGGGAAATTTTAGAAAAGAGAACAAAATATTACGAGCGAGCAATAACATTGATACTTCAGACTTTAAATGTCGATCTAAAAAAACTAGAATTTGTTAAAGGAAGCAAAATTCAACTGAATAAAGATTACTTGAATGATTTATTGAAGCTTAGCACACTCACTACTATAAACGAGGCAAAACACTCTGCTGCTGAAGCTGTTAAAAGTGCGAGCGGGGAAAATGTTAAACTTTCAGGTTTGATTTATCCGTTAATGCAGGCTCTAGATGAAGAATATTTGAAAGTTGACGCTCAATTTGCCGGACTTGATCAGAGAAAAATTCTAGTTTATGCCAGAGATTTTCTTCCTAAAATTGGATATAAGAGAAGAATAGAAATAATGACCCCTATGATAAGAGGCCTTGTTGGTGAAAAGATGAGCTCTAGCGTGGCGTCTTCAAAGATAGACCTCTTAGACGACGAAGAAAGTGTTAAAAGAAAGGTAAATAATGCAGATTGCGTTGCAGGAAATTCAAATAATGGGCTGATGGATTTGTTGAAATATCTTATTTTTGTCTTAAAAGAGGACAGGAAGGAAGCTCTTATTATTGAAAGGCCTGAAAAATATGGGGGAAATTTAATTTACAAATCTTTTGCTGATTTAGAAAAAGATTTTGTTGATAAAAAATTACATCCATTAGATTTGAAGAATGCGGTGGCCAAAGAAGTTAACCTCTTGCTTAAGAAGTTTAGGGAAGATAAGATTATTCACAAATTGTACAAAGAAGCTTATTCTTAGCGCGTCCTAAACTCAACGACATCCAAATCTTTTAGCATGTGTGTGAGGCCTACTTTCTGGTTTGGGAATTTTGAACTAGGGCCTGTTATGAATGTTTCCTTTACTTGCTTGCTGAAGCCATGGAATATTTTCTCGGCAACGTCTTTAACTGTTGAATTTGGATTAAGGATAATCGGCTTTGGCGATTTGGGTTTTCCTGGCTCTTTTGTGAATATACGGATTTTATCAAAGTTTTGAAAGATTTTTTCCTTAAGCTCTTCAATATTTTCTTTTGTCTCGGTGTTAATAATAGCGTAATTTAACTTTTTGCTTCTTAAGGTAGCTTCCAGCTTCCTTTCGTCTAAATCATCTTTATTGTTAAGAACTATTATTTTCTTACCAAGAATCTTTCCTAATTTGTTTTCAATAGAAGCTATATCTTCTAATTTATTAATCAAAATAAGCAAAACATCTGCTGTGTGGGGAATGCTTTTATCGTAATATTCTGACTCTATTGCCGGGATTTCCACTATCTGGATTTGTGTTCCCGCATAAGACATCATTCCCACTACTGGAAATTTTGTTGTGAATTTATAAGGGGCTATTTCAGGGGTTGTGTTTGTTAATATAGAAATTAAAGAGGATTTTCCTGACCCTGTTAGGCCTATTATAACTGCCTGCATTTCCTCTTTTTTTATGCCTATCTTTTTTGACCCCTTTGATGTTTTTTTAAGCCCTTCTATTTTCTCTTTAAGCTTTATGTACCTTGTTTTTAGGTTGGCCAGCATTTTTTCACTTGATTTGTGCTTAGGGCACTCCCTCATCATTTCTTCCAGATACATTAACTTCTCTTCGTTTGTTTTTGCAGAGAGAAACTTTCCTTCTGCTTGCCTATAGAACGGTGATTGGTTTGTTGAGGCCATTTTATTTATTTTTCCAATATTTATTTAAATTTTTCAAAGTGATATTCTTTTCCATCTCTTTTTTGTAGTATTCTTTTATATTTTTTGGAAGATCCTTATTATAGCTCCAGCTTTCAAGCCATCTTTTATTTTTTATATGCCTCTTTACGTCATTTTTATTCCATGTTATTTCTCCAAAATCTAATAAAATTACTTCATCTTTGTGATTTATTCCATTATTTTTTGTTAAGTTAAATATTTTCTCGGAGAAGCCGCGTTTCCAGCATTCAATTATTAGTTTTATAGACTTATCTAGGTATACTTTTGGATTTTTAGATTTTTTTAGGATTTCTCTTAAAACAGCTACTTTATCTTGTTCTATGTTTTTGCCAATAATCTTGGGATTTCCAAGAATCTTTAAGTTGACGTTGTGCTGTTTTAACAACCTTAAACTTTCTTCTCTGTCTTTTATCAATTTATCAATTGTCTCCTTGAACTTTTTTGGATTTAACGTGATTTTAGGAGATTCCTCTAGTAGCATTATGCCCTTTATTTTGCTCCTTGAGTTAGGAACTTTTAAGACTCTTTTACCCAAGTTGTAGACTGTATATTGCCATCCTCTATCTATTTTTTTTAGGTTTGTTTTTTGCATATATCTTTTAAACATATCAAACTTAAAAAGATAATGGAAAAGAAAAAGAAGATAGTTTTTATTTGCGGGATGTACGGAGGTAAAAGGGATATGTTTTTAATAAAAAAAGTTCTAAAAAGTTTTGATGTAATTTATTTTGATTATGATTTTGGTTTGAGAGAAAGTATTAGTGATTATGCAAAAAAGCTAAAAACTTTTATTAAAAACTTGAAGCTACAAAAAGATGAAAAAATAGGAATTATTGGGGTTAGTGCAGGAGGTGTAATTGCTGATTATTATCTAAAGTTTTTAGGTAAAAATAAGGTAGATAAGTTTGTAAGTATTTGTTCTCCCCTTCATGGAACTTATTTAGCTAAGCTTGGATTTTTATTTTTTGGAAAGAGAAAAGGACTCAAAGAGCTCCACCAAAAAAGCCCCCTAATTAAGAAACTTACCAAGAGTAGGTTAAAAAACATTAAGTCAAAGAGTTTTTGGTGCTATTTTGACCCTCTTGTGCCCGGCCAGTCGGCAAAGGGTGAAAATTCCGAACACACACTATTTTTTGTACATTGGATTGTTCAGCTTTGGCCTCCTTTGATTTATAAAGTTAAAAAGTTTTTTGAAGAAGATGGATAAAAATCAATTGATTCAAAAAGGATTAAGCGAAGCAGAAGTCATTGTTAATCAAACTACATCCTATCTTTGCAATGCTATTACCTCTGTCAA
>Ga0209542_10019331_pt1 | contig 10922 bp, 11 predicted proteins | sample RifCSPhighO2_01_FD_184028 | JGI IMG/M metagenome (GOLD analysis project Ga0209542, IMG submission 184028) | Soil microbial communities from Rifle, Colorado - Rifle CSP2_plank highO2_0.1 (SPAdes) (version 2) | ecosystem: Environmental > Terrestrial > Deep subsurface > Rock core/Sediment ...
TAAAATCATTTACACCATGCAAAAGGATTTTGATACTTGGAATACAAACAAAAAGCGAATTCACGCCGAGAATGAAAATAAGTTATACCACGAGCGAGAGGTCTGGTGGTGTTCACTTGGCGTGAATGTCGGTTTTGAACAAGATGGAACTGGCACTGATAGTGAACGACCCGTACTTGTACTCAAAGGATTTAGCAAACAAGTTTGCTTAGTGATGCCGCTAACAACATCAGAAAAGAAAAATCCCTACCATGTCGCCTTGGGAAAAGTGAATGATAGAAATGCTTTTGCTATCATTTCGCAAATTCGCCTTATTGATACAAAGCGGTTGATAAATAAAATAGGTTTTATTGAACACAAAATATTTGAGAAAATAAGAAAAGCAGCCAAAGATTTACTCTGACGGCTTTTCTTGTTTTTCTCCCCGCTTGCGCGAGGCGAGCCCGAAGGCATTTGTAAATAAAGGTTAGCATAGGCACTTGTAAAAAGCAAGTTGCGAGGAAGTAATATTGGTGTCCAAAAGCGGGTTGATATTAAGCCGTATATCGGCTATTGTGTAAATATCTTGACAGATACAACATAATATGTTACACTCTTCGTGGTTGCATAAGCCCTTTTCATTTCAGTAACAATCTAATCAGAACATCTTTTCCGATTAGATTGTTACTGAAATGGTAACTATCAGGAATTGTTCTTGATAAACTTCAGAAAGTGAAGGTAAGTATGTTCGGAAAAAATAAAAAAGTAGTCGTTCTTTCAAAATCAGACATGGTAGCGCTGTCTCTGGCACAACGGGTAATCAATGTTATTTACCAGCCCGAGCTGGTAGAAATAATCCATTTGACTATCAAGGGTTTGAATAAAACTGACCGAACGGTCGATGTTAATATTCAGCTCTCCGCTCTTTCTCAGGGTGTCGTAAGCGAGATAGAACTGGAATTTTCACTTACGAAAGGTCATGAAGACGGCCAGTGGAAAACGCATTGGAACTTCTTTTTCACCTTCTTGCGTGAAAAAAGGTTCAAGTTCTGGATGGACAGCGAACTCAAGTCGGTTTATAATTTTACCGATTACTGTAATCATCGAGAGTTCGCTGACAAGACTACCGAGGAAGTCTTGGAAAATGTAATGAAAAAATTAAGATCCAGATGAATCTCCACCCCTTCGGTCACCAACCGGAGGGGTTTTCATTTTCCAAAATCTCCCTGCCCGCCATACTGCCCGAATCATTGAGGGCAGAACACCGAAGAAAAAATGCCCTTTCCTTTTTCAAAAAGAATTCCCTCGCGCGCAAATCAGGAAAGCAAGGAGCGTTTTTCTTCGGTGTCCGCCGAGTCCGCGAGGCGGTGGCGAGGCGAAATCCGAGCGTACGAATTAGTTAGAGACACCACGTACTTGGCGCGTGGACTATCCTTTTCTTTCGTGCAAAATTCGAGCGAATGATATAATTAGTTCAAAACGTAAAAAAGTATCCGCCCAAGCGGCCTTTTTGCGTTTTGACCCTAAGTAGAGCTGAACGCTCTGCGTCGGGGAATCGAAAACCTTCTCCAGATTTTTTGGAGCAACAGGCGAACAAAAAATCGGAAAGGTGTACTGACCCTGTAAGGGTCGATAAGCGTCCTCGCGGTCCCCGTAGCACTATGATTCCCAGCTGGGAAGAATCGAAAGCCGGAGCGCGACGGCGCGAGGCGGGGTCGCGCAAACATTCAGCAGAATTTTATGTGTGACCGATTTCCTTACAAAAAAGGTCGACAAGCAAGCCGATCCCCGCAGGGAATAGTCACTTGTTTACGCGCGCGCAGCGTTCAGCAAGGTCTTTTTGTCCTTGTATTCTCAAAAAGCGGGAGTAATACGTAATACCCCGTGCCGCCAAGAACTTTTCTGCAGGCGCTGAAGGTTTCAGATTTATCGTACTGTCCGTTTTCGCCGAAGCGGATGAATCTGGATGCGTCCACGAACTCAAAACCAATTGCCTTCGAGATTATCTTGGCGTTGAGGTATTCACCACGGCTCGCGGTGAAGTCAGGTGTAAGGTAGACCGCCATGCTTCGCTCGATCGTGTCGAGCTCTGCGTTGATGTCGAAGGAGACCCCAAGACCTTCCGCGATGCTCGCATAACGCTCCCTGATGAGCGCACGGATATCCGTGGCAGGCTTTCCAGCATCAAGTTTTAGGAGGCTATACCACTGGTACAGGAGGTCGGTTACCTTGTGGTCATCGGGATGTCGTTTCCCCGGAGCCGAGACCACGATGCACTTTCTTTCAGGGTCTGCACGCACGATGGCTAGCACCTTTTTGATCTGTTCTGCGTCCGCAACCGAAGTTCCGCCGAATTTCGCCACTTTTCTCATTTTTTTCCTTTCCAAGAACTGTTTAGAAGTCGCTTCTGACCATACTACTGAGGAAATAGGCAAAGGCAAATCAGTCTATCGGGGTCTAGCCGAATGCCTTGAAATGGGGTAGAATGGTCAAATCTTGCCACCAGAGAATACAACAAACGGCATAGCGCCCCTTATCAAAGGCATTTTTGAGGGTATTAAGGGACGCACCAACAATCTCGGACCTGTAGGGGAGAATGAGACGCTCGTACAAGTAAATAGCCTTACTTCGACCGCGGGGACGCTCTACGAAAAATTTCGCTATTTACTCGATTACAAAGATGAGCACGCCATCAAACGCAGCGCGGTGGCGCGTATACTCAAACGCAAATTACTCATCGAGGGAACAACCGATATAGGCCTCTCGCTTCTTCAGGAGCTCATTACGGGGGGGTACCTTCCCAACAAAAGCATTCCAGAGCGTATCTCGGTACGTGTCCAGGCCGTCGTTAATCCCTATATCCTCTTGCATTCAAAGGTACGTGACCTTCCTGGTGCTGACACTATGATTGTCGGCTTCGCCGCGAGCGAGGTGAGCCGATTCCTCTTTCCGACGACGGTGGACGAAGCTGTGCTCAACGCGTACTTTCTCGATGTTCGTGACCGGGTGAAGGTGAATTTTGATATCGCGCCCGATGAGCTTGATACTGCTATCTATACCGCATGTCGTCGAGGACTACTCCGTGAAGACAATGATCTGTTAGGTTACGCTCTCTGGTTGCGTTTCAGCAAGTGGAGCGGAGCGATGCAGACTGAAGATATCGATATCCTCGCGCAACATTTCGGGGTGATACAGCAGCGTGTCAAAGGAGCACTCAAGAGGCCTTTGGGTTGGGAACTCGTTTCTAAGCTCAAGAACTACTCGATCTATTTCGCGGTCCTTCATGAAGTCATCGAGCGCTATGGTATGGAGGCTGAAACCGTTCTCAAAGACCGTGGGTACGTAGATAAGACAGTCCGCGAGATCTTAACAGGTCATTATAAAAAAGAGAATTCAAGAACCACGCGAAGTGCGATACGTGCCATTATCTACATTTTCTGCACGAAACTCATCCTTGCCTTCATTTTGGAGTTTCCCTATGACTATTATGTTCTCGGTTCCATAAACTACATCCCGCTTGGGGTCAATGTGCTCTTCCATCCAGTGCTCCTCTTCGTTATGACACGCATCCGTCCCTTGGGCGATAACAACACTTCTCGCATCTTGGGAGGTCTTCATAAAATAATCCGCGGCGATGACCACAAGCTCTTGAAGATCAAGCGGGCATCCCACGGGGCACTCAGCACGTTCTTTACCTTGCTGTACCTAGGATTATTCCTCATTTGTTTTGGGATACTCATTACCTTTTTGATCCAGGTACAGTTCAACTGGGTAGGGATCATCTTGTTCCTCTTCTTCCTGACCCTAGTGAGCTATTTCGGTCTTCGGATTCGCCACAACGCGAAACGCTGGCAAGTACGCAGTGAGGACGAGGGCACGATATCGCTCTTGTGGGGGGTCTTTACGCTTCCGATTATTCGTGCCGGACAGTGGCTCACACGCACCTTCGCCTCTATCAATATATTCGTCTTCTTCATGGACTTCATCGTAGAAGCGCCGTTTAAATTAGTTCTCGGAATCTCCGACGCGTTCACCTCCTTTTTGCGAGAGAAACGGGAAGAAACCTTTTAGTTTTTATCTATGGTACGCAAAACAGAATCGGCCGGCGGTGTTGTTATAAACGCTCGCGGCGAGGTACTTATTGTGAGCCAGCACGGCGATTCGTGGTCGCTGCCGAAGGGACACATTGAAGCGGGAGAGGATGCGATTGCTGCGGCGAAGCGCGAGATTACAGAGGAGAGCGGTATTGAGCATTTGACGCTAGTTAAACAGCTGCCTAGCTATAAGAGGTTTCGCATCGGGCGCGGGGGGAAAGGGGAGGATGCCAACGAACTCAAGACGATCCACATATTTTTATTTCGAACCGATGATGAGACGCTTGCGCCGACCGACCCCGATAATCCTGAAGCACGATGGGTGCTTCCTACTGATGTAGCGGATCTCTTAACGCACCCAAAAGATAAAGAATTCTTTAATAAAATCCTTTTTGAGCTCTCGTAGGGGAAGTTTGGTTTAGTTGTATAAATATACATACGTATATTTATACAACTACACACTAAACCTTTGGCATGAAATTCCCTGGCTGGAACAAGTACGTTGCCATTCAAATAAAGTTACTGTATCTTTGTGAGGCTTATTGTAATAAAATTATTGAGAATAATAATGCGCGCGTAGCTCAGTTGGTTAGAGCGTCCGTTTGACGTACGGAAGGTCCCAGATTCGAATTCTGGCGCGCGCACCATGAAAGATTCTTTTGAAAATAAGAATACCACATTTGTTTTTCCTGATCTTGAAAAAGAAAGAGGCGAGATAGGACGTGTCGCTAGAGTATTTGCTCCAGAAGACATCAATGCCTTCGTAGAGCGATTTTATGAACGATCAAAGAAAGCTACTTTAATGGTGCTTTCTGAAGATACATGGAGTCAATTAGAAAATACTGATTCTTATGACATTGCACTTGGAGCATGGAAAGAGGTTGAATATCACGCAATAGAAGGTAAACCTGAAGCCCCGAGAGATTGGAAAGTCATGCGCGATAAAATAGAACAGCACCAACTTCTAGAGGCTCCCATTGTTGTAAAAATGGGAGATAGATATCATCTGGTAAGCGGTAATACACGACTTATGGTCGTACGTGCCTTAGGCATTACTCCTGAAGTTCTTGTGGTTGATTGGGATTAGGAAAGAATCTCAAACGGATACTATTTCCCTGCATGGAGATAAAGGTAGATATCCTCGAGCGCTTTTACGGCATCGCCTGCGGCGATATTGTTTTGGTGGTATAAGCCATCCGTACAGTCCCCAGCCGCCCAAATGCCACCGGAAACAGCACCACCTACTTCGTTGCGGAGCCTCTGCGAATCGCTCGCCGTAGTATCCACTACGTCTCGCGCTTCGCTTTCTCCGCGTCTCGTATCTGATGCCGTTTCCGGCGGTATCAAGAGTTGAGCACGTTGTGTTTTTGGGTCGGTAATAATGTGTCCCCACTGATCGGTTTTGACGAGATTTTTGACGAAGTCCGTGGTCGGGATAAGTCCGATTTCAACGAATATACCGTCAATCGGCATTTCTCCCGTTTCGCCTGTTGTGCTGTTCTTGTATACAATGCCGTTAACGAATTTATTTCCTTTCACCTCGATTACTTCGGTGTTCTTGAGAATTTTGAGTTTCGGATTTGCCGAGACTTTTTCCACGGTTACGGGGTCGGCGCGGAACGAATCGCCCCGTGCAAAGAGGGTGACGCTTTTGCAGTAGGCAAGCAGCTGGGCGGCAGTTTCGAACGCCGCATTGCCGGCTCCGATGACGAGCACATCTCTGTCCGAGAAAAGAGGTCCGTCGCAGGAAGCGCAGTAGGTAAGTCCTTTGTGCTCATAGATATCGGCGCCTTTTGCCTCAAGCTTGCGTCGGGTCGAGCCGGTGGTTACAAGAACGGTTTTTGATGAAAGAGTCTCTTTTGAGGTCTTTATGGAGAAACTCTCGCCGTCTTTTTCTATCGTTTCTACGGTTACCCCTTCTTGTATCGTTACTGAATCTCCCGCGTAGGCTTTCAAATGGCTTTTGAGTCTGTTCGCAAGCTCAATGCCTGTGATAGAGATATCCCCGATCCAATTTTGTATACCTTCGGACACAACGGACTGGCCGCCGAAATCCCTCGTCAGAAATAGGGTTTTGAGCTTTTTTCTCGCGGCGTAAACGCCCGCGGCTACTCCCGCAGGCCCTCCGCCGATGATGATGAGGTCAAACATAGGGTATAGGGTACAGGGTTTAGGGAATAGGGGCAAGTTTATTTGACAGGTTTATTTCTCGTGTTAGGGTCTAAATTAGATTATGAAAGAACAAGACCCGGATTCTACAGTTTGTTCCTTTTGTGGCGGACACATTCACTATTGCAACTGTAGGACTTTCAAAGTTAATTCTGGTGGTGAAATGAAGAAACAGGATACCAACTCAAAAGTCTGCGCAGGCTGTGGGGGACATATTAACTACTGCACATGTAAAACAAAATGTGGAAAGTAATTTCTAAGAGACCGAGCATGAAAACACAGCGCGGTCTTTTTCTTTTTCCCTAAACTCAAGAGCGAGCCCGCCCATTTTGAAACATTGCGCAGGTTGACGAACCGAGCATAGCGCCGTGCTAGCAAGGACGGACGCGTGTTTCAAAATGAGCTGGGTGAACGGCTATTTTGCCGCCTTCAAGCTCACGTAGAACGTTGAGCCTTTATTTTCTCCCTCGGACGTCGCCCAAATCTTACCGCCATGCCGCTGAATAATATTCTTAGCGATGTAGAGACCAAGGCCTAGGCCCTCGGTATCAATAGAGGTGGCTGACTGCGTTCTGAAGAATTTACTGAAGATAAGGGGGAGTTGCGCGCGCGCGATGCCGATACCGCTGTCTTTTACCGAACAGAGCAAAGTGTTTCCTTGGTTGCTTGTGACGATAGAGATAGTCCCGCCCCGATATGAGTACATAATGGCGTTCTCGATGATGATCTGGAGAACCGATTTGATGCGGACAATATCAACAAGCACAGAATGCAAATAAGGTTCCGTCTCTTTATTTACGGTAAGGAGCTTGGATGCAATGTCTCCACGGTGGGTATACAGTATTTCTTCTACGAGATCGTTAAGGTTTACCTCTTTGCGTGCGTATATATATTCTCCCCCCTCACTTTGTGATGCTTGAACAAGGACATTGGTGAGCTCTATGAGTTTGTTGTTGGCAATCTCAATGCGGTCTACCGAGGCTTTTTCCATTTCTTTGCCGGGATTCCCCCGGAGCTCTTCTATGGAGAATTTGATGTAGGTCATGGGCGTACGGAACTTATGGGTGACCACATTAATGAACTCATACTTGAGCAAATCGCTCTCGCGGACCCGTTTCCATACAAGGACACCTATGCCAATACCGATAAAGCTCGATACTAAGGGGATAACCCAAATGGGGAAGTCGGGATAGCTTTCGAGCAAGAAGATGTTGGCAAGGTTGACGGCGATAAGACCGAAGGTGCTCGCGATGATGAGCATCAGGTAGACCAGTGCACGTTTCGCAATAATACGGATGTCAAACAAGTCTTCTTTGAGAATACCGTACGCAAGGGGAATGGCCCATAAGCCCGTGAAAATAGAGAAGATAGGGTCGAAGTCCTTATAATAAAGAGGTATCAAAGGAATCGAACCTACGACATATGCCCACGTGAACGCGAGCGTGAAGTACCAGAGTCGATTTTTTTGCTGAAAGTTTGCTTTCAGGAAACCGTGATAGAGGTGGTAAAGAAAATAGATGATCACGGCAAAATAGAATATATTGTCGACCTCGTAGAGGGGGCCCGGGTTGTAGTAATTGGTGAAATATAGAAGTGGTCGGGAGGGTTGCATGAAAGAGCGGGAGAATAGGAAGAACAAGGTAGCCAGAAGTCCTGCTGAGATATAGAAAAAGACCATTACTTTCTTTTGGGAACTTAGTTTACCTGTTATTATGAGTACCAAGTGGGTATTGATGCATACCATGAATAGCACTGCGATATTACCGATCCAGAATGCCCAGCGTGAGATCTCCGGGTCTTCCTGATTGATGCCTAGTATGTGGCAAACCATGTACACGACCGCTGTCATCGTTGTTAGGAACATTAAGAGGTGAGTGTCCTTGCGCGGATTTTTGTAGAGAACAAAACTTCCCAGTCCGAAGGTTAAAATCGCCGAGGCAATAAAGCCCACATTAGTCACCAGAAGTTCTAAGACGTTTGGGGTTATCATGTGAAGTTGCTATCCCCTTATCGTATCGTGAGCAGTTACTTTTGTCTAAGCAAAACCACACCGCTTTGTTGTAAACAAAGAGGTGTGGTTTTCTGTAGTAGAGTCGTGTTATTTCTTGCGCCTTAGGAACGCAGGGACTGCACCCCAGTCGTCTTCGTCTGCAACGGGGATTGCTTTTGTTTCTTTTTCTTCTTTTTCTTTTTTCTTATCCTCGCCCTTGGTCTCCTCCTTGCTTGAAGAACCTCCCATGATGGTATTGAAGATAGTACTTCCCCCCTTTCGTTCGGCGGCAACATTTTCTGTGAAGAGCTTGCGGTGCGAAGCTGTCTCAGGAAATCCGGAAGCGATAACCGTGATCTTGATCTCATTCTTCTTAAGTCGATCATCGCGGACGGTACCGAAGATGACCTTTGCGTCGCTGTCGATAGATTCCGTGATGACCTTGGCGGCATCCTGGATCTCGAACATAGTCAGGTCGTCGCCCCCCGCGATAGAGAAGAGCACGCCCTTCGCACCCTGAATGGAGAGATCGAGAAGAGGCGAGTTGATGGCCATACGTGCGGCTTCCTCGGCGCGCTTCTCTCCCGAAGCCATGCCGATGCCCATAAGCGCAGAGCCAGCATTCTCAAGTATCGATTTGATATCCGCAAAGTCGGTATTGATGATGCCGGGTATCGTGATGAGATCTGAAATCCCTTCGACGGCTTGTTTGAGGACGTCATCGCACATCGCGAAGGCGCTTTTCGCGGTTGTCTCCTTGGAGACATTGGCAAGAAGGCGGTCGTTCGGGATGATGACTATAGCGTCAACCGCTTTGCGGAGATCGTCAAGGCCTTGTTCCGCGTAGCGTGTACGCTGTTGACCTTCGAAAGAGAAAGGTTTCGTTACTACCGCAACCGTCAACACCCCGAGCTCTTTTGCGATCTTAGCGACGATCGGTGCCGCTCCCGTGCACGTGCCCCCGCCCATACCACCCGCGATGAATACCATATCGGCTCCTTTGATGACTTCCTGGATCTCCTCTCGGTTCTCTTCTACCGAACGTTTGCCGAGTTCAGGGTTCATACCGGTGCCCAAGCCGTGCGTCAGGTTCTTTCCGATATGAATCTTCTTTTTTACTAGCGAAGTTTGAAGCTCCTGCGCATCGGTATTGATAGCGATGAATTCAACGCCGCGTACCTTGCTTGAGACCATATGGTTGACGGCGTTTTTCCCTGAACCGCCGACGCCGACGACTTTGATCCGAGCGAATGTTTCTATGTCTGGTTTTACTTGTGGCATTGTGTGTGTGCGCGTGTGGGGACTGAAAACCCGCGTGCGCAATTACTGTTAGTAACGCACTATACTTATATACTTGCCCCGTATCATAGCTAAATAGCCTAAAAAGAAAAGGGTTGACCCCGTAGTAGAATTTTGTCTTAATATTTTGCCGTTTTTGGGATGTTTGGTATCAAAAGACAGTTTTTTTGTAGAATGTACACCTTCCACCCCTTCAATTGTTTGAAAACCACAGCCACAAGACAAAATTTCACAAACGTGGTTGATTATTTACCTCTCTATGTCCTAATTTATCCACGTTTCTTTTCTAAGAACAAGCAGTAAAGTGAAAAAGTGATTACGTTCCTGACGTAGTCTCGACTATTGTCCCAGAACCTAGCTTTCAAGGTTCAGCCTTGCTTAAGCAAGGCTGAACCTTGATATTCCGATTGGCCTACCGCCTATCCCCTTCAATGCTTGCGGGGGGGGGGCACGTATTCGCTACACTTAAACCAAATGGAAAATCTTACTCGCCAAGTCCTTGATACTTTAAAAATCATCATTCTCGGCTTTGTGCTCTCCATCGGCGTCTCCTACCTCTTCGCCTGGACCGGTCCCACCGCACCACCCCCAGAGGGCAATGTAGCCGCACCAGTGAATGTAAGTGCAAATGCGCAGGCAAAGCTCGGTGGACTCTCCTTGGGTACCAGTGCACTACCCACCGCACCCTCGCTCTTAAGAGTTGATTGTCCCTCAAACGATTGCAGTGGCAAGGTGCTTTCGGCTATCGACAACGTTGGAAATGCGACATGGCAGACACCGACGGGAGGGGGATTTACAAACTTCGCAGTATTTGATTACTCTTCTGGAAGAGATTCAAATGGAAATACTTTGACACCTACGTCACCTGGAAATTATAATTGGCCCGTACCTGCTGGAGTTACTAAGGTTATGGTTGAAGTATGGGGAGGGGGTGGACCAGGACTGTACGCAATGGCCTTGGGTACAGGTGTTACTGGTGGGGGTGGCGGTTATGCAAGAGGGATATACTTAGTCCCAAATCCTCAATATTCTATCACAATTGGTAGTTCTGGTGGCACAAGTTCTTTCGGCAGTTTAATTAGTGCAACTGGCGGAGCACCGGCTTACCAGACTACTGGAACATTTGGTTGGATTTATAATGGTGAAGGTGGAATTGGTAATGGGCTTGTTTCTATACAAGGTGAGCCAGGGGGTGGAGCACCTCTTGGAGGTTATGCAAATTGCCCAGGTAGAACTCCTGGTGGTGGAGGAAGCTATACAAGCGGTAATGGTTGTAGTGGGGGGAGCGGTAGAGTTATTGTTTGGTGGTAATTGATTTTATTACCAGAAAACTCCACATAAAAGTTTTAGCAAAGAATCGTTATTGGGCTGTGAGTCTCTGAAACTCACAG
>Ga0209542_10019332_pt1 | contig 10922 bp, 12 predicted proteins | sample RifCSPhighO2_01_FD_184028 | JGI IMG/M metagenome (GOLD analysis project Ga0209542, IMG submission 184028) | Soil microbial communities from Rifle, Colorado - Rifle CSP2_plank highO2_0.1 (SPAdes) (version 2) | ecosystem: Environmental > Terrestrial > Deep subsurface > Rock core/Sediment ...
ATATTTTTTGCAAAAAGAGTCCTATATCGCGTGGACTGTCAGCAGTATAGCCTTGAAAATAAGAGAAAGTCAATGGATAACCACGATAAAAAACTCCTTCAACAATTCGGAGGAAGAATAAAAAAATTCAGAAAAGAGCAGAACATTACTCAAGAGGAACTTGCAGATAAAGCAACTATTGAAAGAAGTTATATGGGTACGATCGAGAGAGGAGAGCGAAATCCTACTTTGTTAAAGGTTTACAAAATTGCAAAAGCACTTGGAATATCTCTTAAGGATCTAATTTAACAGCATATACTCGATTGTATTCGTAACTTTAAGAACAAAACTATCTAAATCTTCATGGTCCTTGAGTATTAATTTTGAGACACCGACCCTCTTTAAGTCCTCATTGTATTCTGGAATAGCAGAGATTCCTATGATTCTATTTGCAACAAATTTATTAAAATCTAAAGCATGAAAGGAGCCGCCTAGTTTACAATCTCTGTCAAGCAAAATGGCATCAAAATCGGGGTCAATACTAGAGTTTAGGTATTCAGTTACCTGTCTATAATTGTTTAGTACAGTAACCGCAATATCAGTATTTGAGTCGTTAATTAATCTTTCCTCTAACTCACTAAAGGAGGTAATTAATTTACCCACAGTTCTTAAATCATCCTCTAGGATTAAAATCTTTTTCGTGGTCATGGGCTACTTTACCATCTTTTTGATCAAGCATTTGTTGAATCAGCATTGCTATTTCCTGCGTGGAAGATTCATTTCTATTCTCAAGCGGAGATACACTCCAATCACTAGGCCATCTTGTTTGTAAAATTTTCAATGCGAGCGTTCCGTTGTTTTTTGCCTGCAAGTTAAGAGTCTTGATTAAAGAATATTTATAACACAAAATACTAGCTTCAACCCGACTGTCAAAACTGTCATCTTCTTCAAGCCATCGATAAAAAGTTTTTTCGCTAATTCCAGACATTAAGGCTGCATCTTTTTTATATGCTCCTTGTTCGAGATAATCTAAAATCTTCTGTTTTATTTTTTCCTGCTTTGACTTATCCATCTTTTAAACCCTGTTTCAAATTACAGTTTAACCCATTAAATCAGTAAGTTTGTTAAACCCATGTACTTTTTGCTTAGTAAAATATCAAAAATCTTTACCAAGAATATTGCCTATAATAGAACCACTACTGGATCCACCTTCTTCATTTAACTCTATTCTACCTCCGTTATTATCGCTAATAGATGTTACATTTAATTTAGCATCATCTGAGTTGGTATCAACCGTTTGCATTACTTGAATAAGATCAACAACTGGAGTAGTTTTCTCACCTTCAGGAGCTTTATTCAATTGTGTATTTTGTGCTTGATTGCTTAGTTGATTTGAATTGTCATCACTCATATACAGGTAACTTAATTATAAACTTTTTAATCGTTTTCTTTAAGGACTGATTTTTAAGTTCTTGTAGGCTTTGATAGTTCAGTTAAAGGTAAGTAACAACACATACAAAATCCTTCGCATTTTTCATAAGGGAGCAGCTTTTCTTCTAATGCAGCTTCTATTGAGAACTCTTTTCTGTTTAATGGTCGGCATTTACTGCAACAAGCAGATGTGTCTATATCTACACCTATTATTACATTGCTTTGTTGATATTCCAGAAGATCCATTTTGTGTTTCAATCTCAAAATATCATTATACGGTTTTCCTTCATCTCTCAAAAACAAAGCCATTTGATAATAAATCGAATTAAGAGTTTGAAAGTTATTGGAGCCTCTAATAATAAGATCGTTGTATAAAGACCAAATTACATCGTGATAATTTGGCTCTTTACCAAATCTTTTAGCTAAAACTTCTTTGTGTTTTGAGTAGTCTAATTCGGTAATTCCGTAACCGGATAAGTCTTTTAGAGCATCCAGTCTTTTTGCTTCAGTTTCTGATACGACCTCTTGTTTTGAATTTTTAGTTCTAACATAAAGAAAATTACCGCAGTGAGAACATTTAGTTTTTTTAAGAGGCTTTTTAACTAAAGGTTTGTTGCAATATAAACAAAAAAATTCGCCGTTGTTCATTATTTCCTAACTCTAAATTATTAAGAGACCCTTTATAAACCCCAACCGCCTGTTGCCTTTGACCAAAGGTCAAAGCTGACTAAATCTTTTTAGATTTAGTCAGTATATTAAACACATTAAAACTCCATAATTGTATTAGTTCAATGGACTTCTACTTAATAGGGTTTTCATCTTTTTCCTTATGCATCTGGGATCTTTCCTCGTCTATCTGTTCCTTTGCCAGTACCTGAAAATATGCATCACAGCACAATTTCATCGCAAAGACTTCCGTAAGTGTTATCGGTTTAACCGTTTGTTTGGTGGGCGATTTTTGCTGTTCTTCTCCTAACTCTATGCACTCCCTTAAAGCAGAGGTGCTGTTAAGAAATTGAAGTCTTAATTCTACCGCTCCTTTAAAGTCTGAAAGTCCATCCCAATCTCCTGAGGTTTGAAATCCTTTCTTGAAGGCTGTATAAAAGGATTCAAATGCATTCAACTCAAGTCGCAAATGTATGTCGTCTTTGGCAGTAAATGCAAGACCCAAGCAGTAATCGTTTAAAGGTTGTTCCATATTTGTACCTTGAGATTTTGTGATGAAGTAAAACATCATACTTGTGTTTGCTAAATCTCTTTTATCCAGAACAAGTTTTTCATCTTTCCAATTTATAGATAGTTGCGGACTCCTATCTACAGTAATACCCATATTCCGCTCAATATCTAAGACTTCTTCATAATATTTAGAAATATCTTTTTGGATATTCCACCAGAAAAATCCATGAGATCCAATGTTGAGTGCGACAACAAAACTTCTAACCATACCCCAGCCGATCCAATACAATCCTTGCAGTGGAACCCCTTTACCAAGTGTAAATTCACAGGTAAGTGTCCTTTTGTCGTCACTGTTAAGTTTTATATAGTCGATCATTTGATTCCACTCGTTTAGATATTTATTTCTAATTGAGTGTGATTGACTGATAATCTTAACCTTAATTCTATATTTCGGCTCTCTTATTGTTTTTCCTTGTGGCTTTTCTCGTTTTAGCTCCGCTTCTATAATCTCTTTTATTTCTGAGTTTTCCTTATCCGACTCTAATTTAAGCCAGTGTATCCAATCTTTAGCGTTTCCAAATTCAACTAGTTTATCCATTGACTTACTACTAAAAAGTATTTTTCGTTTTACTGGATCATCACTAGTTTTTAAAAACCAATCAATTTCAGTTTTATCTATACTGGGATCATCAGGGCTAAGAGGTGTCTTTGTTTTTTCCAATCCAACCAAAGCTTCAGCCATGCCTATTAAGTTTCCTACTTCTTTAATGCTTAATTTTTTCTTCGGATGAACCTTATCTGTTAATGCAATATAAAGAGATTGAAGGCGAGTAAAGTGTACAGAAGTTGCCAATCCTTGTAGTTGTTCAAGCTGTTGTTTTGTAATTCGGGCTTTGCCAAAAGAAGGTCCCCAAAATGCCCAAAATAATTTCTTTATATGACTTTCTAAAGCACCTGTTTCTAAATTTTCATCTCCGATTCTTTGGTTGGCAAAAAACTGCATTTCAATCAAAGATGACTTTCCTATTTCTTCTAAAGATAGTGTTGCCAAATGGTACTGTATACAAAACATTTTTGCCTTCGATACATAGATCTCTTAGTTTTTGTACTTCATCAAATTTCATTTTCCGGTACCTAGATTCTTCCTCTTTTGGTTAAAATCTCAAATAACTGACCCCTCCATCTTTCGAGATCGGGATCTCGCAACTTAAGATCTTCGTATGACAATGTATCCTTCTTGATTAATTTTCGATCAATGGGTAAATCTGATTTTGCTCCCCAGAATGAGGTTGGTTTAATACTGGTATCAAAACCTACAGCTGGATTTTCAGGCAACGAGTCAACATTACCATCAATAATTTCATCTCCTAACTCTACCCATGAGTGATCCCATTCAAACTTCTCGCTAGGATCAGTTGAGCTATTATAGACACCTCTTCCAGTTGCAACCTCAGCATCATGACCCATTTCTTTGAGAGCTTCTGACAATAGAACAGCAAACTGCATACACATATCTGATCGTCCGAACTGATTTTGATCGACAATTATCGCAACAATATCAAGAAGCTCCTCTTGAATTTCTGTAGGAATGATACTATCCCCAAGAATCGAATTATCATGCGGAAGGGCTCTGTTGCCGGAAAGTTTATCCTCCTCTATTTTAATTGCTCTTTCTAGAATTTTGGTTCTAAGCTCAGGGGTTGAGTACAAACTCTTCATTCTCTCTATGTTTTCCTGAGTATTTGATTCTATAACCGCCGAGGGTTTGGGGAAATTTGTTTCAGGGTAGTGGCATTTTTTATATTTGCTTCCACTTCCACACGGGCATTTATCATTTCTTCCAATCTTGTGCCTATTCATATTAGTAAATATACTTCTGCTGATTATACTGCTCTTTAAGGCTAATTGTAAGAATGGAGGAGTCAAATCTTGTGGAATCCCAATGTTTTATAATAGAATCAGCAAGGGGAATTAAGAGTTCAATCTGAATCGCTCCATCTCGACAAAATTTAGGTTCTGGTATTTATACCAGGTTCTAAATTTTTCTGTGGCAAGAGGAATTTAAGCAAATCTTCGATTTGGTTCAACCTTTTTGGGAAACAAAAAGGCAAGGTTAGTGAGCAAAGCGAACGATCTTATTCCCTGATCTTACCGAATGACCATAAAAAATAAATTTTGGCTTTCAATAATTATTCTTTTTTTTATATTAAGTTCTGCTGTTTACCAGATTTTTAAACAACCCTCAGGAAACATAGAAGGCAAGGATTTACCTGAAAGATTAACTGTTACCCCTACTCCTTCCCCTTGACATTTAATGGGTTGTTAAAAACAGCTTCATCTGACAAAATACAAGAAGTGATAGATTATTTAGTGCCTACTTATACCCTTGTAATATTTACTACAGGGTATATAATATCCTTGTTGGGAGGATTATTTTATGATCAAGATATTCTACAAAACCTCCAAAGATAAAAACCTCAAGACCCTTGAGGCGTTTAAAAAAGACTCCTGGATTTATATTGAGGATCCATCGGAATCTGAACTGAGCTTCATCTCTGGAAGTTATAATTTAGACGAGGGTTTGCTTCGTGATGCAGTCGACCCTAATGAAGTTCCCCGTTTAGAAATTGAAGACAAAGTAATTTATATTTTTACCAGATTTCCAATTATTGATAAAGGAATTATCAGCACCACCCCCTTTTTAATCGCTATTGGCTCTGACTATATAGTTACAGTTGGGCATCATATAGACAATCTACTGGAAAATTTTTCCAGCGGGAAAACCGGATACTACACGACAGGTAAAATTAGGCTCCTTTTAAAGCTAATGAATACCATTAATTCCATTTATTCCTTCTACCTTCATGATATCAATAAAAAAGTCCGCTCATCTGCTATTAAATTTGAAAAAATCGATAATAAAGACATTATCCGCTTTGTTCAGTATGAAAACATTTTAAATGACTTTCTATCAGCTTTAATCCCGAATAATGCAATTTTACATAATCTTTTATCAGGCAAGTTCCTTAAGTTTGAAGAAGAATATAACGATTTAGTAGAAGATATTACTTTAAATACCGGAGAAATTATCGAGCTGTCGAAGTCAACCTTAAAAGTCATGGTAAATATCCGAGAAGCCTATTCAACCATAATTACCAATAACTTAAATAGGATTATAAAACTCCTAACCTCACTGACTGTACTCCTGGCAATCCCGACGATGATCTCCTCTCTTTATGGAATGAATGTTATCTTACCTTTTCAGGATAACCCCTACGCTTTTACAGGAATTGTAGTTTCTTCCGTTTTAATATCCACAGTCTTAATTGTCCTATTCATCAAAAAAGACTGGATTTAATATTTTTCGGGTTATTAGCAAGAAAATTCAAAATCATCTATAATATTTTCTTACATGGACAACTGTATTTTTTGTAAAATTATAAGCGGTAAAATCCCCTCATATAAAATTTGGGAGGATGACAAGGCTTTGGCTTTTCTAACAATTAGGCCTCATAAAAATGGACATGTCTTAATTATCCCTAAAATTCATGAAGATTATTTCTTTGATTTGGACGATGAAACAATTAAAGATTTAGTAGTAAAAGCCAAACCCATTGCAAGAGCATTAAAAAAAGTTTACAAACCCCGTTCAGGAAAAATCAGTTTGGTACTAATGGGAATGGGTGTCCCCCATGTTCACCTGCATCTTATTCCTTTGGATAAAGAAGATGATATTGATCCTAAAAAAGCATTTGACCCAACTCCTGAGCAGTTAACAGAAGATATGAATAAGATAAAAGAAGCTTTAGGATGAAAACAATTGTTGCTGTTATTGATGCCGGGGGAAGAGGATCGGCTTTAGTTGACAAATATGCCCGTTCTTCCAAGGTTGATGAAATTATTGCTATTCCCGGTAATGATTTAATGCAAATTAACACTTCAAAACCTGTCCACACTTATCCTGATTTAAAAACTACCAGTAAAAATGAGATTTTGGAAATTTGCAAAGAGTTTAATGTCACTTTAATAGACGTTGCTCAGGATAACGCAGTTGAAGCAGGCGTCGCAGATCTTTTAAGGGAAAATAATTTTAAAGTTGTTGGTGCTTCCAAAGATGCCGGAAGACTGGAATGGGATAAAGCCTGGTCCAGGGAGTTTATGGTGAAATATGATCTGCCTGTTCCTAAATATCAAGTTTGTAACTCAGTAGATCAGGGAATCAACTTTTTAGAAACTCAAAATGATCAGGCATGGTTCATTAAAGCTTCAGGACTTGCAGAGGGTAAAGGTGTTATTCCTGCCAGGAATAATGAAGAGGCTGTTTTAGTAATAAAGGAAATGTCTAAGTTTGGGGTTGCCGGAGAAACTTATTTAATAGAGCAGGCTTTAATTGGTGAAGAGTTTTCCAGCTTTGCAATTTCTGATGGGAATAGTTATCAGATTTTAAGTAATGCCCAGGACCACAAGCGAGTTAACGATGGAGATACAGGTCCTAATACAGGTGGAATGGGCTGCTCAACTCCTGTCTTAGTAGTGGATGAAAATATCCAAAATCAGGTTAATGAGATTTTTAAGAAAACCTTTGAAGGATTAAGAAAAGAGAATTTAACATATCAGGGAATTATTTATCTGGGAGGAATTGTTGTTAAAGAAAACAATAAAGACAAGGTGTATATTATTGAGTATAACTGTCGCTGGGGAGATCCGGAGGTCGAGTGTATTTTACCGGGAATAGAAAATGACTGGTTTGAGATTGGATTGGCTGTAGCGGAAGGGAAATTAAATCAGATTAGGATAAAACATGATGGATCATCAAGAATAGTTGTAGCAGCTTGTTCCAAAGGTTATCCCGAAAATTATTCTGTTGTCAAAGACAAAGAAATAATTGGCCTAAAAGAATTAATTCAAAACAAGGAAATAAAAGTTTATGGTGCAGGAGTCAGGAAATCTGAAGACAAATATTTAGCAAATGGGGGCAGACTATTTTATGTAGTTGCTGAAGGGAAAAATGTTTTACAAGCCCGCCAAAAAGTTTATCAGGCTTTAGAAAAAGTCAGGATTGAAGGAGAAAACGGTGAAAACCTTTTGCACATAAGACGTGACATCGGATATAGGGATGTAGCCAGATTACAGTAAAGAGGGTATTATTACATTATGCCTCAAAAGGGAAACCCGGTACTTTTGCTTATCTCTTCACTTTTCCTGGGAAGTGCACTGTCTTTAATTATTTCCCAGGTTTTCATTAATTTATTTTCTTTAAAACTTTTGAATCCAGCAATCCCGGGAATGAGTCTTGATCTTAATATCAGTAAAACTTTTGATGTAACAGACTTTTATATAACCTTAGTCTTAAGCTTAATTTTATTTTTTATCAATAATTTTAAAAAGGGTTTATTTGCAGTATTTTCTCTGCTGATTTTTTCTATCACCCTTTTTCTACAAACTCATTTTGTTTTCTTTTCCGCAAAACAGGTTTTACTTTTATTTGTAAGTCTGGAAATTATTTATTTTGCACTCTGCTTTTTTGATAAAAAACTGGCGGGCATTACGGAGATTTTTCAAAAGATTCACGAAAAAGAAGTTTTAATTAGTTTACAAAATGGTTTGTTTTCAGGTTTTTTCTTAATGCTGCTTTATAATAATTTAACAACCATTCCCCTTTTATCTTTAATGTGGCTGTTTTTCATCCCGCTTCTTCTTGCTTCCATTGCTGCAAAAAGTCCCAACTCCAAAGCTACTAAGTTTCTAACTACACTGCCTGGCGGGTTATTTGTTACTAGTATTTTTTTCTCCAATAACCTGAATTATTTACTTGGACTTCTAGGCTTACTACTGGCTGTAAGTGCAATAATCTGGTACTTTAAATTTAACTTTTTTCAAAAAGATTTTGTTATTAAATTTTTAAACCCCTCATTGCTTATTTTTCTTTTAGTTTTTAATCCTCTGTTTTTTATGGGAAATTTTGATTCTGTTGAGGAGGGGTTTTTACTCTCCTGGCTGCAAAGACTGAGTTCAGGGGAAGTTTTATATAAAGATGTAGGTGTCTACCATCCACCTTTAATTACCTGGGGAATGTATTTGTTTTCTAAGATCTCAGGACTGTCAATATATTCAGAAAGATTATTTTTACATCTGCTTCAGATTACGGGAGCAATTATTTATTTTTTCTTTACCCAAAAGTTAACAAAAAATATTTATTTTTCTTTTGCAGCACTAATTTTGTTTTTAAGTTTTACTTCTTCAGACCTTAGAAATAATGTTGAAATCAGAGTAGGAATAGGACTTTTAGCTTACTTTTCTTTTTTAAATTCCTTGAAATCAAAAAGAATATTTATTTAGTCTTAACAGGAACGTTAAGTGCCATTGCACTTTTAGTTAGTTTTGAAACAGGACTATCTGTAATTGCTACTTTATCCTTAAGTGTCCTTTTGTTTAGTCAGGAAAAAATATTCTCAATTTTAAAAATTAAAAAACTGCTTACTTTTTTTTCAGGGATATTAATTATTCTAGTTCCTTTTTTAAGCTATTTAATCTTAACAGGAGCTTTGCAAGGATTTATTGATCAAAGCCTTTTTTATGCCAGGGCTTTTTCCCAGGGGTATTTTAACTCTATTATGGAAAGATCATTCCCCCAGTCATATTTTCAGTTTCATTTATTTAATGAATATTTATCATCAAACGCAATTTTCTGGGAACTGACAAAACTAACTTTTGGAGGAATTTTTATTTACCTGGTATATAAAAAATTCATTCTAAAAAACTTAACGGCTGCTGATTTTCCATTGTTTATTACATCTTTATTTGGATTAATATTGATGAGATCCTCACTTGGGCGCTCAGACTGGTTCCATCTTTTATTTGTTTTGATAATTGCAGGTGCGCTAATTTTTACTCTGCTTTCAAGGTTTTATAAATTGCAAAAAAATTTAACGATAGTTTTAGTTGTTGTTTTCTTAATGGTTTTAAGCAGGCCCTGGATAAATAGCTCATTTTTACAAAAAACTTTTTATAAATATCAAACTTATGGAAAAATCCTCGGAGAGTATAAACATTATGATTTTGAAAGAGGAAAGGAAGCTCTACTTTTAATTGATGCTGATAATGACTCAATGAATCAACTAGTTTCTTATCTAAATCTACAGACTTTGGCTGATGATAGAATATTTGTTTATCCCTGGAATCCAGAGGTTTACTTCTTTGCAAACAGAAGAAACGCCACTAATTTTGATACACCTTATGCATTTTTTACCGAAAACTATCAGAACCAGATGATAGAGCAGCTAAAACAGAACAGCCCTAAATTTATTGTCTTTAACGAAAGCATGAAGTTTGGGGGATTAACTCCTGACTCTTTAAAGAGCGTTAATGAATTTATAAATAGTAACTACACAGAAAAAGAAACTTTTGGGCCCTTTCAAGTTTTAGTTAAACAATAACTTCTTCTAGATGGTAGATCTTTAATGCAACCCATCCTAAAAAAATATTACTTACTTACTTCCTCCTTTTCTACCAGCTGCTGCTGCCTCCTGAGAATTCCACTCATGGGCTGTGCCTTTCTCGTGGGCTGCTCTTCCTCCTTTGGAAGCAATTGCACTTACCAGATCTTTAGGCATGGATGCAAAACCTCTTTTTGAGGATCCACCAGCCTGTCCACCTTTTCGACCACTATTAGAGCTAGCTCCACGACTTCTTTTATTATTATCTGTCATATTATGTTCACCTCCTCTCGTAGAAATTCATTCTATACTTCCGCGATAATTTGAAAAATTATCACTCCAGTAAACCATCGTTTCTCCTCTCAAAATTACAAAGTAATTTTGTTAAGAAGTAATTGATATGAGTATAAAGGGGCAGTGTAAGGTAGTCTTATCCGTACAGTAAGAACTGTATAAAAATATGTTTGCTAAATAATAACTTTCTGATAAAATAGTTTCCTGTCCTGAATTGTTTTTACAAAATTGAGAAGCAATTTTAAAGGAGGAATGGCGGAAAGCGTAGCTTTTGCGAAGCAAAACAAGCTTCTGAGCCAATTCCGACGCGCGCGGGTGTAATTTCGTCCATAGGACGATCTGCCTTTGGCTGACATCGGTCAAATATGTTCTTTGTATATTTACTGAAAAGTTTAGTTAATGGTAAAACTTATGTTGGCAGTACGTCCTTAGATGTTGGTAGAAGATTGGAACAGCACAATCTAGGTTCTAATAAATGGACTAAAGCAAATGGCCCATTTAAGTTAGTATATTATGAATCTTATATATGCAAAACTGATGCTTTATTAAGAGAAAAATTTTATAAGAGCGGTATAGGAAATCAGATCAAAAAGCTCATAATAGAAA
>Ga0209542_10019333_pt1 | contig 10920 bp, 9 predicted proteins | sample RifCSPhighO2_01_FD_184028 | JGI IMG/M metagenome (GOLD analysis project Ga0209542, IMG submission 184028) | Soil microbial communities from Rifle, Colorado - Rifle CSP2_plank highO2_0.1 (SPAdes) (version 2) | ecosystem: Environmental > Terrestrial > Deep subsurface > Rock core/Sediment ...
AAACGCCGCCGCATAGTGTTCAAGGGGAAATATTCGCGCCCGATCTCCTAAAATAAAAAAAAGAAGGCGCAATTTAAAATCGGGATTTTGTGAAAGACGCGATAAAAAAATATTTAGCGCGCTAACACCGCTCACGATAAGAAAAGACGCCGCCATACCGCCACGCAGGAAATTTATGAATTTTTTCTCTTGAAACCATTCCCGGGGCTTATTCAAAAATTCATTGAATCCGTGCGCCGCAAGATATGCAAGGAAAAAAACAGCTATATGCAACCAGCGAGAAGGACTCGTAATTCGCGAGAAAACCGGGAAATACCGGTTAAACCAGGAAAAAGGGGCAAGATCCGCAGCCATGGCCAACAGCACAAGGTAAGATATCAGGAAAAACCACACCTCGCGCGTGCGAAAAAAAATAACCGCCATAAGCGCAAAAATAAACGGGAAAACCCCTATATAAAAACCTTCGATTGCAACAGCGACTTTAGGAATATAAAAATTTGATGGAAGGAAAAAATAAATCCATTCACCCCAGGGGAGCGATTCAGAAACCTGGGCGGTATATCCCGGAACCCGAACCGATAAATCAAGATATTGCCAAGTTGGCAGAAGCTGCGGAAGCGCCAAGACCGCACCTCCGAGCACCGCTAAGACAAGAAAAAATGTGGTACGGAACCGCCATATTAGCGAATCGCCTTGCCCGGTAATATCAAGAAAAAACGCATACACGCAGGCAAAAGTAATGCCATAAAGGACTAAGAATGGCGCCCCGGCCAAAAAACCAACCGCGCTTCCCGCCACACCTATCAAAAAATAAGGAATAAGCGCGCGAAACGAATCAGATTGCCGTATGCGCAAAGCAATAAATAAAAGCAACGGAAGAACAAAAAATCCGTTGGCAAAGGCAAAACTAACGTATAAAGCTCCGAATGTCTGGCCGATAGTATAGGCCAGTGCAAAAAGCAAAGAAGGAAATATGGAAAACTTGCTCGCGCGGGCAAACGCGAATGCGAATGCCATGCCCAAAAATACCGGAATAACCATGGCCAAATGATATGCCGAAAAAAACGGCAAAAAGCGAAACAAAACCCAATGCAGAGGGTAAAGCGATCCGGTAATTATATTGAGGTAAGTCGGAAATCCGCCATAATAAAAACTATTCCAAAGAATGGATCCGCCTCTCTGGATTGATTGCTGGTAAACATAGGCATTCGGATAGAGCACGCCAAGCTGTTCGTCACCGGCGGCGGGCATCATGCCCCGAAAAAGAAATGGCGAAAAAAGGAGCGCCACAAAACATGCCAGAAAAATATAAGGCCAGATTTTAGTTAAAATATTTTTCATAATCATTTCTTACACGTTAAAGAAAAACATTATTACACGGAGAACGACATTCGAATAAACACCGGCGATGACATCGTCCATCATTATACCCCAACCGGCTGGCAGACGCTGAAGCGCAAAAATCGGCGGCGGCTTTAGAATATCGAAAAAACGATTCAGCAGAAACCCGACAACAAGCCAATACCAGGAAATCCCCAACGAGAACCCGATAAATGTAATAAAAATAGAGACAAACTCATCAAACACAATCCGATGATCGTCTTTTTGGCCGAATTCTTTTTCCGCTTCGGAAGAAACTAAAACCCCAATTAGACAACCAACAACCGCAATCCCCAACTGCCATACTAAAGACAGCTCCAGAAAGACCGGGACCAAAAAAAGACCGATAAACGCCGCCAGCGTTCCCTGCCCTATTGGCAGAAGATAGCCGATACCGAATCCGGCGGCCGAAATTAAAATCAACTTTCTATATATGCCCACTGATTTTTGTTATTTTAAAATTTTCTTAAATAAAGAGAGGATTTTTTGATCCCACGGCGATCGGTGGCCAACACCGGATTCCAGGCCGATATTTTGCAGATTTTCAATATACCAATCATACGTCTCTATCAGGGTCTCGGCATTGCTCTTTTTAGGCAACCAGCCAAGATTCTTTATTTTTTCAATCGAGGTTACATAATTCTTATCGGCGGTTTCATAAATTCCCCTATGGATCGGGGAGAGATGCAAAATTTCAAAAACGCGCAGCGCCGCTTTAACCGAAAAAGCAGGAGTTGAAATAGGACGCGCGCCCGAACCCGCATGATTACAGAGCCCCCAAAGGTCCTCCCGGATTGTTCCCATTCTTTCAGCCCCCGCGTTGAAAGCCCCGGAAAAATTACTATTATCGCTGCGCGCGAGAAAAAATATGGCATCAACCAAGTCCTCGGCTGCTACAAGCTGATACTTATTATTTCCTTTTCCAATCATGGGTATTCTCCGGCCGGATTTAACCCAATCAAACAAAATTTGAAACACCCCCAGCCTGCCTTTGCCTATAATAGGCGGGGGGCGCACGATGGAAATTTTCATTCCGCGCGTATTATATTCCAAACAAATTTTTTCGGCCTCCACCTTACTGCGCCCGTAATGACTTATGGGAAGCAGTTCGCCGTCTTCGCTAAACGGCAAACCCCCGGGTATCCCGTAAACGGAGGAGGTGGAAACAAAAACCGCCTTTTTTATTCCTAACCCCAACGATTCTTCCAGCAAAACACTCGTTCCGTCAACATTCACAGAATAAATATCTTTCTTGCTCCAAGAAGGCAGGGCCGCCGCCGAGTGTATGACAACTTCAACGCCCTTAAGAGCTTTTTGAACTGCAGATTTATCTCTAATGTCCCCTATTGTATGACTTACCGATTGTCGCAAATCTTCCTCGGGAATCTCGTTGATATCGATGGAAGAAATTTTATCTCCATCCTTTAAAAGCCGCTGGATGAGATGAAAACCCAGAAAGCCCGCTCCTCCGGTAATAAGATATCGTGCCATATTTTAAAATATTTATTCCTATATTCCGAATTTATGGACAAAATTTATAAATATCCGTGGTCCCTTCGGTATGTATTAAACTGAGGCAGCGCGGAAAGTCATTAGCCGAAAAGTTAAATATTTTCTTCTCCTGAGAACCCACATATACATATTCTAACGCATACTTATTCAATAAGTTCTCGGGGTTGTTATTCCATTCACCAATAACCGCAACAACTGTTTTTTCAATATCGCCTAACTCCCGTATGCTTTGTCCCTGCATATAAGCGTCCGGTTCTTGACTGTATAGGCCATAATGAAATAAATAAACGGCAGCCGAGTCCTCAACATTTTCGTTCTGGCCGTCGCGACGGCTGTTTAAAAATGCGCGGCTAAATAACTCCTTAATTTTAGCATCCTTTACGCCGAAAAGCTTTGCGGCGATAATATAACGCTCAAGCAATTCACTGTCAGGGGCAATGGTTATAAGACCGCTGGGCGGCACAAAAACCCGGGCCGGGGTAAAAATAAGAAGATGGGTATTGGTAATAACCGATGGGGATAAAACTACTGAATTCGGTCTTAAATTTTCTTTGATCCATTGAAAAGAGGCATAATCCGACTCGTTCATAGTATACCGCGAATAATTATATTTGGCATAGGCAAACGGCAATTGGACGTTTCGCGCCACTACCAAAATGGCCGCCACAAAAAGAAACCCAAGCGCATACTTCTTCAAAAATAGCAAGCGTCCGCCGTACTTTTCCCAAAATAAAATCCCTAAAATTATATAAGCCGGCCAAAGGACTAAGGCCAGGGGGTAGCGCAAAAAATGATCAGGCTGGGGAACAAAGCCGGTTAAAAGCTGGATATTCATGGAAAAAATTGACGCCGCAAATAGGGCCGAAGCGGCATAAAATATGGTTTTCTGCCCCAATTTCCAAAGAACTAATCCAGAAAAAAACCAAACTGCATAATGCCACCCGAGGCCGGTCCGAAAAGCATGACCCGCCTCAATACCGGAACGCGCGACAATTTCTGAATAATGAGGGAGCGCCTTTAAGTCAAAAAACGAAAACCAAAAAGGAACTGATATCAAAAAGCCCGTCCCCAGCGCCCACCAAGAAACTTTTCTTAAGACACGATCTTCGGCCAGTATACTGATGAACGCACTAAACCCGAGAACCAAAGAAATAACTATCCAGTCGTAAAGATAGGAATAAAAAAGTGAGCCGTAGAATATTCCGGCAGCAACCGCTAAAAATTTATTTTCCTTTTTTAGGGCTAAAATCCAAAAAAGAAGAAATAAACTCAACGGAACAAAGGTCCATTCAGGAGCAAGTATCCTATCAAAAGAAAGGCGCGTTTCCACCGGCCAAGAAATTATGGGCTTGAAATAGGCGGCGAATACTTTGAATTGATGAAAATTTGAAAAAGGAAAGAGCGAGCTTGCATCTCTGGAAAAAATATAAATAAGAGAGAGTGGAAAAGAAATCAATATACTTTCGGTTAGTAAAAAAACAATGGCAAAAAAAAGGACAAAAAGCGCCGCAGGAAAAATAAAATCGATAAGAATAAAGGTGTTTTCTAATCCGACTGCTTTGGCCATAAACCCCAAAACTATTCCGCCAAGAGGCTGAATGGGTGAATTTTTGTCTGCATATTCGCTTAAAACCACGTCGCCATAAAAAATTTTCCCTCCTGACACCTCTTCAACCTGCGGAGCATACGTTTGCGCCTCGTCAATATCGGAAAAAAATGTGACCGGGTGGTAAACTTTTCCCTCGAAGGCCAATCGCTGTGAAATCAGAATATGCGGCAGTCCGTAAATCAACGAAACAAAAAAAGCGCCGGTCAACGCAACCCAAAAAACTTTCTTATTGAGAAATTGAAAAGAGAATAGACGCATACGAAGTTAAACGCAAGGTAAAAATTGAAATAACAAGTAAAACAAAAATGACTACCGAGGCCTGCATGGGAAAATCCTGAAAAATAATGTCGGTGGGATTATCGCTCAATGTGCCTTTCACCTCGGCAAGCCATAAAAAGCGGAACATCCCGTATAACACCGGAAGTACCGTAATAAGGAACGGGATGCTTTTTACATCAAGCATGGCATAAAAAATAAATATGGCCAGCGTAAGAATCAGAGAGACAAAAATGACGCTGCGTAAAAATTCCAGCGTGTAAAAAGACGGGCTGGAAGCGATTTTTATTTCCTGCAAACGCTTGATTGCAACAATGAAAAGCGCAAGAAAAAATGTAGCACCCAAACTCCAAGGCGCCAGATGCACTCCTATGGCCGCTACTCCGGCCATAATCCTTAATACGAATCCGAGAGCAACTGAAAACATGTCAAGAAGAAATGCGCGCTTCAGCCAAAACGTATAACATATATTTAATAAAAGATAGGCGAAAACTGTCCAGAAAAATCCCGGCGATACTGCAAAACCCGCCGCCAGCGCGATCAAAGAAAGAAGAATAGAAAAAAACCATGCGGCACTTACTGAAGTATCTCCTCTGGCAACCGGCCGATTTCTCTTGAGCGGATGAAGGCGGTCTCGAGGCGCATCAATCGCATCGTTAAAAACATATACCGCGCTGGATGCCGCGCAAAAAATTAAAAAGGCAAATAAAGACAGGATAATTTTTTCCGGATCGAAAAACGAGAACGAAAAAACAACCGGCGCAATGACAAATATATTTTTCAGCCACTGCTTCGGGCGGAGTAATTCAAAATAAGACGAAATCAAATACATAGAAAAAATAATACCATTATTTGAACTTTTGGGCAATATATGCAACAAAACTCAAAATAAATTTTGCGCGCATTTCCCATGAATACTTCCGAGATTTTTCAAATGCGCTTGCGACGCGCATGGATGCGGCGGCGTAATTTTGTAAAATACTTTTGACAGCCGTAGCAAGTTTTACCGTGTTATCCGGTTCAAAAAAATAAACTTCTTTTTCGGAAACGATTTCACGAATAGACGGCAAGTCGGACGATGCGATTGGAACGCCGGACGCCATATATTCAAAAAGTTTTATCGGAGACGTAGCGTAACGCGATTCTTCGCTTTGGGCGGAATTGGGCAGAATTAAAATATCGGCCGCTTTCAACCAAAGCGGAATCTCGGAATATGGGCGCTGTCCCGCCATGATGATATTTTTTAGGCCGCCAAACTTATTCTTGAATATATCAAAATCGCGTCCAGCTCCGCCGACAAAAATAAAAAATGTTTCGGGATACAACCGCGCGGCTTCGGCCATTATTTCCACTCCTTTCCAGCCGTATAACTGGCCGGAATATAAAACGATTTTCTTGTTTACCGGAAGGTTAAAACGCTTACGCAATATTTCTTGGGAATCGTTAATCTTAAATAAATTAGGATCAAAACCATTGGGACAAACCAGAATTTTCTCCCGAGGCATTCCGAACACTAAATGCAGCTTTTCCGCTTTCCAACTGTTGGTTGATATGATACCGTCCATGCGCCGCAGCGCAAGCCCCCAAAACCAATAACCCCTTTGCGGCCAGTCATGCATTTCAAAAAACACTCCGCGGCGGAAATAGGATATCAGCAGAGCCGAAAAAATGTCGCGCGAAAAAATAACATCATGGCTCTTCCATTTATTTCTTCCTGAAATCACCAAGGAGAACGCAAAAGTTAAAACCCGTAGCCAATATCCCAAAAATCCTAAAAAAAGCCAATTAAGCGCCGGGAAATGGCGGATTACAAAATTTTTACGAATGCCGTAATACGCATAAGGGTCTGAATCCGACGCGCCTTTTATATCGGGAATGGCAAGCAAAACCTCCGCTCCGGCATCCGCAAACGCTTCGCACATTTTAATAATTTGCAAGCCGTGCGCGCGGGGCGTGGGAAGACGGATATTGGCAATATACAAAAGTTTTGTCATACGGTTGATCCTTTAGTACAAAACAAATTTACGTATTTTTTAACGGAGCGGATGAATTCTTCCTCGCTCTTCCATGATGCAAGCGGAGTTCTCGTATATTTTTCCTCATCAATCGCAAAAATCTGATATCCGAATCCGCGGATTCGCCTAATAAGATCAGCCGGATTAAATCCAAGTGATCGAATAACTCCCGGAGCGAATTCAATAACGAGCGCCGGGGCGTCGCTTCGCCCTAAAATATTTTTGGCGCCCTCCAAAACCTCAAGTTCCGCGCCCTCAACATCAATTTTGATAAGATTGATGCGTCGATCGCCAAAATACGCATCCAGCGTAACGCTTTTTACGTCCAGTTCCTGTGAAACCGGATAACGCCCGGTATGCAAACTATGGGACCCGCTGCCAACGGACGATTCATACAAAGTCAGTTGGCCATTTTGCGAAGCAACCGCCGCCTGAATCAAAACAGTATTTTTTAAACGCCTGGTGTTTTTTTTAAGAAATCCGAAATTTACCGGATGCGGTTCAAAGGCAAAAACCTTTCCCGCGGGTCCGACCGCGCTGGAAAAAATACGGGTAAAGTAGCCCACATGCGCGCCAACATCAACCGCAACCATGCCGGGATGCAAAAAAATCCGCGCCGTTGCCGCAGTTCCTTTTTCCCAGGCGCCCAGAAGCATCTCAAAACTGCCGCTAACTGTTTCGGGCAAAACCGCAAAACCGCGCAGACGGCCTAAAATCCAAATAACGATCCGGGCCGCGATCCTGGCCGGAATTTTAATAAGGCGGTTCTGCCGCGAAAAGAATGCAATAAATTTTTTAAACATATTGAACTACTTTTTATATTACCCCGTCACCAATTTTGCGAGGTATAAAGCGGCGAAGCGCTACGCCCATCGAGGGTCGGCCTATTCGGCCACGCGCTTCGCCACGAAATATCATGTTCCTGCTAATCTCCAACGTCTTCGGGGCGAACCGAGGCAAAATTGGTGAGGGGTTATCTTTCGTTTCCGCCATTCATCGCGGCAGCAAGCTGCCGCGTTTTCTGGCGGATGAAAGATAAATTTCTTTAATCTTTTTTTCAAATACTTCTAAAGAAAAATTTTCTTGCGCAAATTTGTAGGCGCTTCTGCCCATAGTCAAACGTTCAAATTTCGCGGTCTGAAACATTTTACGAATGGCATCGGCCAGCGCCTGTGGCGTATAATCCGCAAGCACTAAACCGCATCTAGTTTTTTCTAAAATCAAGCGCTGGTCGCTTGTGTCCGAGGCGATAACCGGGCGCCCCGCGGCCAAGTAATATGATAATTTATAAGGATATTGGGTATCTGAAACCTCACCCTTTATGCGAGTAGAAAGAAGAACATGGCACTGCGAAAAAAATGCGGGTTCCTCTCCGCGCGGCACGACTCCCGCAAAATCTGTATTTACCAACCCATAATTCTGATAATTCTTCGGATCAAATCCCCCAAGAACAAACCGGATATTTTTTTCCGATTGTAAAATTTTAGCCGCTTCCAAAATTAACGGAAGTCCTTGCCAAAACGAGTCATTGCCGAGATACCCCACATGGAACGAAGGTGATATCGGAGGATCACAATACGGATACAAAGACATATCCACCGGCCCCCAACTAATAAATATTTTCCGGGGATTTACGCCAAAATTAGCGCATAAAAATTTCTGCTGGGTATGGCTCATGACAATTAGAGCATCCGCCAGCCGAGTTCCAATCCAATCCAGCACCCGGAAAAACAAACGCAGAATATAGGATAAATTGCGCGCCTCATAAAAGGAAAGCCCGTGTATCTCAAAAATAAAACGCGTTCGGGGATGCAAAAGTTTATAGAGCGCGGCGGGCAAAACCGCGGCAGTTGTTACCGCATGCACCGCATCCGGCTTTAAAAAAAATAAATTGCGTAAAACCCCAAACGAGAATTTAGCCAAACGCATTCCGGGCACGATTCGTCCAAGACGCGGCTTATCGGAAATCACAAAAGTATTGGAAAAAACGCCGCCAGTCGCATAAGCGCTAACTTCGGCAAACCGGCTGATAACTTTTATATTCAATCGCGTGCGGGTTGGCGTGCCGGATACGCGATCAATATTGAATGGGCAAATTAGGGCTACACGCATAATTATTTTAAGTTAAATACGGGGGGTGGTTTAATCTGAACGCCGAAGATGATACAATATACAAATGAAGGAAAATTCGAAAATCGATCAAACTATATTGCTGGAGGCGCTTGCCGCATCCGAGAAATTACTCGTTTTATACCACAACAAGAATAAAGAGCCGATTTATCTAAACCGCCTTAAAAAATTCCTGAAAAACCCCCATAAATATCTGCGCATAAATTTAGCAAAAACGGGTGTTATTAGCCGCCATGGATATGCCAGAACCTTCTGGGGCGAGAATCTCTACCTGCCTCTGGCAGACGAGAATATCACAACACTTTACTACTGCGGGGCGCTCGGCGCATCCGAGTGCCGACTCACTCGATTTATCATTAAAAACCTGAATCCTTCCGATATTTTCTATGATGTGGGCGCAAATTACGGATTTTACAGCGCCCTGACATCATACCTCATTGGCCGCGGAACGGGCCAGGCGCATATCTTTGAACCAAATCCATCGGCTATACGTTATATCAAAAAAAATATGAATGCGGATGGCAAAAAAATTTTTATCAATGAAGTCGGGGTGGCCGATACGGAAGGGATGACGGTTTTTTATGACACGGTTGAAGGAGGCAAGGGCGGCATGAGCACAATGCTCAAGGAAACCGTACTCCGCTGGAAACTTCCGTTCAAAGAAATCAAGATAAAAACCGCAACGCTTGATGATTATGCACTCGCGCACGCGCCTCCAACCTTCTTGAAAATAGACGTGGACGGAAGCGAAAAAAAAGTAATCCGCGGCGCTGTCAAAATGTTAAAATCCGCCGCGCCTATTATTGCCATGGAAGTCTGGGATGCAAATCATGTAAAAGCCGACACCATGGAGGCGCTTAGAATTCTGCAAGACCTTGGATATGAATCGTGCCGCATAGACGAAAAAGGCGAAATCCAACGCGAGCATTTGGATGTATATAAAAATCCGGTGGGCGAGTTCAATAATTTTATATTTAAAAAATAGATAAAAATATCCTGACTCCCAATATAAAGTGATACGCTATTCTCGCTGCTTCCGCTGAAATTGGCATTGAATCCTTAAAACCGTGGAAGATGTAGTTGCGAAGCGCGCGAAGTCCTATTCCCAAAACCGGACGGAAACTATTATACATAAGGCGCCAACGCTCAAATCGAGAAAGCGAGGACATGCGAGACAGTTCAAGCTCCATAAATTTTCGGTTTGAACCCCAAAATCTTCTCCAATAGCCGCCATCCGGCATAAAATTGATCCAGGGATTATTAAATCTGCCGACCGTAATTTCGCTATCTGATTTTTCGCGATAACGGATTTTGGAGTGCGGCGATTTGTAAAAATACGCGCCGAATTTTTTGGTGAAAAACCTGCGCTGATAGCCCGGGAAATTGGAGGAATATTTTATCATTCGGCCGTCAATGCGCTGATATGAGGTTGGAACTTCATAGACGTCAAATGTTTTTGCCGCACTTCCTTCGACCACCGAACGAATTTCTTGCACAAGTTCGGGAGAGGCGGCCTCATCCGAATCAATATAAAGCACCCGATCGTATTTGGCCTTATTCAGGCAGTCGGTGCGAATACAGGCAAAATCCGCGATATATCCTTCCAGGGTTAAACAGTTCTGGGGCTGTAAAAAAATATTCGCGCCGTATTCGTGCGCTATTTTTAAAGTATCATCGTCTGATCCGCCGTCGCAAACCACAATATCTGCGAAATCCTTAATGGATTCAAGCGCCCGACCCAGAGTCCGGGATGAATTTTTGGTTAAAATATAAACCGATGCTTGAATTTTATTGGACATCAATGCGATCTAAAAGATGGTTGATTTCTTCCCGCGAAAGCCGCGGAGCCAGACGCGTGGTATAACCCTGAGCGGCAAAAGGACGCGCACCCGGATACCACTGCTCTTTTTGCGCTCGTTCATAATCAGCCGGCGGCGGAATTACAAAAAAGTTGTCGGTCTCCAGCGCGGAAATCGCCTCCTCCGGAGTAACCAGAAG
>Ga0209542_10019335_pt1 | contig 10920 bp, 9 predicted proteins | sample RifCSPhighO2_01_FD_184028 | JGI IMG/M metagenome (GOLD analysis project Ga0209542, IMG submission 184028) | Soil microbial communities from Rifle, Colorado - Rifle CSP2_plank highO2_0.1 (SPAdes) (version 2) | ecosystem: Environmental > Terrestrial > Deep subsurface > Rock core/Sediment ...
AAGCGGCGTCAATGTCGGCCTTGGAAATAATACGACTTTTAAGCAGGTAGCGGCCATCTTTGCCAAACTCGAGGGGTACCAGCCCGCTATTACGGGTCTCACCGAAAAAGCGGAGGGGTCGTACACGCTGCGCAGCGATATAACGAAACTCAAGAGTTTCGGTTGGCAGCCGCGCGTAAGCGTGGAGGAAGGTTTTGGCCGAGTACTGAAACGCGTTAAAGAACAGTAAGAAAATAACATGACCAAAAAATGAAAACTGCATTCGATTCAGCGATAGTTACAACGACCATTTATGTTCCGAAGCTGCTCGATTCATACGCGGACGACGCGGTGCGCTTCAAGCACAAAGTGCTTTTTGTCATCGTCGGCGACAAAAAGACACCGCCTGAGACTACGGCCTATTGCGAAAATCTCGCGAAACGCACGGGCATCCTGGTCGAGTATTTTTCCGTCGAACGGCAAGTTGAGTATCTCAAAAGATTCCCCGCACTTGCCGACCACATCCCCTACAACTGCATCGAGCGTCGCGATATCGGGCTCGTATACGCATATGAGCGCGGCTGCGAGACCATCATCACCATAGACGACGATAATCTCCGCGTTACCGACGATTTCATAGGTTCGCACCAAGTGACCGGCACGCGAGAATGCGACGCCATTTCCTCCTCGAGTGGCTGGGTCAACGTATGCACAGAGCTCGAAGAAAAACACGGTCGACGATTCTACCATCGAGGATTTCCCGTCGAGATGCGTAACATTGAGGAGAAATGGACGCGAGTGAGGAAGGTAATACGCCCCGCGGCAAACGCAGGCCTGTGGCTTGGCGACCCTGACGTGGATGCGCTCGAGCGTATTTACTGGACCAATGAACCGACTGAGGCAATACGGTACAAAGGCAAGCAGCAGATCGCGCTCGATGTAAATAATTGGAGTCCGTTCAATTCTCAAAATACAGCCGTGCGGCGAGACACGCTACCGGCGTATTTTCTCTCACCGCTTGTCGGACGATTTAGTGATATCTGGGGATCGTATTGCTTCAAATATATTGCAGATCACCTCGGCGAATACGTCACATTTGGCGTGCCCATTGTGAAGCAGGAGCGCAACCCGCACAATTACTGGAATGACTTCGACCTTGAGCGCTATGGTCTCGCCCTCAATATGCGATTCATGGAAGCACTGCAAAGTGTCAAATTGTCGGGCAAAGATTATCGCGCGTGCTATGCAGAACTCACCGAGCAATTTCCGAATGCGTTCGGCGCAATAAAGCTCGCCGACATTGAGCGGGCATTTCTGGAAAAATACTTTGAGGGAATGCGTGTCTGGCGTGATACGTTCAGAAGCCTCTAGATCATTTGACCTTGTACACACGCATTTTTAGCTCCGGCTCTTCATATACGAGCTGAAGATGGTCATATATGTTCTCGATGCCGAGAAAACTTTTATACCGATACGTAAGGTACACATCGTGATCCGCAATATACTGGACATTCTCACTCTGAATATAGTTCCAGATATCCCTATTGCGAATTGCCAAAAACGCCTCATTGTTCACGAGCCCATCGAGATTTACGACGCGATGCGTGGAGAAATATCCCAGAATACCGCTGTTGAAAGCGCCGATGACGGTACCTTTTGGCAAATTGTCATTCATCCAAAGCGCCGTCTCAACTACCTGACGAGACCCTTCGATACCCTTTCGATAATTTTTGCTCCAATCGATGTAAAGCACGGACAAAGAGAAAAGGATAAGCACAGTCGCAACAGCTGGTCGCAGATAGCCTTCTTCGCGAAGTTTCTCTAAAAACCACGCGAGCCAGATCACGATAAGAAGGTCAACGGCAATAAAGTACCATGGACGCGCCGTCCAACGTATAGAAGCATTGGCAATAAAACTAAGTACAAATCCCGAGGCCACAAAGAGCTCAACAGGAATTTCTTTGCTCATGCGTTCCCGAAGTGCCTTGCCACGACCAAATAAGAGCCAACCAATGCATACGCCACAAAGGAGCAAGAGGACCAGCGGGATGCCCGTTTGCGGCTCAATTTCACGCAGGTAGCGGTCGGTATGGTAAACAACAGCTTTAAACGTCTGGAACCAGCTTGTCCCATGATCTTGGACAATGAGCTGATGGTTCACGGTAGTAAAAGCAACGGACGACGAGGTGAAAAGCATCCCAAAATTCAATGCATTCCATGCGAGCCACGGCGCGACGATCATCGTCGCCGCGATACCAGAGATAAGCACTGGGCGAAACCCCTTTTTTATTCCACTCGTGTACAACAGAAACAATAGATATCCGACAAAATAAAAAACATTATCGAGACGCGCGAGCATCATGAGGCCGGCAATGCATCCAGCTTCGATGTAGCGACGTGTAGAGGGTATTTCTGAAGCTCGCATCGCAGCAAGAAAAAAGAGCGCTGTGAAAAAAATGGAAATTGAGGTCTCAAGCCCATTGATCATTTGGTATTGAGCAAAGGGATTCAGGAACCAGAAACCAAGAGTGCTCGCCATTACCCAAGCACTCTTGGTATACCGACGTATGATCATCCAGAGAACGATTCCGGTGCCTAAATTCAAGAATGCTGACAGAACGAGAACTCCGTTGATCGGAGCGATATCATTCACCCCACCGACTGACAAAAAATGGAATATCGGCAGGATGAGAAGAAGCCACAACGGGTGGTACCCGTTGGTGGGATTTATGCCATCGAACGTCGAGCCTAATCCATCCACAATATTGCGCGCGATTTGGAAATAATAAAACGCGTCATCGAAAACAAGGCTGGAAAGAATAAAGTCGAGTGGACGCAGTGCAAGGTATAGCGATGCAGCGGATCCGACAGCGATCACAAAAAATGGCAGCCAGTTTGTACGAACGTATTTCATGACGGCCTATTGTATCTCTTCTCGGAGTCGTCGGCCAAGCTCTTTCAGCGAGTGCTGCTTTGCGAGGGCTCGCATGGTGGTGCGTGCTCGCTCGCGCTCCGACCCCTGCATGCTCATGAGCGTTTCAAGCTTCGAGGCGAGATGCCGCGCGTCATTTTCCGTAAACGAGAACTCGGGTCCGGCAAGCTCTGCAAAATCACGGCTTGACGCGAGTACGAGACAGCCAGCCGCCGCAGCTTCGAATATAGTCTTGTCATACATGCCCGATCCGCTCAAATTGACGAAAATATCGTGTGCGCTGTAGATGGACGGTGTAACGCTGTTCGGCACTCCCTCGTAGAATTTCACCTCCAACCTGGCATTCTGCGCGATCATCCTTGCCTTCTCGGCGAACGCCGCATCGTGGGGAAGCGGCGAGCCGTAGAACGAGGCAAGGAACAGTACGCCACGCTCCTTGAGGAGCGTCAGCGCTTGGAGAAGCACGTCAGGTCGCTTCGACGGCGCAAAACGTGCGAGAAAAAGTATCGAACGTGGTATGCGCGCTACCGAACTGGGTATGATGTCGACACCAACCGGCATGACCTTCGTCTTTGCAAATTTCGCCGTGTACGAGGACTTCGAGGTGCAAAATACGGTGCTTGCGAGCATGACTGCGAGGTCCGTCAAAAAGTCGCCTGCGTAATGATTGCGCCACAAATAAACGTTTTTTCCGAGTAGTTTCCACAATAGTCCTCCGAGCAGCACGTATTCTTGATTCATGTGCACAAAGACAGCGTCGTATTCATGCCGCAAGCTCCACGCATAGCGGAGAAAGCGCATTACGTACGCCACGCGGGACACGCCCCGTTCCTTACCCAAAGAATGCACGGAAACGTTCGAAGGAAGTGCATGCGTACCTTCAAAAAGGCAGACGACATGTATGCGCTCGAACCGTGTGGCAAGTTCTTGTATCCATCGGTGGAAAAATCCAAGGACCGGGTCCGCCGTGTCCACGGCCTGCGTCACGATAAGGAGACGCACCCCGTTAGAAATCGCGCCCGCGCTTTGCGCGCCCGAAGGGCCTTGGGGCGGGCTATTTCTAACGGGGCGCATGACAATGCCCTATCGGCGAGACTTTTTTCCGCGCTTAAGAGCAGCAGGTCCGTATACGCCAGTGAGAAGCTCAAGGTCTTTGCGCGACTCTGTCAGGAGCGCGATGTTCTTTTCTTGCGCGGCCTGGAGGAGTGCGGAACCCGCAGGCTCTTTCACCACGTCTCCGTAGTGGCGCGCGAACGCCGCCATGTCTTTGATAAAACAAAAACCACCCGCGCCTCTACCTCCCTTGTGCACAGGGTTGCCGTACCGATTGCAGATCAGCGGATCGCCTTCGATCGCGCGTTGGATGGGCCCCCAGTCGGCTCCATAATGCTTCGCCAGATCGTACACGAGATTGAATGTGAGGATCTGCATATAGCCGCTGATGTTGTGCGCATATTTTATCAATTCCGCTTCTTCGCTCGTGCAGAGCACCCACGACGGCGCCTTTTTCATGATAGAGAGCGCGAATTCCGATGCCTTTTTGTGTGCGACGCTCTTTGACGGCGTGCCTATGACGTTAACGAACGGGTTCTCGACGTCATACTTAGCAGTCGCGACGGAGAGGAATTCGGGACAGAAAAGTACGGTGATGCCGGAGTGGCGAGCCTGCAGTTTGCGCGTGGTCCCCGGGACGACTGTAGATTTTATGATCGCTATTTTGCCCTTTCCTATCAGTTTGAGGGCGCCATCGACGATGGATGCATCAAAGCCTTTTGGCGTCGAGGGGGTGGGCACGGCCACAAACACCACGTCGCAATCTTTTATCAACTCCTTGTTGCCTATGTATGGCTCTTCAAGCGAGTATCTGACTACCGAAAATCCCCTCTTCTCGAAATCGTCCGCATAGTTCTTGCCAACATACCCCTGCCCAACAAAGCCGATAAGAGGCTTATTTTGCTTGGTTTTTTTTGTCATAGATGAGCGATTGTAACAGCTATTGCCCTCTCGCGCACGCCTCGATGTCAGCGCAGTAGGCGTGCACATACTCGTCAAAATCCTTGTAGGGATAGGTCTTCAATTCGCCGGTACGTGGACCGTTGGCAAGCCACTCTTTGAGCGCATCCGCAAATTGTTCTTCGCGCGCGACGATAGCACCCACTTCGCGCGCGATGCCAACATCGGTGGAAAGAACGGGCTTACCCGCGGCCAGTGCTTCCACAATGACAAGGCCGTATCCTTCGTATTTCGAAGGCACGAGGACTAGATCGGCAAGCGCGTAGTATGGCGCGACCTCTGGCCCAACTTCGAAAAAGACATGCTTAACCTTGAGAATATGGGCTAGACGTGAGAGTTCTTCACGAAGGCTCCCTTCACCCACGATCATGAGACAGGCATCTTTTGGTGCGACTTTTGAAAAGACTGTTATCGCAAGTGCTACGTTCTTCTCAGCTTCGAGACGCGCTACTACCAATAGCTTCGGCGAGAATGGCGAAAATCGTTTCAGGAGAGCGTGGTTCCAGAGGCCGACGCGGATGCGCGCGACGTCGACGAAAATCGGAAGAGTCGTGATAGGCGTCGAAAGATGGTACCGCCGTTCTATCGAGATCTTGATCCTCTCTGACACTACGCGGATCCGAAAAGCGCGACGCAGTATAAAACCAGCGAGCGTCACGCGGACGCGATTAATGGTTGAGTGCTTCGCATATTCCGGGGAAAGAAAATCGGTATGTACCTGTATGTGCAGCGGACGTCGCAAGAGTCCGGCAATGAGCCACGCGACCAATCCTGTTTCGAAAGGGTCTTGCGCCGATATCACATCAGGCTTCGGCACTGTGCGCGCGATGTGCACCGCATAGAACGCTTGAAGCAAACGAGAAACAGCGTTTGTCGGGAATACTCGCAAAGGCCCGGCCTCAACGAAGTGCGCACCGTCGGAGCGCAGAGAGAACGCAATGATATCCAATTCGCCGAACGCTCGCGCATATGCCTCCTGCCGCTTGAACGCGGGCGAGCCGGGATAGAGTATTCCTCGTTTCGATCTATCTGATCCGATCTGTAGCACTCTCATGCGCTTTGAATGATACGTTTAAAAACTGCGACGTGCTCGCGCAATACGTCTTCCCACGAGTGTGCGAACGATATTGCGGAGAATTTCTTGGCGAACATTTCATACTTGGCATCATCAGCAAGCATTTTGATCTTCTCCGCGATATCTTCGAGCGAGTGCGGATCTACCGTCGCGGGCAGTCGGTCGGCAATACTCAGGTAATTCTCCTTTGTAACAAGCGCGGGCAGTCCTATCGCAATCGCTTCATAGACCTGATTCGGGGATATATCCGTCCAGCTCGGTAGAATAGTTGCGCGTGAGTTTTGTACGCGCTCCAATACGTCGGTTCGGCTCATGGTGGGCACGAACGATACGCACTTCTCGAGGCCAAGTTCATAGGTGAGATCTTCAAGCTCGAAGAGTCTCGGCCCGTCTCCGATCAGCGTAAGCGTGAAGTCATCAGAGAGGTCGGCGTCGCCGAATGCACGGATGAGTTTCGCGAGGTTCTTCATCGCGATGAACCTGCCCCAAAAGACGAATTCTTTGCTCGGAGACCCTCGCCCCGTGCGGCCAGCGCGCAGTACAGGATTGTAAATAGTCGAGACGCGCTCTTTTTTTAGACCATAGTGGCGCTCGTACAATTCGCGTTGTTTGTCCGAATTGAATATCACATGCGCCGCGCCTCGTAAGACAGAGCGGATAAGTACATACGCGAGTCGATATTCGAGCCTGCGATGAAGCCCGCGCTCGTAGAATTCCTTGAGCGTGAGGGGTGGCTCGTTGGACTCTAAATAGCGCTGCTCCCAGAGGTAATCGCCCCCAACGCGCACCACGTACGGAACTCTTCTCAACCTTGCTGCGAGCGCTACGGGCAATCCGGCAGCGAACCAATCAAGCGTATAGACCAGATCGTACCCCCGTAGTTCTCGGTAGGCAGCTCGAAAATAATCGATGCGATCCTTTATTTTATTTCCCGTTCGCACGACTCTAACTACTTTGAACGGATACGATGCGGGTTCGCCATTTGTCTTCGAGACATACGTCAAAACTTTGGCCCTATGACCGGCTTCCACGAGCTTTGCGGCAAGTAGCGGAGCGTATGTAGCGGGGCCTCCGGTTTCCGGCTCAAAAATGCCCGTTGCGATAAGAATGCGCATGTACGTAGACTAGCGCAAAGAAGAATGGGGCGCGAGCATGCGGCCCCATTAGTATCGCTCAAAGCGGATCTCGGCTTTTCTCCTTTGCCTCGGCTTCGAACCACGCCATCGTAAAAGCGAGTCCACCGTTGAAACCCCACAACACGGTGGCATCCCACAGTTTACCGATCGCTTCCGCCTGTATATGGCTGGGCGGCTTCTCGGCCCTATCGGATCGTTCGGACATGATCATTCTCCCTTCAAGCTTCAGCAAACACCCGCAAGGCGAAAACGCCTAACCGGTTATCCCCTGGATATTAATTCTGCGAACATTTTGCCTTGCGCTTCAGAGATGATGTTCCAATCGTATTTCTCGATCGCGAGCTGTTTCGCATTTTTGACAATGCGTGCGAGAAGGACCAGGTCCTCCATATACCGCTTCACGGCGGCGGCGATGGACTCCGGATCGCGCACATTGCAAAAAAGTCCTGTCGGTTCCATATCCGGATCGCGTATGGGGTCGGAAAGAAAATCGGGGATACCGCCGACCGGGGTTGCGATTATGGGCACGCCTGCAGCGAACGCTTCGATGAACGCGCTGCCCATGCCCTCGATGATGGATGGTCTGACGAATATGTCCGCGATCCTAAAATACTTCGGCAACTCGTTCGGTTCGATATGACCCACAAAGATGACGCGCTCGGAAACGCCTGCTTTCTGCGCGATCAATTCAAGCTTGCGCCTATCGTCGCCTTCGCCCGCAATGAGGAATCTCACATGGGGCGGCAGGTGCGGCAGCGCACGTATCACATCCTCAACCCCACGCGAGAGCACGAGGCGCGAGGCGGTAAAGAGAAATACGTCGCCCATTCTTTTTCCAACTTTCGCTTTGAGCTCCGTTATCTCATCCTCAGACGAGCGCTCGGAAAATTTGTGTATGTCCGCACCATTCGGAATGACGTGCAATTTCCCGCTATAGTCGACCTCGCGCGCGAGGTCTGCAATGTAGCGTGAGATCGCTTTGATGACGTCAGCATGGCGATATATCGCCCTATACAGGGGCCAAAGCAATGTCGTGATAGGGCGCCGTTGTCTGATCCGTTGCAGTGAGCTGCCGTCCTGCAGTTCGAGAAGGTACGGTACATTTGGATACGTCCATTTGAAAAAGAGTGCCGCAAACCCTGCTTGATTGGCCATCATCGCCCACGTAGCGTCGTACGGCCGTTCCCGGTGAAGCGCGCGCGCCTTGAAGAACGCCGTGAACGGGAATAAGAACTTCGCGAGCCTCAGTACGAGCGGCATCGAACGATCGGAAACCTTGGGGTCGCGTGCCGTAAAGCCAATGCGATGCACAGTGATGTTCCCTACCCTCTCCGCCCTCGGCAATTTCTCGTCAAAGCGCAGTGTTACCATGTCGAACTCGTATTCCGCGGGATCAAGCCTGTCGGTTATCTCCTTGATAGACAATTCCGCCCCGCCGACATACGGAGTGTACGCAAGCGAAAAAATAAGGATGCGTTTCACCCCGTTAGAAGTCGGGCGCGGACTATCAACTAAACCCCTTGGTTGAATGGTATTCATACTCGTATTTTGTTCACAGCATCGACATTCGCGTGTCCGCGACTTCTAACGGGGTTCATTTTTTGAGCAATTCGATATAGTCCCGCACCGTGTGCTCCGGCTTCCAGCCGAATTCTTTTTCGACCTTGGTCGTATCGATTTGCGAATCCATTCTGTTACCGGGACGTTCCGGGAGCATTTCTATCTTTCCGCCGAACATCTTCGCGATATCGAGCACGGAATACGATTCAGGGGACCCGATGCCGTATTCGTCGCCTTGTCCTTGTTCACCAACTAACTCAAGGGCTCGCACGGTGTCTTCGACATGGGTAAAATTCCGCATTTGCGTTCCCGGCGACACGACAGTGATAGGTTGACCCTTACGATATTGAGCTTTGAATCGGCCTATGACGGACGCATACGGACCTTCTGAAAGTTCGCGCGGTCCGTAGTTGTTGTAAAAGTAGGTTATTGCGTATGGTAGATTGAACCACGCTCCGTAATTCGCGACCAGTTCGGTATTTGTCGCCTTCATCCACGCATAGGGACTTCCGTTCCGCCCTTCCCCACGTGCAGAGAATTTGGTGGATGATCCGGCATAGACTAATTTGCACAGCATTCCAGACACATTACGTTTGTGCCAATATTCAAGGACAGAGAAGGTCCCCACCACGTTGAGGTCCCACACAAGCGCGATATCGGCAAAACTTTGTTCGACGCGCGAATACTCGCCCAGATGGAAAATGATAACCGGCGATTCTTTTCCGAGGAGCATTTCGATATCCTTCGTGTGCCCTTTTATATACTCCGCGCCTTCGATGTGGTTAGCTTTCGAACCAATGAAATAATTGTCGAGCGAGACTACTCGATATTTTGGAAGCAGGAGTTCGATTAGAGATGAGCCAATCAGACCTGCGCCTCCTGTAACAATTACGGTATCCTTCATACACTTAGTAGAAGGCCGACCTGCCCCGTAGCCAACGCGAAGCGTTGTGGTATCGGGGTGAGCCCCGCTCCTCCCGTCACGATGACCGTCTGTTCCCCTGCCATAGGACGCACACTACACTAGCCGGCACTTTCTTCAACGATATTCCATTCTCTTTTCTTGAACCGACGCGCAGCATACACAGCTCCGCTGCCAAAGAGCGCGATGCCAAGCGCGCCGAGCCACCAGCTCGAGCTGCCGCCACTTCCAACCGATGCCGCCGCGAGCGCGACTTGAGCGCTTGTCGCACTTGTTTCAAACACTGGCTCGACATCGTGTATGACTTCCTCGGTGTCTTGATGCATGCGTTCAGCTTCGATCTCATCATCTGCAGATTCCGATTGCGGAATGGGTATCACGGGAGATGAGGCAGGCTCCGTGACGACGATCGCAGGCGCGGGAGCGTCTGAAGTAAGTGCAACGACTCCATTCGGATACACCAGCTCGACGCCCTCGCCCACGGTAAAACCGAGCGTACGGGGCGTAAGGCGCAGTGTTTGTCCTCCGAGCACAATGGTATTCGGCGGCATCGCAAAGCGCTGCCCCTGATATCGAACTATCCACGCAGACATGTCGATATCACGCCGAGATTGGTTCTCGATCGAGACACCGTCGCCGAGAGCGGAGAGCGTGAGTTGCATTTCGTCAACGGTGACGACGAGTTGATCCGATGCAGTGTCATCCTCGACGACCGTAAGGACAACCGAGAAGCGGCCAGTATACGCGAAGGAATGTGTGACGATCGAACCCATCGCCGTCGATCCGTCGCCAAAGTTCCACCGAAAAAGAAGATCGGTGAGCGGCTCCTTCTTCTTGTTGTAGGCTTTTGCCCTGAAGATCGTGTCTGCCCCCGCTACGACACTGCGATCTGATCCGGCGTCGAGCGTAATTGCCGAGGGAGATGCCGATGTGCTTCCTCCACCTGAATCGCTCGGCGCTTTTGGCGGACTCGGGGGAGGAGGCGGGTCAGAAGCCGGCATAAGAGGGGGTGATGCGGATGCTCCTCCCCCCACAACGATATGACCTTTGATGCTGTTGAATGTCACTTCGCCGATCCCACTGACGTTCTGTATGTCCTCAATCGTTGCGAACGGTCCATTCGCATCGCGATGATCAATGATAGCGCGCGCTTTCACCTCGCCTATACCAGTCAGTATCATAAGCGTATCTTGGTCGGCCGTATTGATATTTACCGCGTGGTCGGCAAAAGCCGAAGCAGGCTGCAGAAAATAGATGATGAGAAGGAGTGCGCATGTTAGAAGCAAGAAACGGTGGACGATAG
>Ga0209542_10019336_pt1 | contig 10920 bp, 7 predicted proteins | sample RifCSPhighO2_01_FD_184028 | JGI IMG/M metagenome (GOLD analysis project Ga0209542, IMG submission 184028) | Soil microbial communities from Rifle, Colorado - Rifle CSP2_plank highO2_0.1 (SPAdes) (version 2) | ecosystem: Environmental > Terrestrial > Deep subsurface > Rock core/Sediment ...
TTTATTTTGAAAGCCGCGGGGGTTCCATTGGATTCTCCATATATTATGCACGCACAGCAAAATGGCGTTCCTGTGTACATGAGCACGGCGCTTTTCGCCAGACTGTCGGGGATTGAGACTGTAGGAATCACGGGCACACGAGGCAAGACAACCGTGACGCATATGATTTATGCAATTCTCAGATCATATTTCAGAAATAAAAATAAGAAAGTATTTTTGGGCGGAAATGTTGAGGGGATATCAACTCTGGCGCTACTTCCTAAAGTTAAGAAAGGGGATGTCGCGGTATTAGAACTGGATTCTTGGCAGTTACAGGGGTTTGGGGATCTAAAAATAAGCCCGAATGTTTCGATTTTTACGACTTTCATGCCGGACCATCTGAATTATTATAAGGGGAATCTAAAGACATATTTTCTGGATAAAATAAAAATTTTTGAATTTCAGGGCAATGGGGGAATTGCTGTCGCGGGTGAACAGATATGCTCTCTTCCGTCCTCCTTTACGCGACATTTTCCTTCCCATACTAAATTTGTTTCAGAGAAACTTCTGCCTAAGAACTTTAGACTAAAAGTCGTCGGAGATCATAATCGCTATAATGCCGGAATTGCCTTCGCTGTGGCTCGCGCAATGGACGTGCCAAAAAATATTGTCTTGGATGTACTCAGAAAGTTCAGGGGTGTTACCGGACGGCTTGAAAGGATTGGCATATATAAGGGTATGCCTATTTACAACGACACTACTTCCACAACACCGGAGGCTCTTATAGCCGCTTTATCAGCATTAGGCAAAAGGCGTAATATATCGCTAATAATGGGCGGATCCGACAAAAGTCTTAACCTTAGAATCTTGAGGGCTCCCCTAAAGGAAAAATGTGTGTCCGTAGCACTATTGAAAGGGACGGGCACAGATCGGTTGATAAAGGAGAAAATTGTTGATAAAAATGTAAATTACAAAATTTTTTCTGATTTAAGAGACGCTTTCAATTTTGCGCTTAGAAATGTTACTAAAAACAATGTAATTTTATTCAGCCCCGGATTCGCGTCATTCGGAATGTTTAAAAACGAATATGAAAGGGGAGAAGTTTTTAATCAACTGGTCAAAAAATTGCGTTGACTCTTGTTATGGGGAATATTGACTTGAAAAAGATAAAAAACGTTCATTTTATTGGTATTGGCGGCATAGGCATTTCTGCAATCGCAAGAATGCTGCTTTTACGAGGTGTGAAAGTAACTGGCTCGGATCAGTCCGAAGGCGAAGTTGTAGAAGAATTACGAAAAGTGGGGGCCACAATAAATATCGGTCATAGGGCTTCTAATATTCCCGTGGAAACTGAGCTGGTGATATATACAATCGCTATCCCTGATAACAATCAAGAACTTATTGAGGCAAAGAATAGGAATATTCCTTCAGTGACCTATCCAGAGACGCTTACAGCTATTTCTGAAGATCATTATACGATTGCTATTGCAGGTACCCATGGCAAGACCACCACTACAGGGATGATAGCCCATGTTCTTGTAGAGCTAGGAGAAGATCCCACTGTCGTAATCGGCTCATTTTTGAAGACCTCAAGCGGAGGGAGAAGCAATTTTATCTCAGGACGAGGGGAGTATTTTGTTGTTGAGGCGTGTGAGTATAAAAAATCTTTTCTCAATATTACTCCCAATATTGCAGTGATTACAAATATTGAAGAGGACCATTTGGACTTCTATAAGGACCTTGAAGCTATAAAAAAAGCGTTTTTTGAATTTACAAAAAGACTCAAAGCGGGAGGGACTCTAGTGCTCAGTCTTGCAGAGGATAATTCAAGGGAGATAGCGGAAAAAATATCAAAATCTAGACCGGATATAAAAATAATTGATTATTCAAAAATAACAACTAATATTTTCCAACTTAAGATCCCCGGCTTTCATAATAGACGTAATGCCGCTGCTGTTTATGCGGTGACTGAGGCACTAGGGTTGGATACAAGAAAATCACTAAATGTCATGGAGAGTTTCCCCGGAACATGGCGACGGTTCGAGTATAGAGGGGAAAATAGAGTTGGAGCACGTATTTATGATGACTACGGACATCATCCTACGGAAATAGCCGCAACAATCTCAGGGGCCAAAGAAATATTTCCAGATAAAAAGATAGTCCTTGTGTTCCAACCGCATCAATACAGTCGGACAAAGTTGTTTTTAAATGATTTTGCAAACTGTTTTACTGGCATTAGTGAGCTATATGTTTTACCGATTTATGCTGCTCGAGAGGCACGAGATCCAGAAATAAACAATGAGGTTTTAGTAGAAAGTATCAAAAAAACCAAAACTGTGCCAAAGGTTCAAGCTGTTGAGTCCTTTGATAATGTCGTAAAGATTCTTGAAAAAATCTCAGGTGATAGCATTTGTATTACGATGGGGGCTGGCGATGTCAATAAAGTCGCAGATTCTCTGGTGTCTATTTGACTATTTCAGGTTCAATCTCGAGTTCTACCCCGAATTTCTCTTTGACTTGTGAAATAATCACATTTTTTGCATATTCAAGATCCTTAATAACCGCTTTTTTTGTGGGTGAAGTTAAGACCAACGCATTTTTAGGGTAAGTTGAGAATCTGCCTATGGTCTTGCCTCTAAGACCTGCTTTTTCTATAAGCCAGCCGGCAGGAATTTTGATCCCGGACTTGTCAGGATATCGTGGCATTGTCGGGAATCTTTTGCAGAGATTCGTTGCCAGGTCGCGATCGATAATGGGATTTTTAAAGAAGGAACCGCAATTGGGTACAATCGATGGGTCAGGGAGCCTACTAGCCCTGATTGCAACGACCGCCTCTCTTATTTCTGATAGTGTGGGATTTTTATTTTTTCTTTGTAAGAAAAAATCTTGAACAATATGGTAGTTAGGAATAGGAGGAGGCAGTTTTGAGAGCCGAACTGTGATTGAAGTGATGATAAATCTTTTCCCTTGTGTAGTTTTAAAGATACTGTCTCTGTATCTGAATTTGCAATCACTGTTTTTAAGGACTCTCTCGCGCATTGTCTCGATGTCGAGTGCGGAAAGAGATATAAGCGCTTGAGATATTTCTTTGCCATAAGCTCCGATGTTCTGCACAGGTGTCGCTCCTGCGGTTCCCGGTATTGCTGATAGTGCCTCAATACCCGAGAAACCCATCTCAACACTTTTTTTTACGCATTGGTCCCAGTTTTCTCCCGCGCTTATTTTAACAGTCACAAAATCACGAGTCTCACTTAGGATCTCAAATCCGGACAGCTCCATTTTTAACACGAATTTCTCGATTCGTTTACTCCCCCAGATTGTATTGGTGCCGCCCCCTAGTATATGTACTGGCGTCTTTTTTGATTTAGACAATTCCACAGCTTCGAAAAGAGATTCAATGCTGTCTACAAGCGCGAAGTACCGTGCCTTAGCAGAAAGAGATAATCCATTGTATAAAGTCAGATCTACGTTAGTCTCTAGTTTCATATATCACATATGATATATTAATACGTAAACATGTCTAATCAGGTAAAAATTGGGAGTTTCATAAAAAATCTTCGTGAGCGCCGCGGGCTTACTCAGAAGGCTTTTGCCGCGGTGCTCGGCACATCTCAGAGCGCGGTCGCGAGAATGGAGACCGGCAGACAAAATTTTACCGCCAAAGAGCTTGAAAAAATCAGTCGCGCTCTTGATCACAAGCTAATATCGCTTGATGAGTCAATAGATTTTAGAATCACAGGCGGAAGAAAATTGTCCGGATCTGTTACAACTAATCCTTCAAAGAACGGCGCTCTGGGACTTATTTGCGCGTCGCTTGTAAATAGGTCAAAAACTATTCTCCATGGTATACCGAGGATAGAGGAGGTGAATAGGCTTATTGAGGTGCTTGTAAGTATGGGTGTTGGCGTTTCATGGACTGGCGACCAGACTCTTGAAATCAGGCCTCCAAAGAAATTTAAACTCAGTCAGGTAAACAGGTCGTCGGGGGCGCGCATACGTTCGGTTCTAATGCTTATTGGAGCTCTCATTCATCGCGAATCTCATTTTACAATTCCGCATGCTGGAGGATGCAAAATGGGGAATAGGACGATTGAAGCGCACAGGCACGGGTTAGAAAAACTTGGAGTGAGGATTACTACGCGCTCAAATTATTATGATATATCAGCGAAAAAACTCAGGGCGGCGGAAATAATAATGTATGAACAATCCGACACAGCGGCCGAAAATATCATCATTGCGGCTGCCGGCATCCCACGAGTTACAGTCATAGATTTCGCTCCGCCTAATTATCAGGTTCAGGAAGTCTGTTTCTTTCTTGAGAAGCTCGGCGTAAAGATTGAAGGTATTGGCACAACAAAATTAACGATTCATGGACTAAAAGAGATAAATGAGCCTGTTGAGTACACAAACAGTGAAGATCCCATTGAATCAATGCTTTTTCTTTCGGCCGCGATAGTGACGAAGTCGCGACTAATGGTGAAGAGATGTCCAATTGAATTCCTGAGTCTGGAGCTTCTGAAACTTGAGAAAATGGGACTTAAATATAAAAAGAGTAAGCACTATTATGCGGAAAACGGCCGTACTAAATTGGTGGATATAACCGTACACCCATCAACTCTCATAGCGTTGAATGACAAAATACATGCTCAGCCGTATCCGGGGATTAACACAGACAACCTGCCTTTCTTTGTGCCTATTGCGACACAGGCGAAAGGGAAGACCCTGATCCATGATTGGATGTGGGAAAACAGGGCAATTTATTTCACGGAACTTAATCGTCTGGGAGCTGATGTTGTGCTCGCTGATCCGCATCGCGTATTCGTGCAGGGGCCGACCAAACTTCGCTCTGCTCAGGTGGTGTGTCCGCCGGCACTTCGCCCCGCAGTAATTATTCTCATTGCAATGCTTGCCGCAGATGGAATTTCAACTTTAAGAAATGTTTATTCAATCAGCCGAGGGTACGAGGATATTGCAGAGAGGCTCAATAAAATCGGCGCGCGCGTGGAGGTCATCAAGGGAATTTAGCCGTCTTTACAACATCCTCACATACTTGAGAATGTGAGGATGTTGTAAATTACGTGTAATGATGAATGGCTCATTAACGATTGAGCCGTTCATTTTTTAAACTCTATTTTTTAGCTAAGTTCTCAAGTTCTTAAGAACTTGAGAACTGAAGAATACAGGATTTCACTCCAAGGTTCTCAAGAACATTGGAATAGAATTTATGGGAGGGCCAGTATTAGTAATCAGACACAAATCTTTGTTTCCAATTCTCCTAGATACAAAAAACAAAGAAAATATTGTATAATACGCTGAGCTGTGGCGTATGACCCCGAAAAAATAACATATTTTGCCGAGACGGATGCAAGAAATAAGCACCTCGCCTTTGGCATTAAGGCAAAAGATCGCACTAAGCACGTCTATACGATTGGTAAAACAGGCATGGGTAAATCCACCCTTCTTGAAAATATGGCCATTCAGGATATTCAAGGCGGGGAGGGGATGGCCTTCGTAGACCCTCACGGCAAGACCGCCGAACTTCTTCTTGATTATGTGCCTCAGGAAAGAATAAAAGACATTATTTATTTTGCTCCTTTTGATACTGATTATCCTATTTCATTTAATGTAATGGAGGATGTGGGAGTTGATAAGCGTCATCTCGTAGCCAATGGCCTTATGTCAGCATTTAAGAAAATCTGGGTTGACGCATGGTCAGCCCGAATGGAGTACATTTTAAACAACATCCTTCTTGCTCTTCTTGAATATCCGGATTCAACGCTCGTCGGAGTCAACAGAATGCTTGCCGATAAGGCATATAGGAAGAAAGTGGTCGCGAATATTTCCGATCCTTCTGTAAAAGCGTTTTGGGTGGATGAGTTTGAGAAGTACGGCGAGAGATACATGCAGGAAGCCGGCGCGGCAATACAAAATAAAGTCGGCCAATTCGTTTCCAATCCGCTTGTCCGCAATATTATTGGCCAGCCGAAATCCACTTTTGACCTTCGCAAGATGATGGATGAGCAGAAGATTATCATCATCAATCTTTCAAAAGGACGTGTCGGAGAGCAGAATGCCAATCTTTTGGGTTCAATGCTCATTACAAAAATATATTTATCCGCGATGTCACGCGCGGATGTCAATGAGAGGACTCTCACAGGTCTTCCGAACTTCTATCTCTACGTGGATGAATTTCAATCCTTTGCCAATGAGTCATTCGCGGATATTCTTTCCGAGGCGCGCAAGTACAAGCTTAATCTCACGATTGCTCACCAGTATATTGAACAGATGTCGGAGGAAGTGCGGGCGGCGGTCTTCGGCAACGTTGGCACAATGATTGTTTTCCGCGTGGGCGCTTACGACGCGGAGGTTCTGGAGAAAGAATTTTTTCCGACTTTTACTGCGGAAGATCTTGTAAATCTAGGCGCGTTTCAGGTTTACCTTAAGCTTATGATTGACGGAATATCCTCCCCTCCTTTTTCCGCTTTGACAATGGCGCCCATCCCGATGCCGGAAATCTCATTCCGACACGATATTATGGAGTTTTCGCGCGCCGAGTTTTCGCGACCGCGCAAAGAAGTGGAGGAAGAGATTAAGAAGTGGCACGAAGATGGGTCTACGGCAGCCACGTCCATGCCGCGTGATAGACTAAAAGTGGTTCAATCTGCGGCTCCAATTACGCCGCCGAAGAGAGATCTTCCGCAGAGGCTCAAGACGCCAGAGGTGAGAAAAGAAAAAAAAGAAATATTTGAAGCGATAGTGAGGCGCGAGCAAGTGGCAAAGTCGGCAGAGACACCTCCCGTTCAAACGAAACAGACACCACCAGAAGAAACAATATCTCTCAACAATCTTAAGCAAAAGAAAGGCGAGGATAAAAAGCCTACGCCCGAGCATGTCAAACAGCTTCGCGAAGCGCTCGCAACTTTGACGAAACAGGAAGAAACCAAAGAATCCATGTCCAAAGCGGAATCAGATGTCATAAATACCCCGAAAAGCAACACTATCGGAGATCAAGCGGGAGGGAGAGACGAGTACAAGCCGCCACAAAGGCACGAAAGGAAGTCAAATGTTCCGGAGCAGAAAAAAGACGGTCAAGGTCCGAGGGAGATACCCGAAGATGAGCTCCGCAATCTTCTCAAGGTGGATTAAACCATGAAAAGAATACTAATTTTCTCAACGGCCTATCTTCCTTTCGTCGGAGGTGCTGAGGTGGCAGTGAAAGAGATTACTGAAAGACTCGCGGAAGAATACGAATTTGATCTAATTACCGCGCGCTTAAGTCGCACCCTTCCTAGAAGTGAAATTGTCGGGAAAGTCCGCGTTTTTCGCATCGGTATTGGAATTCCGATTATGGACAAGTTGATTCTTCCTTTTGTCGGAGCGCTAAAGGCGTGGGGTCTTATCAGAAATAATAAGTATCAGGCATTCTGGTGCATTATGGCGACTTGGGCCAGCGGAGCGGCGTATGCCGTGAATATGGTTAGAGGTGTCTTTTTCAGAAAAAGGGTGCCTCTCGTTCTTACTCTTCAGGAGGGCGACTCCGAGGAGCATTTGAGGTATCGCAGAGGAGGACTCATATCCCTTTCTTGGTATATGGCACTTAAGAGAACGGATATGGTGACTGCAATAAGCAATTATCTTCTCGCTAGAGCAAAGGCAATGGGCTACAAGGGAGAGAGTGTTTTGGTACCGAATGGAGTCAATACGAGGAAATTCCAAGTTACAGATTCAAACTTGCTAAGGGCAGAAATCAGAGGTATGCACGGATTCAGCGAAGAGGATATGATCTTAGTGACGACTTCAAGGCTGGTTAAGAAAAACGGAGTTGAGAATGTGATTGAAGCTTTGCAATTTTTACCCGAAAATGTGAAATTTATGATTATTGGAACGGGGGAACTGGAGGAAAGTCTGAAGTTAAAAGTTAAAAGTTTGAAGTTAGATGATAGGGTGAAATTTCTTGGATTGATATCTCATGATGAAATCCCGAAATATCTCACTGCCTCCGATGTTTTTGTCAGACCATCGCTTTCGGAGGGAATGGGCAATTCATTTATAGAAGCAATGGCCGCGGGCATACCGATAGTTGCGACACCTGTTGGCGGGATCGTTGATTTTCTCCGCAATGGCGAAACGGGTCTTTTCGCTGAAGTAGAAAATCCTCCAAGTGTGGCTAAAGCAGTACAAAAATATATTGACGATCCCATTCTTCGGGATCATATTATTGAAAACGCGAAACGTATGGTAAAAGAAATGTACGATTGGGATATTATTGCGAACAGGATGCGCTCTGTCTTTACGGGCGCAGCGTCAAGGTCGGACCTTGACCAGTAAGTAGCTTTATTTTAAGCCGTATTATGAACATACTTTTATGCACGGGAATTTTTCCTCCTCAGATTGGCGGTCCTTCTCAATACGTCAAAAATTTGAGAGATGAATGGCAAAGACAAGGCCATAGTGTCAAGGTGCTTACCTATAAGCTGGAGAAAATCCTGCCGACTGGAATAAGGCATCTTCTTTTCTTTATGCGAACTGTCGCGAGTCTTTGGAAAAAAGATTTTGTAATTGCATTGGATACGTATAGTGTGGGATTCCCTGCCGTGCTTGTCGCGAAATTATTTGGAAAGAAGGTTTTAATACGCACGGGCGGAGACTTTCTTTGGGAATCGTACGTTGAAAGGACGGGGGATATGGTGCTTCTGAGAAAATTTTACGAAAATTGTTTATCTAAGTTTAATCTTAAGGAAAAGATTATTTTTAGAATTACAAAATGGACGTTACGCAGTGTTTCGGCGTTAATTTTCAGCAGTGCTTGGCAGAGAGATATCTGGATGCCCGCATATAGCTTGGACGAAAAGAAATGTCATGTAGTTGAGAATTTTTACGGTGAGAAAACTACAAGCGTCGCTCCTGATGGCAAGATTTTCGTCGCGGGTTCTAGAAAATTGAAATTGAAAAATACTGACAGGCTAAACAGGGCTTTTGCGCAGGCCAAAGAGAGCGAAGGGGGACTCACGCTTGATTTCTCACAAGTGGAATACGGAAAATTCTTTGAGAAAATTTCACATTCATACGCTGTCATAGCGGTGTCAATTAGCGAGGTAAGTCCGAACATGATATTGGATAGTATACGCGCAGGCAAACCTTTTATTGTCACCAGAGAAGTGGGTATATATGATAGGTTGAAGAACATCGGCATTTTCGTGGATCCGGAAGATGAGGAAGATATCAAAAATAAGATTTTGTTTTTGGCTGACTTGGCGAACTACGAAATGTATAAGAGAAAAGTGGAATCCTTTTCTTTTACGCACACATGGAAAGAAATTTGCAGTGAAATAATTCAAATAGCGAGACATGCTTAGAGTCATATCAATTGGTAACGACAGGCAGATTTTTACTCCCGAAAGCGCAGTAGCGAAACGGGTTATTAGTTACGGGCAATTATTTGGCGAATATCATGTTATCGTTTTCGCGTTGAAAAATAAGGGTTTTTCGGTCTTTAAACTGTCTCACAATGTGTATGTATATCCGACAAATTCTACGAATAGATTTTGGTATATTACAGATGCTGTAAAGATTGGAAAGGAAATTGCCAAAGGAATTTTTTTTGGCGAATCTGTGATTTCAACTCAGGATCCTTATGATACCGGCCCCGCTGGACTCATACTCAAATGGCTGACGGGACTTCATCTTCAGATTCAGGTGCACGCAGATATTTTCTCAAAAAAATTTTACGACGGCAGTTTCCTCAATTGGCTCCGACTCTATATTTCACGCCTCACTCTTTCTCGGGCGGATGGAATAAGGGTGGTGAGAGAGAAAATCGCCGAAGATTTGGCAAATAAACTGAAAATCAAGAGGGGGAAAATTGCAATTCTGCCGATTTTTGTGGATATAAATAAAATCAGAAATGCCCCGATTACATTGAATCTCAAAGAAAAATATCCGCATTGGGAGAAAATTATACTTGTAGCCTCACGTCTGACAGAGGAGAAAGGTGTAGATAGAGCAATTCGTGCATTTGCGCGCATAGCAAAGCGTTTTCCAAATACTCTGATGGTGGTTGTGGGGGATGGAGCAGAAAAAAAGAAATTGAGAGCTTTAGCTCAAAAGTTAATTCCTGCAGGTCAGATAATTTTTGAGTCCTGGCAGGAAGATTTGTATTCTTATTATAAAACGGCTTCCGTTTTTCTGAACACTTCTAAATTTGAAGGATTCGGAATGGCGCTGGTGGAGGCGGCCGCTGCTGGATGCCCGATAGTCACAACAGAAGTCGGCGTCGCGCAGGATTTATTTCATGACGGCAGAAGCGCGCTGATTTGTCCCGTGGGAGATGAAGTCTGTCTGGCAAACAAGTTGACCGATCTTTTAGAGAATTCTATTGCTGCCGGCTCGCTTACAATGGAGGCATGGAAAGTCGCGGACGGCATCAGCCACAACGAGGAAGAATATTTAAACAAATATAAACAGGCAATTATGTCTGCCGCTGGTTCTCTGAATAAAAAATAGAATTCAATAAATGCGACTTCTTATCATAACCCAAAAAGTAGATAGAAATGATCCGATTCTCGGGTTTTTCCACCGCTGGATAGAAGAATTCGCCAAGCGTTATGAAAAGGTGACAGCTATATGTCTGAAAAAAGGAGAATATTCTTTACCGCCGAATGTAAAAGTCTTGTCACTTGGGAAACCCTACTTCGCCAAGGCTTCGCAGGGCGCAGGAAAAAGATTATTCTCTCGCATTATTTATCTTATAAATTTTTACAAATACATATACAAATTACGTAATGATTACGACGCCGTTTTTGTTCACATGAATCAGGAATACGTGCTTCTGGCGGGTGATTTCTGGCGTCTTCTTGGGAAGAAAATATACCTATGGCGAAATCACGCTAGGGGAAATTTATTGACCAGACTTGCGGTATTGCTGTCTCACAAAGTCTTTTA
>Ga0209542_10019338_pt1 | contig 10919 bp, 8 predicted proteins | sample RifCSPhighO2_01_FD_184028 | JGI IMG/M metagenome (GOLD analysis project Ga0209542, IMG submission 184028) | Soil microbial communities from Rifle, Colorado - Rifle CSP2_plank highO2_0.1 (SPAdes) (version 2) | ecosystem: Environmental > Terrestrial > Deep subsurface > Rock core/Sediment ...
AAGAGCTTCTCGACTCGCTCCTCCACTGCTTCGCAAAGCTCCGCAGTGTCGTCACTCGCTCGAAGAGAACAGGGAACTATTCTCACTGCGAATGCAGGACTCGATGAATCGAATACGAAACAGGGAACAGCAGTGGGATGGCCGGAGGATCCAGTGAGCTCTGCACAGAATCTCCGAAAAATTCTGGAGGAGTGTGTAGGGGCGCGCCGCTGGCGCGCCCTGTGGAAGAATATTCTCATCCCGGGCGCCGCAGCGCGGCACCCCTACACACGCCCATGCCTTGCCGTCATCGTCACCGACTCCTGCGTTCGCCCTAGGCGATGGGGCGTCACCGCATTCGCACTCGCGGTCGCAGGCATTGATCCTCTGCGCGATGAAGCCGGACGCGAAGATTTGTTTGGAAGAAAGCTCCGCATCACCAAGGAAGCAATCGCTGATCAACTCGCAACGGCCGCGAACATGCTCATGGGGAATGCAGATCAATCCATTCCTGCGGTGATCATCCGCAATCATGGGTTCACGCTTTCTGATTTTGCAGGATGGGTGCCGGGGATTGAGCCGGAGGAGGATTTGTTTAACGGGGTAATTTAAGGTTCTGGGGTTCTGGGGTTCTGGGGTTTTGGGGTTTTGAGGTTTTGAGGTTTTGGAGTTTCGATAGCCATTGCATCGTGAGGCACAATGGTGTACGATTGTACACATGACATCCCGACAGTATCTTCGCGGTTTTCGAAATTTACGCGCCTGGAAAGAATCACATGCACTGGCAGTGGATTTGTATAAACGTACGACTGATTTCCCCAAAGAGGATCGTTACGGACTTACAGATCAGATCCGACGAGCAGCTTGTTCTGTGAGCTCGCTCATTGCGGAAGGCGCATGTATGCGTACTCCTGCTCATCAATGCTCCTACTATTTGCGTGCTCATGGCTCACTTAGCGAAGTTGATAATCACATAGAGTTTGCCCATGCATTAGGGCGCGTAACCGACGTCGAATATCAACAGTTTCTCTCGCGTATTAATTACATTGCCGGCCTTGTATTGGGATTGGTGAAATCTACCCAGTCTTCTCTCCCTCAAAACCTCAGAACCTCAATACTGCAGAACTAATTCGGTTTCTATAACAAAAGCTCCCCTCTCTCGATCATCTGTAATACCTTCGGATACCACTCCTTCTCAAGTTCCTGCACTCTGGTTTTAAGTATCTCTGGTGTGTCCTCGGAAAGCACGGGGCATCTCTTCTGCAGAAGAATTCTTCCTGTATCAACACCCTCATCCATAAGATGAATCGTCATGCCACTCTCTCTTTCACCTGATTTTAGAACTGCTGCATGCACCTTTTCGCCATACATTTCTCTCCCTCCGTATTTCGGCAATAATGCTGGGTGCACGTTCAGAATGTTTCTATGCCATCTTGCGATAAAAGAAGAGGTAAGAACAAACATCCATCCAATTGCTGCGATAATATCAACGTTTCCGAGTGATCGAATCGCTGCATCGAGGCGATCATCGTATTCCTCACGCGACTCCCCTGCTCTCTTCGGGACAACTACCACCGGCACCCCAGCTGCCTGCGCCTTTTCGATGCAACCGCGATCGGGACGATCGGTGACAAGGCCAAGACACTGCGCTGTGAGCGACCCATCGGTGATGGCATTGAGAATGGCCTGGAACGTGGTCCCGCGGGAGGAAGAGAGAACAACAAATCGCATGCCCCTATGAAACCTCCAAACCTCCAAACCTCCAAACCTCTATATTCCAAAACCTTTACAATACCCCTATGCCACTTGTTCACCTCTCCGACAGGGAGCACCGGGAATACAGTCAAAATCAGCCAGAATTGCCCCTCTGGCAGTCCCTGGTATGGAAGACCTATCAAGCAAGTCTCGGGCGGAAAACGAGGCTCTACGGGCTTAAAAACGCCTCCGGAACGGTGGAAGCAGCTGCGCTCGTCATTATCGATACCACTGCACTTGGTCTTGCGACCTGGGATATCCCTCGAGGTCCAACAGGGAACAGAGAATATTTTGCAGAACTTCTCTCTGGAATTATTGATGAAGCAAAAAAAGATCGGTGCCTGGCAACCTACTGTTCTCCTCTCGAGGAAATATCAAACAATTCTCAATTTTCAATTCTCAATTTTCAATTCTCCCATCGCCACGAACACCCGGAGGCGACTCTCCTCCTCGATCTCACAAAGAGTGATGAGGAACTTTTAAAAGAGATGAAGGAGAAAGGTCGCTACAACATTCGGCTCGCAGAGCGCCATGGGGTAAAAGTGGAAGCATCATCCGATATTCACACATTCTATGAGCTCTTGAAGAGAACAGGTCATCGGGATCAATTCGGCATCAAGCCGAAAAGTCACTACGAGAAATTCTTGCAGTTGCCCAGGAGCTTCCTCCTCCTTGCCTTCGATGCAGACACGCAAAAAACCCCTCTGGCTGGCCTTATAGGAGTGGTATGGGGAGCGACTGGAATCTACTACTACGGAGCCTCCGATGAGCGTTTTAAGGCCAAAATGGCACCCTATCTCCTCCAGTGGCATGCGATAAAGCTCTGCCGATCGAAAGGAGCAAAGCGCTACGATTTTTTAGGCGTTGCACCAACCGATGATGCCTCCCACCCATGGGCCGGGGTCACACGATTTAAGAAACAGTTTGGAGGAGAAGTCGTGAACTATCCACAGGAACAGGAAATCCGCCTCATGCCAATCACAAAGAGATTCATCGACTGGAAGAGAAAGATCCTTGGATAACAAAAACAAACAACATACATCCCCCTCTCCATCTGTAAGAATATTCATTGTTGCAGTCAGGTAATCATGAAAGTAAGTAGCGTATGGAGAGGGGTTAGGGGTGAGGTCATCAAAAAAAGGACCCCCCTTTCGGGAGGTCCTTTTCGCATACTCATCTGATCGCTACGTATCGTCTTGATCTCGTCTCGGCGCAGTCTCGTCTCGGCGCAGCGATAGCGGAGCCGGACGGACGAAGCCGGATTAAATGCTGTAACTCGTTGAGGAAATCTGCGTTTCACCGTACTCAATCCACGTGAAGAAGAACTTGGTGGTATCACCGAAGGAATCGCTCCAGTGGATGCGGCTGTCAGTTGATGCCACTCCATACGCCGTCTTGGTGCGATCGGAGAAGGCAGGAATCGAAACCGTGAGTGACGATCCGGCTGTGGCGGTGATCTGGTTATCGGTGATATCTCCCTCGAGGACGAGGGTGATGGAACCACCGCTGTCCATTTCGAGGTTCACAGCCGTGTTGTTGCTCCGCAGACAGTCAATGAGCATGGTACCGGAGCCAGCATCAGTCACCGTACTGCCGGCGCTGTTATACGCCGTACAGCTGACCTGCTGCGTCTGATCGCTCTTGTTGTAGAGATCAAACTCCGATGAATCGAAGAGGATGTTCGTCGCGGAGATCTGGAAGACGATACCGGAGATCGTCGCTTTGTTGCGGCCACCCTTCGTGTTGTTATTGACCGCAGCCGTGAACTTAAATTCAGCAATGGTCTTGCTGATGCCCTGCGGAACGCTTGTTCCGTTCGGAGCTGGGTTCACGTTTTCGATGGTGACGATCTTTGCGAGCACCACATCATTGAGGTTACCCGAGATGAGGGTTTCCGCAGCTGGTGTGGCTGCTCCTACGAACACTTCTCCTTCCGCCGTCGAATCGGTATCTGGGCTAAGGAGAACGTTGCTCGATTCGAATCCACGTGCCGTTACAGAACCCGTGCCAGTCGTGCCGTTTGCCTGACCGGAAGCAACGGAATCTGTGATGCGGTGGACGTAGAGGCGGATCGCGCCGGTGTTCGTCTGTTGCGCACCCTGCTCATCCGTCTTCATTTCGGGACGAACAAGGATGTCCAAACGATCGCCATCCGGAACGACAAGCTGCTGACTCTCCATCACTGCACAGAAGGAGTTTGCATTGATATCCGTGCTGATGTTGTTGCAGTTGTCGACCGTGGCAGATGCGAACGAGGTGCTCTCGCCATCTCGGTAGAGGCGGAGGCGCGCGATGTTCTGCGCAACAGTCGTCGCACCGGAGTTCGTGATGATGAGGCGCGTCACATCGACAGGCTCATCTTCTGCACGAAGCTCAAGACGGAGGATCGCCTCGCCGAGGTCGCCTGCAAGGAGCTGGCGGCTGCGGGTTGGGACAGAGTCCTTCGTCACGTAGAGCGAACCCTGATTACGGAGCGTGAAGACTTTGGAAGTCGTTGTCACCAGCTTGATCTGCGCGGTGGAAGTCCCCGTGCAGCTTCCGCTGATGTTGCTTCCGTCGACGCTGATACAGGTGAGGCTTGTGCCATCGTCTGCTTCCTCAGCTTCGACCATGTTGGTCTGAGCCGTATCAAAGCCAATAGCAAGCGTCGTCAGGTTGAGCGAGCCAGCGATATCGGCATGGACTTCGAAGACCACCGTCTCCTCGGCAGGAATGGTGTATCCACCGCCAGCGAGATCATCGAATGGAATCTCGTCGGCACCGGTTGTAATCGCCGTGCCATCGCAGGTGCCTTCGCAACCGCGGCCGGAATCGAGGATGGTATCGGGTGCGCCATCATCATCGCTATCGACCCAGAGTGTGTAATCGGCGCCATCCACCAAAGTGCCGGCATCCGACTTGATCACAAACTGCGTCACGAAAATGTCTTCTGCCTTTCCGGCGGTTGCCTCAAAGCGGAAGAGGGCAACATCCTGTGCGTTCTCCACAACGACATCCGTCGTACCAAGCGAGCGCTCGGTGAGGGAGAGGTTGGAGGTCGCAACTTCCATAAAGTTACCAGCGACGTCTTCGCCTGGGCGAATATCGGAAACAGCATCTCCAGTGGAGAGACCCTCGCCATCAAAGTTGTAGACCGTGGAAGCCGTTACGAAGCCTCCGAAGTCGCAACCTGTCGTATCCGCCTCATCGGCAGAACAGACGTAGGCGCGGAACTTATCGCCGTTCCGTGCAACATCAGCGATGAAGTCCATGCGGAGTTCCCAGCGGGAACTGTCGCGGAGGATAAAGTCATCGAAGCGGTAAATCCCAGTCGTGGAAGTTGTCGTGGAAGTAGCGGCACAGCTCGTACCGGACTTGGTGCCGGCGTTCGAGGAGAGCAGTACTCCATCCACCGTCTGACCGGTGACGGAGTTCCTGATTTCCACATCTTCGACGTTCTCTGCCATGGTGTCATTGCCCGTGCCATGACAGACGAGTGTTGCACCTGTTGCAGTCTGGCCAAGGATCATCGCGTACATTTCGTTCACGTTGATGTCTTCGCCACCTGTGACGAAGTCAACGTTCGCCATGACGATGTCATCGGCATCCGGGGTGTATTCCTCCGTGACCGGACCATCAATGTCGATCGTGAGTTCTCCGGCATTGATTGTGACCGTGGAGACACCTGGGCTCGATGCAATCGAAATCTGGGATCCGTAGAGCTGACCGTTCACGCCGTATCCGTAGAGGGATCCAACAGCGAAGACGTCATTCGTCTCTTCGAATGCCAGCTTAATGGTATCGGCTGCGCCATCGACGACGTCCGCAACAGCCTCGAGGGTGATCTTGTCGCCCTCAAGCACAGTAAACGGAGGATCGAAGGTGAGCGTCGTGTAATCAGCAACCGACTGGCCGACGGTGTCCGTGAGAGGAGTTCCATCGGTCCTGCGGATGTAGATATTAATGAAGTCACCATCGGAAGCAGTTCCCTGGTTCTCGAGTGTGACGGAGTAGAAGGTCTGATCTTCGACCGAGTTTGCTGAGAATTCCCACTTACCAATCGCAGCATCCTGATCGTTCACGTCGACCTGGCTCGGGGTGACCGAGCGGTAGGTCACGGTGACGATACCCGAGGTCACGGCAGCAATCTCAAAGGTCTCGCCGCGGATCGGGAATGTACCGGTGACTTGCTGCGCGTTCGAGAGAACATCGCTCGCAAGTTCGACAACGTAGTTGTGTCGGCCGTTCGTGCTGGCCGTGGAATCAAAATCCGCCATGAAGTCCACTGTCACCGTGTCGCAAGCCTCAACGAGGAGCGGGCGGGAGAAGCGGAGATCAGCAGTCTGATCCTCGGAATCAAAGACGCGCGTGCGCGAAACACGAGCACCGTTCACCGAGAGCCATGAGGCCGTGATATCAGACTGGCTACCCTGACCCTCGTGGATGAGCGTCATGCCTTCCACCTGGATGTCATCCGAGCAGGAAGCAGTGAAGTCCACGGAGAGCATGGCAATACCAATCGCACCCTTCGGGATCGTGTCGCCGAGCGGGGTGTTCGGGTTCATGGAGAGTTCGAGTGTTCCAGAGGAGCGTGGGATGCTCGTGTGACCAGTGAAGGACACGGAATCCTCAAATTCCTCGCCACCGACCGTCATACCGCTCACAAAGAGCGTGTAATCAGCGCCAGGGGTCATGGAACCTTCGAAGGTGAGTTCCACAACATCGGAGCTTGTGAGGTTTGCACTATCAAGCGTCAAACCGTCTATCTCGTAGTTTGCAAGATCTTCCGCCGCAGCCCGATCAAGGGAGGCGGTGAACTCGACCTCGAGAACTGTTTGAGAGAGGGTGCGGACGCTATCAATACCTGCTGGACCGCCGACCGGGGATCCCGATCCACAATCCGGGTACTGGAGGCCCATGTCCACGCGGTGGAGCATGACCACCATTTCAGCGCGGTTCATGTTATCGCCTGGACGAACCGTGCCACGGCCATCATCACCCTGGAGGATGCAGTTGTCTGCAGCGACCTGGATGTCCTGGGTGTACCACTGACCGCTTGGGTTATCGACGAACTGGGGAGCATCACCCGTGCCGACGAGACCGAAGGCGCGGTTGATAAGGGCTCCAGCCTCTGCACGGTTGATACGTGCACCGGGGCGTGCGTTGCATGGGTGACTGCCGTAGCAGTTCCCATCACCACGTACCCACCCTTCGGCTGCTGCCTCCTCCATGTAACCGTAGTACCAAGCACCGGACACAACGTCCTCGAAGCTTGGAACGGAAGGAGCAGTTCCGAGAATCCCGCCGTTCAATTCAACGACGAGCTTAATGAATTCCGCGCGGAGAGCTGGGTCGCCACCACGGAATCGATCCTGACTGGCATCGAGGTAACCAGCCGTGACGAAGTCATCGACTGCATTCTCGTACCAGATACCATTTGGAACATCGGAGTAGGCGAGGATTGTTCCCGCTTGTGTGAGAACAATGGCGCTGACCGAAAGTCCCGCAATGGCCTTTTTAAATTTAGAGAGATCCATTGGAAAATTTGGTGAAGCTGTCATGCCCTTTATAGAGAGAGGGACACGAGAGCGAAATAAAAGTCGCCCCCCTACGCTCCTTCGCTGACGCTTCGGAGCTACGGAGGGGTCAATGTGTGAGTATCGAAGGAGCATCTCCCGAGGGAACCTCGGGACCTGCATCTCCTTACATATAAAGAGGGTGACACAAACACACTGAAGATTGGTGGCTATAAGGCCAGGATTGAATAGAGAGATGTGCACGATTCTTTGCAGAATGTGAAGATTCCCTTTTAATCACCCACGCATAACGCAGGTGATGCGAACATGATATGTCGCACCTATAGAAGGGAATTGCCGGATTGTGAAGGATCAATCCGTCTACACTCGATTTCCGCGGGGCAAACATCTTTTTATGCCCTTCCCCGGAAATCTGGGGCATCCTAGCAACTCCTCTTCTTGACGAGCAAGCGTTGGAATCCTGGATGCGACCAATCAAACGCAGAAAAAGGGTACGTGTTACAGAGGATCCTCTAGGCTTAAGAGCCTAAGCCATATAACACATTTTTGGCTACATAGAGCCACTTTTTTATGTTCTCAATGGTGAAAACGGGTAGAATTTTCTGGGGAGAATTGGCATTTTGAACAGAAATGAGATGTATGGATTGTATTGCTAAATACAAATTTTATTGTTAAATAAACATAATAGGGGCTGTGTTCATGAGTTTAAACAATGCGTCTGAATGTCTTTACTCTGGATAATACTCAGTCTTTGACAAAACAAATATCCATAATGTTAATGGAACTTTTCATATTGCTGCCTTATCGACATTTACCTCTGTGATGCCGGAAGGACTCTCGGTCCATCGGGCAGATCCTCGAGAACAAATCCCCTCCCCTCAATCTGCTTCCGAAGTTGATCTGCGCGTGCGAAATCACGCTCTTTGCGGGCTTTCTCACGCTCTTCTGCAAAGGTGAGGACATCATCAGGAATGATCGAGTGCGGAGATTCAAAGCATCCAAAGATATGCTCGAGATTCTCGCAAAACGTTTTGAGCACCGGCTCACCCAGGGCACTTTCTCTCCTCGATCTCGCCATCAGATCAAAGATGACGGCGATTGCAGCAGGAGTATTGAGATCATCGTTCATCGCCGCTTCAAACGCATCAACACTCTCCCCCAATCCGCTTAATTTTTGGCTCGGAGAAGCCTTTTGTAACTCTTCGCACCACTCAATGATTTTGAGCCTCGCCTTTTTTGCATCCTCCAAGCCCTTCCAGGTGAACTGCGTATGAGACCTGTAGTGCGAGGAAAGGAAGAAGTATTTGAGATCGAGCGGGGAGAATCCCGCACCGTCGATATCACTGAGTGAGAGAATGTTGCCGAGCGATTTACTCATCTTCTCATTTGCAAAGTTCACTCTCCGCTTATGCATCCAAATCCGTACAAAGGGCTTCCCGTAGGCACATTCGCTCTGAGCGATCTCGCATTCGTGGTGGGGGAAGATGTTGTCCTCGCCACCCGTATGAATATCGATCTCCTCACCAAGGAACTTGGTGCTCATCGCAGAACACTCGATGTGCCAGCCGGGAAAACCGGCATTTGGATCCTCCCCTGCCCCGCGTAGTCCGCCTTCAGCGGACGAAGTGGGGCCTACTCCACTCAATCGCTCTCCCCCAGGGAAGCTCCACCGGAGCATGTGCTTTGCGTTCTCCCCCACGCACTTCTTCCAGAGCGCAAAGTCTGCAGGGTGCTTTTTCGTCTCTTTCAGCTCAATACGAACTCCTTCCTCTAGTTTGCCAAGGTTTGCCAACGTGTTTCCCGAGAGTTTGCCATACCCTGGGAAACTCTCGATCGCGAAGTAGATGCCGTCCCTCGTCTCGTAGGCATTCCCTTTTTTGAGCAATGTCTGAATGATTGCGATCATTTCCTTAATCGTCTCTGTGGCACGGGGCCTAAATTCCGGTTCCACCATATTCAGCGCCTTCTCATCCGCAAGATATTCCTTCGTGTAGCGCTCCGCGATCAAAAGTGGATCGAGTTTTTCCTCGCGCGCTTTTTTTTCGATCTTATCTTCTCCACCTGCATCGGCTGCACTATCCGCCGTTAAATGGCCAACATCTGTGATATTTTTGACATGCGTCACTTCGTAACCAGAAAATTCGAGAACTCGACGCAGGAGATCCGCCATCAAAAACGATGCGTAGTTCCCAATGTGCGGGCGTCCGTAGACTGTAGGGCCGCAGGTGTAGATCTTCACTTTTCCCTTTTCCAAAGGAACAAATTTTTCCTTCTGCTTCGTGAGAGTGTTGAAGAGAACAAGCGGCATACGGGAATTGTGTCAGGGAGAAGGGGAGAGGAATAGGGCAGAACCTCTGGATGATGAGAGTGGCAAGGCACCAATTCGCTTTGCCAGAGGTTTACCCTATAATAAGGTAGGAGAAAGGGGAGGGGATAGTGCAATTTTATTTCCAAATGACATATTTAAAACAATATAAGATGACTGACAAAGCGGTATAAACCACTGGAAAACCGATGGAATAACCGCGGGATTTACCCCGCGCTCGGGAGGGAACAGGAAACAAAGCGGTATAAACTGATGGCAAACTCCTAAAAAAGCCGAGCGAATGTGTATGCACATCATGTGCTCGGCTTCCTAATGGCGACTTTTCATAAGTCGCCGAAACTCCTTTTAAGCCGGTTTATCCGGCTTTCTTTGAGCAGCCAATAGCTGCTCATTCCGCTTCATGGCTTCGTACACTTCACGCCGGTGTACGGGCACCTCTTTAGGTGCCTCTACTCCGAGGCGGACTTTGTCGCCCCGGATTTCAACAACTACAATTGTTATATTGTTGTTGATGACAATACTCTCGTTCTTCTTACGAGAAAGGACCAACATTGGTCACCGCCTTTCTAAAAAAGAGTAATGAATTGGCCCCAGGGAGGAGCCTTGTAAAGGAGCTTAATTTATTATAGAGGCAAATGAAGATATGTCAATTATCCCATACTTTCATTCCATTTCGACCAGAACCAAAAAAATAATGAAAATGAATCGGTACCAAATCAAGGAATGAGAGCAGAAAGATTGCACCCACCAATACGCAGCTACCAAGCAGGATCGTACTCAAAGCTGAAACTGCAAATGGCAGTACGAAAAAGAGAGACAAACCGAAGACCAAACTAAAGGCAAACCATTGGCAAAGCCTTTTGAATGGGAGAGAAACCTTGATAAACCGTAGGGAAACTATGAGCAAACCGGAAGCTAAGAGGAGATGAATGAGAATGGAGGTCATTGCAGCTCCGATGAATCCAAAGAGGGGAATGAGCTGCATATTGAGAGTGATCGAAAGGAGTGCAGCAATACTTGTGAGGATGAGGAGAGGCTTCCACTTGTGCTCATGCAGGAGAAGGTAGAAGCAGAACGAAATAATCATGCCAAGGAACATGGGGAATGCCATGAGCATGAGTGCAGTATCGGATCCAGGAGAGAAAGCAGTGCTGAGGTAAGAAGGATTTGCAATGAGGAGAACGATCGGTCGCGCGAAGAAGAATGCAAAGAGCGAGATGGTGGAGCCAAGAATAAGGAGCGCAAGGAGAATGGATCCAAGGAAGCTGCTCAAATCTCTTTCTCTCTGCTCGCTCATATGGGGGAGGGCGGAATTCAAGATAAATGTGGGGAGGAGGAACCCA
>Ga0209542_10019339_pt1 | contig 10918 bp, 6 predicted proteins | sample RifCSPhighO2_01_FD_184028 | JGI IMG/M metagenome (GOLD analysis project Ga0209542, IMG submission 184028) | Soil microbial communities from Rifle, Colorado - Rifle CSP2_plank highO2_0.1 (SPAdes) (version 2) | ecosystem: Environmental > Terrestrial > Deep subsurface > Rock core/Sediment ...
TTATTAGATTATTGACTTTAATTAAAAGTATGAACATTTCCATAACACGCACCTCTTTTTACACTCTGGCCATTGCCGCGGCCATGGCTCTCCTCTTTTTTTTGGGCGGGGCAGTCGCGCATGCTACAGGCACTGGCACAGTTACACTGACGTTTGATGACGGCAATCCCTCGCAGTATAAAACTCCAGCACAGATGTTGAAAGCCGTGGGGCAAAACGCGACATTCTACATAAACTCGGGTTTTTTGGGTCAAAGTGATTGGTATATGACCTGGAATCAAGTGAAGAATCTCCACAACTCCGGTTTCGAAATAGCCGCGCACGGCCTCATGCATATAGAGTTGCCCACGGTCCCGATCTCAACTATCAAAAGTGAAATCAATCAAGACTACAACAATTTTGTCGCACACAACATTACGCCGACCGACTTTGCGACTCCGTTTGGCGCCTACGACAACATAGTGCTTTCAGCTATTGCCAAAAAATATAATTCTCATCGGGCTTTTGCAAACCAGGGGCTCAACTTTTGGCCGTACAACAAGTATCTTTTGTACGTGCACTATGTTACAAACCAAACAAGTCTGGAGGAGGCCAAGGCCTGGGTAGACGAGGCAGTGGCGCAAGACGGTTGGCTGGTGCTGGTGTTCCACGAGATCTTGCCAACGGTTGACCCAACAGACGACTACTCATGGGAAATTACAAAATTCCAAAGCTTTATAGACTATCTGTCTGCAAAAAATATCAAAACAAAAACCGTATCGGAAGTACTCAAACAAAACGCCAACCTGATCAAAAACGCAAGCTTCGAGGAGGAGCTTGCCGGCTGGGTTACCGACAACACAAATAGCATGAAGCTCAATACCGCCAACAACGGAAGTTATCCGACCCCAAAAAACAGCGTCAAGGTGGTGGGCACTACAAAGGGCGGCCACTTGTTTGGAAAAAAAGTCCCTGTTTCCTACGGGGTAACATACGGGATGCGTGCCTACACCGACAGCCAAAAGTTTGTTTCGGGAGAAGTCGGTTTCTATATAGATGAGTACGACGGGGGCGGCGCCTGGGTCTCCGGCAAGTGGCAGGGAGCGCTCTATAACCAAAATGTCATTGACCGCTCCTATGTATACCAGCCGACCTCGGTGCTGGTTAAAACCGCCGCCGTACAGGTGTATGCGAACCCTGGTATGACTGGTAGCGTCTTTATCGACAACGTGGAGCTGTTTGCTCGTTAAGAAAAGATGGCGATTCTTAACAGAGACCTACCTTCTCATGCAATCAGAGAGTAAATTAATCATCACTTTAACTCTATTGGCAGTAGTTGTGTTTGGTGTTGCGTACGCCACGCGCACTCTGCAACCAACAGACGCCACTTCGCAAAATACGCAAAGTACGCAAGAGGCGCAAACTGCAAGCGAGCCGGAGAAAGTTCAAGCAACCGGCTCTTCTATAGCGGCCACATCTCCACCCGGCGACCTGCTCGCTATACTCAAAGATGTGGGGGAGGCGGAATATGACCGCTTTGGCCTTACGCAAAAAGACTTCTCGATGATAAAAGAAGCCGGTTTTGACGTTATAGAGGGAAACTTCGACATATGCGCCAACAGCGAAGATGTGCAATATTTTCTCGACAGCGCCTATAATGCAGGTCTGAAGGTAATACTCAATGCGGGAGCGGGGGAGGCGGAGTGGGGATACCCGTGCGACGACAACTTTGTTACAGGACAAAAACCGCAATGGCAGAGCGAGGAGGTTAAACAGTGGGTTGCAAAATGGAAGGGCCATCCGGCTTTGTATGCGTGGGACACCTCAAACGAAGATGGCGGAGTATTCCCGTTTGGCACAGGCGGGGTACAGCCAGACCCACAGTGGGAGACAAAATTTTCCCTCTCGATAGAACAACTCGGGCAGGCCTACCGTGATGTCAAAAGCGTTGACCCCATTCACCCGGTTATGATACGGATGAACGGCTGGTATTTTTATGACTATACCGACAATTTTTTCCGGCCTGGCAACAGTTTTGGGAAAAATGTCACAGATATAGTGATGGTCAATTCCTATGCAAACGTAGACGAATACTTTCCCGACTTTGTATCAACGGTCCTTACCCGTGCAACGCGCTCAATCTACGCCATCGACAAGAGGGTAGTTTTTATACCGTCGCTCGGTGTATGGGACGAGCCGCCTATATGGGTTAAACCAACAACAGAGCATCTCATAAACGACTATAATCAGGCGCTCAAAACCGAAAATATGGTCGGCATCGCGTTTTTTAAGTACGGCGCCAAAGAAGGAGATGGCTGGTATCTGCCCGACAGTGTTCGGGGTGACACCGCGCTGTGGCATACCATAAGCACACTCATAAAATCTAGGCAGTAGCATCGGCAAGAAGCGTATTTTTTTGATACAGATAGATAGTATTGTCAATTTTGACAGCGCTGGAGAGAAGTATATGGTAGTGGCAGTCTGTACTGTAGGTTGTCCATAACTCTTTATTCGCTGTCTTTCTGGAATGCTTATGAAAACTCTGGGTTTCTCTCTGCACTATGGAGCGGTGCTTGCCGGTATGGTGCTCGGGCTGTTTCTCTCCGGTTCGTTTTTTATAAATTCTCACTTGGCACAGGCATCGCTCGGCGGCGACATCGTGTGTCTCGTCTTTACCGAGCTTGGCGGTATCGGTGCGCCAATTCCTGTGTTGGATGGCGGCTCGTGCCCCGACGGCTCGACACCAACAGAGCCAGAAAACACACAGGCACTCTGTAGCGATGGGCTGGACAACGACGGGGACGGCCTTATAGACCTCGCCGACCCGGACTGCGCGGCCTTTGTGCCGCCGTCAGAGCCAACCGATGCGTGTCCCAATATAGACAACGTGCAAGAATCTGTCCCAGAGGGATACGAGCTTGATATTGATGGCAACTGTGTCGAGCAGGCCTCCGATGATGATACTGGCGACACCGGTGACTCTGGTAATGACAATGACGAAGAAGATGACGCCGACACCGGAGGCGGAGGTGATGATTCAAACCCCGCACCTTCTGACTCTCTAGGTGGTAGTCCCTCGACTAGCTCTGGTCCTACTGGCGGCGGCAACGGAGTGATAGGCGGCCCGCTTTCTGTAGGGTATCAAAACTCTCCCATGGGAGAGGTTCTTGGCACAACTACAGTGGCGGCAGAGGGAGCGGTACTTTCGACCTGCAGCTCCTACCTGGGCTCCTACTTGCGCAGAGGTACGCAGAACGACCCGGCAGAGGTAAAAAAATTGCAAACATTTCTCAACGAGCATATGGCATCGGGGCTCCCGGTTACCGGCTACTTTGGCCCGCTAACTGACAGGGCAGTGCGCACTTTCCAACTCAAATACTCGGGCGAGATACTTGCGCCGTGGGTGCCGTTTGGGTTAGAGAACAACCAAACCGCAACCGGCTACGTGTATAAAACGACTCTGCGCAAAATTAACAACCTTATGTGTGCAGAGCTTAATCTCCCCATACCCATACTCCCGTAAAATTGCACAACCCTCTTACGACAAAAAGTAAGCGGGCGAGAGGGGCCCCAAAAACTCCAGTTTTCCGCTGGTTTCCCAGGGTTTGGGGCCCGTCTCGCCCGCGTACGCTTGCTACGGCAGTGTTTCTATTTTTACTGCGTTCGCACAAAAGTTTGACACTCTCCTCTATAGTATATCGTAATATGTTCAATGGGGAAAAAAGTGTTGACATACAGTGGCAGTGTTCAATAATGGATACGTACACAGCATTCAAGTGAGTGCCAGTGTGCGGGGAAACCAGCGGCATAAAAATTATGCTGTTGTTTTCTCTACATAACACAATAGCGTCAGACAAAGCGTAACATCGCTCGGGGTGTTGCGTGTTTTTGTTTTCCGGACGGACCTTGACACAAGAACAGCAGGAAGGCAACAGCGGCAGTAAAGTTCACAGCACCACCCGCGGGGGAAGGCGAGTGCTCCTGTGAGCTGTACTTAATAAAGTCCAGTTCGCGGGTCGATGCCTGACTTCACGCTTATCCGTACGGAAGCGGGATGACAGATTTATACATTAGAAAGATTAATACAGAATACAGATATGACTCAAAGCACAACACTTAATCGCGCGGTTGCTCTCTCTATGACAGCGGCACTCGTGCTCTCGCTCTTGGCGATTGCAATGCCTGCTTCAGCGGCTATGAACAGCAGCTCAATCAAGATAGAGACTGAAAACTCCGGCTCGATTGACAACTACACATCGGCTCGCGCTTCAACAGGAAGCAACGTGGCTGGCGGCAGCAGGGGTGGTAGCGGCGGCTCGGGCGGCGGCATCGTGGTTGACGACGGCGACAACAACAATGGCGGCGCATTGGCTGGCGAAGGCGGTAACGGCGGCAACGCCGATATCGGCGGCACGGTGAAAACGGGCGACGCAGATGCAGAGGCCGGTACGCTCAACTCGCTCAATACAGCTGATGTTGACGTTGATCTCTGGGGAGAGGATATGAACAGCTCCGAGATCAAGGTTAAAGTTGAAAACGAAGACCATCATGATGGCAACACCATCTCAAACGTTACCCGCGCTAAAGCACGCACTGGCGACAACAATGCTGCAGGTAGTACAGGCGGCAACGGTGGCACAGGCGGCGAAGTTGAAGTTGACGATGGCGACAACAACAACGGCGGCGCAGAGGCCGGCGACGGCGGTAACGGCGGCGCAGGTGCTGACGGCGGATGGGTTGAAACAGGCATTGCGACTTCATTGTCAGGCAGTGTCAATGTACTCAATACAACGCTAGTTCGCGTTCGTCTCTAGTACTCGGTTCACGAAGGTTCTTTCTGGGGGTCGGTACCTCGGCTTTGGCCGAGGTACCGCCCTCGGGAGAGCTTTCTTAAGGGAATAAAGAAGGTTCTCCCGAGGGCTCTATTAATAGCATTATTAGCAGGATTAAGTATAAAAGAATATGACTAGAACACTTTCGGTCACAGCAAAAGTAGTCGCGGTGGCACTCGCCATTCTTGCAGTGTATGTGTTTGCCTTTGGCGCGCAGGCAGATGCCAGGGATGCTTCGGCTCGCGACCGCGGTGGGTCGGGAAGCCCCTCCACCGACGCTCCCCCGGGCACTCCTACCCCGACTAATAACCCAAACGCAGGTAACATTTCGAACTCAACGAGCGGTACCGCCGACTCCGGCGGCAACGAGGGCGGCACGGTCATCACCGGAGACGAGCACGTAGAGGTATATGTGGTCAACATAGGGCCGACCAACACCCCGGACACCGGCTATGGCGGCGATGAGGGGGGCGATGATCCTACACCAGAGCCGGAATCGCAGTGCGACAGACGCGCATCGCCCGACTGCCCAATTCAGGATTCAGGGCGTGACCGCTAGGTAAGGATCTTAAACGCACATCGTCAAACTATATTATTAGCCAAATTGCCAGCTTAGAAAAAATATGACTAAAACACTTTCACTTAAAGCAGGAGCTCTCACAGCTGTAGTAATACTGCTCGGCGCCCTCGCCCTGTTCTCCTACGCATCCGCCGACAGCACCACCACCGACTTTGAGAGCTTTACGCTAGGAACGGTCAACGCACAAGACGGGTGGACAAGCACTGGTGCAGCCGGCTCTGGTTGCGCAATATATGACCACGCGGTTGTATCAAACTCCTACGGTTTTGCAGAATTTGGCTCGAAAGTATTGCGCATCTCCAACGCGGTCACAAGCGGCTGTTTCGGTGACATGACCTTCTCTAAATCCTTAATCGACGAGTCGGGCGAGGTTGATTCAACCAGCGGTGGTATGTCCGGAGGTACTCGACAGGCGCACTTTGAGGCACAATTCGACTTTGCCTCGACAGAATCAACACAGCAACCAGGACTCTTTGTTTCTGTATCTCCAGATCGCGGCGACGGCTCGCGCATGAGCTATCTAGGATTCTCCGACGAGCTGGGTGGTATTGATGTTATCTTCTATGACACGCCGGGTACAGGTAACCCTGCAACTTTCTCCCCGACAACGGTTGCAACCGGTCTTTCTCGCGATACGACGCATACGGCAAAGTTCGTAATTGACTATGTTGATGGGGCTTCCAACGACGTTGTAAAAATCTACATAGACGGTGTGTTGGAGCATACAGGCACCACTTGGGAAAACTACTTTCGCTTTGACTCCGAAGCTTCCGCGGAACAGAGCCCGCGCACGACCGATGACCTCATCTTCCGCACAGGCGGCGGAGCAGCTCCGGATACTGCGGGTAAGGGTTTTCTATTCGACAACGTGTCACTCATGTCTGGGCCGACTCCGCCATCAACTGTCACAGTGACCATCAACAAGTACATCAACGGCGCGCAGGCGACGGCGGTGAGCGCGGACTCATCCGCCTTCCCAATGTCGGCAACGTGGAGTGCCACAAACATCGGGGCGGGCAGCGGCTCGTACGACCTTGATGCCGACGGCTTTAATGGCGACCCGACTCCGTACCAGGCCATAACTTCAGAGATGACATCGGGTGCCGACTACAGCACCTACGAGATAACGGGTGGCGCGGTGGTTGGTGCAGACTGTAGCACTGGCCAGCCATATGCGCTGGTTGGCTACAGCGCCGGCGACACGCCTGTTGGGGCGGAAGGTGCTCCCGTGTCACTCACTGTCCCGAGCTTCACCGGCTTGACCGGCGACAAGTACGTCATTGTGTGGAACAAGATGTGCGTACCGACACCGGTACATCTCTCTCCTGCAGACGACAGTACACTAACGTCGGCCGCGCTGGACAAAATTGACTGGACAGATGTAACCGACCCGGCATTGCCAATGACGTATCTCTATCAATCGTCCAACTCTTCCGCGACAAACCTGGACGGCTCGTTTACAACGCCGGTATATACATCCGGCCCACTGGCTGTGTCTGAAATCCCGACCCCTGGTACGCCCGAGGGAGTCTACTATTGGCACGTGCGCGCGGTCGACAACGACGGCAACATGAGCCCGTGGACAGATGCCTGGAAGGTTACGGTGGACAACACTCCTCCCGCTCCTCCTTCTTTGGCAGAGGCGTGCGAGACTCCGGGCGTGGCACCGGCTGGCTACACGCTCCAAAACGGCACTGCTGGGCACGACAAAGTAGTGCTCGCATCCATGACCATGTTCGTTGGCCTTGGCGGCAACGACAAGGTTGACGCGGGCGACGGCAACTACATCATTTGTCTTGGCGCAGGCAACGACAAAGTCACTCTCGGCGATGGCGAGGCAGTGGTAGATGCTGGCGCCGGCAACGACAAAGTTATTGTCGGCGACGGCGGCGGCACACTCATCTCTATGTTCGGTAACAACACTATCATTGCGGGCGATGGTGGCTATACCGTTACCACAGGCGCAGGAAACGACAAAATTACCACTGGAAGCGGCAATGACACCATAGACGCTGGCGACGGCAACAATAAGGTCGATGCGGGTGGTGGAGACGACTCTATCACAGCGCTCGGCGGCAACGACAAGATAAACGGCCAGGGAGGCACCGACACCTGTAGTGCGGGCGGTGGCTTTAATGTGCTGACGAGCTGCGAGTTGTAATGCGAGTTGAGGGAGGGGAGCCAATTTTTGAGATTTTGCTCCCTCCTTCTCATGAGGCCTTGTTTGTAGTATAGAAAAGGACGACTTGTCCTGAGCTACTAGTCGAAGGAGGCTTCAGAGAGGGAAACCAGCCAGACAGCCATCGCTTATACGCTTACATAACAGAAATTTACCCATGACAATATCCTCTGCGTCGCGCTACTTTCTATGGACTGGCCTTTTTCTCATTTTTGCGGCCGGAGTCGGGTCTGTTGTCGTACGGGCTGAAGAAGTTCCGCTCCCTGTAGACGTAGACGTGTGCGCAAATGTGCCGGGCGAGCAAGATACCGAGCCCTGCGCCGATGTGCAGTGCTTGACCGACGGCGGTACCTGGAACGGTGATTCCTGCGACCTGTTGCCCCCGCCACCGCCGGCAGAGGAACCCTTGCCGGACGAATTAAATACCACCATAGCCACCTCAACCGACGGCACAGGCGGTCTTATGGGTGGCGAGATAGTCACCGGTGATGCCACCGCTTCAACAACCGTCGACAACGAGCTTAACACCAACATTATAAATGTTGCCGACACCTGCTCGGAAGACTCGAATGATGAGCTGTGCGACGCCCCGGGAGAGGAAATGAATTCATCTAATCTCACCGCCTCTACCACAAACGAGGCCGAGCTTGGGAGCGAGTCCGAGACTTTGGCGACAACGGGCGAGAACATGGCCGATGGAGGAGTATCCACCTCGACCATTGCTACAGGCGATGCCGCCGCGACATCCAATGTCATAAACCTGGTCAACACCAACATCTTCAACTCCTACGGGCTCATCCTATTTTTAAACCAGCTTTTTGGCGGCGGGTTTGACTTGCGCGACTTTAACCTTTCCTATTTCTTCGACGGCGAGGCGGGCGCCTCCCAAACGGTCAACGAGACTACCGGCGAGCCGCAGTGCACCCTCTTAACCTGCCTCAATGCCAGCGAGCTTAACGTTATCAACGACAACACAGCCACCGTAACCAACAGTGTTCTGGTGCGCGCCTCAACAGGGGAGAATATGGCTTCCTCTACCGAGAGTGGCGGCTCTTCTATAGACACTGGCGATGCCTACGCGGCCGCCAACGTACTTAACGTCGTCAACACCAACATCATCAACTCAAGCTACCTGCTTGTCTCGTTTAACAACTTTGGCAGTTTGGCGGGCAACATAACACTGCCCAACGCCGACTTCTTTGGGAAGCTTTTTGCCAACGGCGGCTCTGCCCCGGCAATGAACGCGAGCACCTACGGAGTAAATAATACCAACGACGTAAACTTTGTCGGCACCACTACCGCAAGTGCCGAGACGGGCGAGAACGTGGCCACCACCACGGGGCTGGGTCATGGTGATGTTTCCACAGGAGACGCCTACAGCTCGGCCACTACCTTTACCGACGCTAACTCCAGCTACTTTGGCGGGACCTCTGCATTCTTCTTCTTCCGCGTCTCGGGCGAGTGGAGCGGCAATGTTACCGGCCTGCCCGCAGGGCTCTCGTGGGTGGCACTTCCGGAGAGCTCCGAGGGAAACAGCACCTCAACGGTTATTTTGGTAACCAGCGACAATAGCGGAGTAGAATTGCCTGAAGCTCCGGACGCAAACTGCAAAGAGAGCTTGGGGCCTGTCTCAAATTGCTACAACTCGTCGCACTTCCTAGCATCATCTACCAATGTTGCCGTGGTTGAAAACAACGTAGACGTCTCCGCAGAAACTGGTGCAAACGAAACTCTGACCGAAGACGGTACCGGGTACATCAACACAGGCAATGCCTACGCGGTAGCCAACGTCATTAACCTCATCAACACCAACATAGTCGGGCGCAACTGGATATTTGCCGTCTTTAACATCTTCGGCGACTGGAGCGGCGATATCTCGTTTGGTCAGTCCGACCTTTCTCTTGAGGCTTTTACCAACAGTACCACGGCGGTCTTGCCGGGTTCCGCGGTGGAGTATCGCTTTACAGTTACAAACAGTGGCGACGCGGACGCGGATGGTGTAGTGCTAAAGGCCGACTTTGACAAAAATTTGCTTACCTTTGGGGCAAATAGCGGCGCCATAGATACCGACAACGGTAAAAGGTGGAACTTGGGCAAGGTAGCTCGGGGAGAGACGCGCACGTTTACCTATACGGCAGAGGTGGGTAGTACTCCAGCGGGCACATCCATAACCATCCCATTGACCGCAACGGTTGAGGGCGGAGACACGGCGGGCTTTACCGTGGTGACCGTTGATGTTACTTCGCCGGCGCCTGTCGTCAGTAGTGGCGGCGGGGGTGGTGGAGGCGGGGGCGGGGGAGGCGGACTCCTTGCCGGTATAACCGCAAACGGTACATACAGCGCAACCCCAGACCCAAAAATAACGATTAAAAAGACCCTAAGTATAGGTACAACCACAGCCCCAACGATGGTCGACTACAAGGTAGTTATCGAAAACAATACAAACGCTGGTGCTCTGTATCGCGGCTTACTCACCGACACGCTCTACGACCCTTTTGGCGGCGTAATGTACGCTCGCTCGTGGAACCTAGAGACAGTGGCACCGGCCGACCTCATTACCCTCTCGTACTCAATAGAGTTTGGCACCAGCACCAAGCCGGGCATATATCGCAACGTAGCGCGCGTTACCGGCATGAGCAACCACCCTGTTATAGGCAACCAGTTTGAGCCGGTTGAGGCATCAAGCATCGTGGAGTTTACAGAAGCGGGAAAGGTACTCGGCACCTCCACAGTTGCGGTTGCAGATGAGGTAGATTGCAAGCCGCTCATTACCAGCTTTATGTCTCGCAGCAGGAAAAACAACAGCGCCGAGGTGGTTAAACTACAGACTTTTCTCAACGCATATCAAAGCGCAAATCTGCCGACAACAGGGTACTACGGGCCTATGACCACAGCCGCAGTCAGTGTCTTCCAGCAAAAGTATGCCGCCGAGGTGCTTACCCCTCTGGGTATTAAGGCCCCCACCGGAGGAGTGTACTCAATGACGCAGAACAAAATAAACCAGCTCGCCTGCGGCGGCAAGACACCTATAGTGGTTACCGCACCGTCGCCGCAGGTTGCCACGGCAGTTGCTGTACATAGTGCGGTACCGAGCGCGCCAAAGCCAAAACCAGAACCAAAAACGCCTAAAAGTGTTCTGCAATCTGGCGCCTTTTTGGCGCCACTGGCCACTGACGTAGAGCAAGCGCCTACTCCGCCCCAAAAGGCCGGGTGGTTCTCTATGCTCAAGAGTTTGTTTGGCGGTAACTAAGGTCATCTCCATGCGGTACTTCATTATCAGCATAAGTATATTCTTGTCTATCCACCCGCTGTCCGCGCTTGCATCCGTGTGGGGTGGCGGGTTGGCGT
>Ga0209542_10019340_pt1 | contig 10918 bp, 8 predicted proteins | sample RifCSPhighO2_01_FD_184028 | JGI IMG/M metagenome (GOLD analysis project Ga0209542, IMG submission 184028) | Soil microbial communities from Rifle, Colorado - Rifle CSP2_plank highO2_0.1 (SPAdes) (version 2) | ecosystem: Environmental > Terrestrial > Deep subsurface > Rock core/Sediment ...
TATTCCATCCAGTTGCTGCTCCACCTCTGCAAGTCCCGGCAGATACCCGGAGAGCTTGACTGTTATATTGTTCAGCTTTGTTGCCGGCACGTTGTTCGTTATGTTTATGTAGAGAATGTTCTCCTTTCCGACAGGGACTGATATTGCTGACGGGGATTGTATTATCACATCCCTGCTTGTTGTGGATATTCCTCCCCCGCCTCCGCTTCCGCTTACCGTATTTGTGACCGTGCATGAGGAAGAACAGACACTGCCGCAGCAGTTGTTTGTTGCGCATTCATTGCTTGCAGTGCAAGCCACTCCATTGGACTTTCCAGTTGCTGTTATAGTGAAGATAACAGTTGAAAGTTTTGTCTTCGGTAGCTTTATTGTGTTGTTGCTATAGATTGTTGACTGGTTTGTGACATCAAGCATTCCGCTGCTGTTAGTGACGTTTATTGCGAATGCCCACCCGCTGTATGCCCCATAGGCAGAGTAGTCCGTGATTGCTGTTACATTATGAATGTCCTTTCCAGAAGTCAGATGGCTGTGAACGCTGACATTCCATTGCTTTACGGTTAGTGTTTCTCTTGTCAGGGTTTCTGCTGCATGTATGCAGTTTATGCATGTCCATGCTACTGTTTCATTCTTTACTCCTGCTGCTGTAAACTGCTCACTGGTGAAGCTAGTCCTATGTCTCTGCGAAGACGATCTCAGAGGACCTAGTATTGTATGTGTTATTGATCCTTCGTTTATATGCGTGATTGTATTATTCAAAATCGCATTGGTGGAAGATCTTACAGTAACAAAACTTATATTCGCATCATATATGGGAAATAGATAATTATATGATCTTCTAATCCTTATACTTTGCGTGTTATTGAATGATATTTTTGTGGAGAATAATGCATCAGCTTCCTGTAAGCTGCTTACAGTATAGTCTGTACTTTGTTGCACAGGATCGTATTCTGTTATTTTTAGGCTTAGAGGCTGTGCGCTGTAAATCACCACATTCGGCGTTTCCAGGGAAGAGTTGTATGTAATATTGAATGATGCACCTATTCCAGCCTCTCCGGTCCAGTTATAGCGCCAGTCCACAGCCAAGTATTCTCCAGATTTCGGTTCCCATAGGTTGACAAATACTTCGAATTCGTCTACCCCATAGGTGTTGTTTGCAGCTTTCACTCTCTGAGAGCCGCAGCTTTCTTCTACTAGGTTGAACTCTGAATCATAGTGTTGGAGGCATGGGTAGTATTCAAGAGAGCTGTCATTGACGGATATGTTTCCTCGTATACTTGCATTTCCTTTGAGCAAATACTCCGTTCCATAACCTCCATTGGTTCCGTTGCTCAGCAGAACAAATCTTGCAAGGCTTCCTGTTGTTGTACTGGTATTTACAGAGAGGTTTGATATGTACCAATTTGATGTTGACGGTATAGAGGAATTGAATACTCTTGTAGTATTGTAAGCCCCATTTGCAAATGATACATCTGTGTCATTCTCTCTGAAATACATATTCTGCCATACGCCAAAGGTAGTTGAGGTTGTATTAGGCATATATGTACGGTTGCCTGAACATGTTACACTAATCAGTACGCTTCCAAACAACATGTCTGTCGGAATAGTCAGATTGTAGGTCTTCGATCCGCTGCTATAAGCCAGTATATATGTGGAGTCTGTAACATTCGTTGTTGCTCTGCATGTAGTAGATGGACCAGCTATAACGAAACCGCTACTATTAGTATAGTTCACTATAATCTTTGCGTTGAACTGTTCTATTCCAACCCCTGTTGTTTGCGAATAGCTGCTATTTTCTGACGTGACTGTCATAGAGGTTGTTAATCCCGATATCAGATTATGTGCCTCGGAAGCGAAAGAATAGTTCTGGTCCTCAAGGAAAAACGATGTAATGTTGTAAAGCCCTGTCCCAACTACTCTAGTTTCGTTGCTTAATAATGGAGTTCCTGCTTTATCCTGACCGAATCCTGTCAGATTGGATGATATATTCACTGTTTTGTTCAGCCTCTGACCTTCTCCCAATACCATTATGTCATCCACTAAAACTGTTCCGTCATAAACCAGATCATAACTCCCGAAGGTGATCTGTCCCTTCACTGAGGTAGAAGGTATATTGGAACTATTCAGCAAGATGGTTACCTTTTTCCAGCCTTCTTTGCTTGCATCTTCCATTTTTGTTTCTCTTATTATACTAGGATTATCCTCAGCACGATCTATGAAGATATCAGTGTTATTTAATAAGACTCCTGCAGTGCCATCTGGCGAGTCGAAATTATTAAATTCATCCAGTGTTGTAAAATCAATCCATAGGCCGTATGTGGACGGTTTGCCCCTGCTAGCGTTGAATGTCATATTAGGTTTTACATATGCGATTATTGTATAATTCATAGAATTATTAATAGGGAAAAAATTGCTTCTTACAAAGTAGGCGGCATGATTGGGGTTGTTGTCGCTAAAGTTATAGAGGAGGCTTCTGGCTCCGGTGAAATTGTCTAGGCTATAGAGCGGATTCCATGTCCAGGAGAGAGAGTCTGTGATGCTATATGTGAATATATCTCCATAGGTCCAGCCATTTGGCAGGGATGGATCCGTCGTCCTCCCTACCTCGAACCCAAAGTTGCTGGTTAGTATTGTTGTATTGAGAAGATCTGCAGCAAGTAGGGCTCCTGTATTGTTTTCTATAGTTACTTCACCGGATTCTGAATTGTTTATGTATATTTTCGTTATAGGTTGTGCCTTTGCTACTGTATAATTTAGCGGGCTTGTTACATTGAATATAGTGTTATCAGTGGAGTTATTTGCGTAGAATCTTATTCCATATCCCCCTGCGCCAAGGTCTCTTATGGAATAATAGTATGTTGTCCCATCTTTTGTTGCTGTATAATTTGCATATGTTCCTGTGAAATTCGCTTCTATCAAAGAAACAGCTGCTTCCGACGACCATGTTATGTAGAATGTATAAGTTGCGCTTGGCACATACACTGAATGGTTTTCGGGCGCGAACACTGGATTAGACCATTGTGGTGCAGCAGAGACTGGCAATGCGAATACTGAAATAAGTAGAATAAGGGCGAAGAATGGCCTTTCCCAGGATCTGCTCATAAATTATATAGAGTTTATTTATAAATATCGATAAGAACCTTAAAACCTACAGCTTTATATTCAGGTTCCAGTAAGATTTACTGAGAATAAAGCGATAAATATGGAACCTAAGATGGGCAGACCACCTATAAACATGGACAACATGACCATGGATTTGTGGATGCATGCTTCAAGGCAAGTTGAAAGCGGTTACAAAGACAAGCAAACAAGATATGACCAAGCTGACGCAGATGGCGCTGGCGGCTCGGGCTGATTATCTTTCAGAAATTTACTGTTTATGGCAACCTTTTTATAGAGTCTAATTTCTATTATATTTAGTGAGCTGGACAGATGACTTTCCCGAAAGGGAGGAAGTTCCGTCCACCCTAGATATTCGCCGCCCAAAGGGTACCTGCGAGAGCGGGGGACGTGTTCAGAAGGGCTTCATGTCTTTAACTGAACGGTTTAAGGGATACGTCGGCGAGGTGCAAGGCCAAGTAGGCTCCCATGATGGGAGCGGGTAGGCTGCTAAGATGAATGTCATCGTGCGGTCAGATGAACGCTTTTGCGGGATCCGCTTAACAGAAGACGGGCTATGTCCAGCACACTACTAGTTTTGGATTGCTAAAAGCAATCTTTATAAACTATTCTAGCCATTACTGTTGTTATGGCTGAAAAACAGCAGCTGCAGTCCCCGTCAGGAATGGCTGGATTAGTCAGATATTATGAGGAGGATAAGGCTAAGATAAAGATGCAGCCCATGCATGTAGTTGCAATCTGCCTGACACTTGCTGCATTCGAACTAATAGTAACAGTATTGATTTAATGTGCATTGAACATATCAGAAATGCTATAGGAGCCTATCAGAGGAATTTTCTGGAGCTCTTTGCCGCATCTTTGTTTATAGCGCTTATTGGCAGCTTCGCTTCCTATTTTGGAGCGCAATTTAGCGGACCCTCGGACTTCTCTTCCATGTACATGCTGCTTCTTTTCTCGCCTTTCGTGGTCATTCTGACTGCGGTCTCAGTCATCGTAAGCGCGGGCATAGTAAAGATGTGCGCAGAGTCGCTGAAAGGAAGAACCGATCTGCATACTCTCCAAGCCACCTTCAACGCGAAGTGGAGAACTATCCTTTTTGCAAATGTACTGGTCATCCTTATAGCATTCGCAACACTGGTGCCTGTCCTTCTTTTGGCAGCGGTTCCATTAGGGCTTTATTTGGGTGTTGCGGTTTGGCTTCTTTTCATAATTCTCTTCAGCTTTGTCGACCAGGCAATAGTTATTTCAAACAAGAAGGCCATTGAGTCGGTATACTTCAGCTTTAACATGGCCAAGAAGAAGTACGTCCAGATACTGCTGTTGTTTGCAGTTCTGGGTCTGGTCTTTGTCTTGCCGATGATACTTCTAAACAGATATGAGCTTCTGCAGACTTTCTTCTCCACCCTAGTCTCGCCTTTGGTTACCCTTTCCATAACTTCTCTCTACCTCTCAAAGAAGTGATATTTAAATCGCAAAAGAGCGAATTTGAGGTATGGATACATGGAACAGCCTTAAAGACAGAATAGCTGAACAGTTGCATGTTGAGCCCTCACAGATACAGGAGCCGGAGGGGGAGGGTTTTGGGGACTTCTCTTATCCGTGCTTTGGCCTTGCAAAAGAGCAGGGAAAGAACCCTGCTGAGATAGCCAAAGTAGTTGCAGGAGACTTCAAGCTACGGGGAATGGCTGCAAAGCCGATAGGACCCTATGTGAACTTCTATATTGATTGGGCTTCTGCTGGAGAAGGTGTTCTCAAAGGCGTAAGCAGCAAATACGGCGGCAATTTCGCAAAGGGAAAGGTGCTGATAGAACATAGCAGCATAAACCCAAACGCTTCGCCTCATGTGGGAAGGGCGAGGAACGCCATAATAGGCGATACCTTGGTCAGGCTCATGAGATTCGCTGGATACAAGACGGAGGTGCACTATTATGTCAATGATGTAGGTAAGCAGATTGTTCTTCTCGTCTGGGCAAGCAGGGGAAAGAAGCTGAAGTTCCATGATCTGCTCAATGAGTATGTGAGGGCAAACGAGATCCTTGAGAAAGACAAATCTGTAGAGCAGGAGATTTTCAAGTTCCTGCAGAGATTCGAGAAGGGAGACAAAAAGGCGATAAAGCAGATAAAGGACATTGTGAAGATAAGCCTTGATGGCCAGAAGAGCGTTCTTGCTAGGCTGAACATCTATTATGATTCTTTTGATTTTGAGAGCGATTACATAAGATCAAAGAGGACGGAAAAGGTCCTGAAAGCTCTAGAAAAAACAGGACAGGTGTTTGTTGATGATGATGGAAGAAAGGTTGTAAAGTACAAGAACACACATTTCGTTTTAACAAGATCAGATGGGACTTCACTCTATATGCTAAGGGATGTTGCATATGCCCTGGACAAGGCAGCCAAAGGAAAGGATGTGAATGTGATTGTCCTAGGGGAGGAACAGAAGCTCTACTTCGAACAGCTATCTTATCTGCTCGGGTTATTGAATGCAAAACCGCCGAAGGTTGTTCATTACTCCTTTGTTCTTTTGGAAGGCGGAAAGAAGATGAGCACAAGGAAAGGCGAGGTTGTTCTTGTTGAGGACATGATTAAGGAAGTTAAGGAGAAAGCCTCAGAGGAATTAAAAAGAAGATACCCTGAGATGAAAACAAAAGACATTGAGAAGCTGGCCGATTCAATAACGGTTGCTTCAATAAGATATGGGACAATCAGAATCTCACCAGAGAAGAACATAATATTCAACATAGACGAAGCTGTCAGGTTCGAGGGTGATACAGGGCCTTATCTGCAGTATACGCATGCAAGGGCATCTTCCATACTGAGAAAATCAAAGAAGAGGGCAGGGAAGTTTGATGCAGCGCTTCTGAAGGAGCAGAAGGAGATTGAACTCCTGAGGTTGCTTGCAAGATATCCATCAGTTGTCAGAAGCTCGCTCAATCAGCTTAGGCCTAACATTCTTTCGAGTTATCTCTACAGCTTGGCAGAGACATTCAACAACTACTATCAGAACGTTCCTGTTCTGAAAGCTGAAAAGAAGGTAATGCTTGCTAGGCTGAAACTTGTGGACTCTGTCAGAGTCGTGATGAAGAGCGGCTTGTCTGTGCTTGGCATTGATGCGCCTGAAAAGATGTAATCAGATATCCAGGATCACCTGAGCTCTCCAACCTTTCTGAGTTTTCTCAACTTTGAAGAGATGCCACGTTACTGCTTTGACATCCACGATATGTATCTGCTTATTCCTGTCAAGCTTGTCTCCATAAAGAACCGCCTCCAATGAGTTCTTTTTTTCGTCTATCTTCAGCTTGTAGCTGATGAAGACAAGACGTTTTGCGTCTTTCAGGAAAACAATCTCGCTGAGGAATTTGTGAAGAAGATTCTCAACATCACTCGCCTGGATTTTTACGGTTTTCTTTACCTTAGGTTTGATAGATTCAAGATTCCTTATCATTACATTTGTAGTGGCTAGCGCCGCAGACTCAAAAAGCTCTTCCAAAGTCTTTCCTGTGACTTCGAATGCCACGTCTGCTACAGCAATGTCTTCGATGAACTTGTATGGCATAGCTCAGCCCTTAACGTTTCCAAGAGGTAGGAATTTTACAACCCTCTTAGAAATACCTGCGATATGTGCGGCGTTGATGACCTCATCAACGTCCTTGTATGCGGGTCCTGCCTCCTCAGCAACGCCTTCGAACGATGTTGCTTTCACATAGATCCCTCTCTTCATCATGTCTTGCAAAAGCTTTCGCCCATCGAACATTCTTGTTGCCCTTGATCTTGACATCGTTCGCCCAGATCCATGGCATGTTGATCCCCATGTCTGTTCTTCTGCGCCTTTCGTTCCTGCAAGCAGCCAGGATCCAGTCTCCATGCTGCCACCAATTATAACAGGCTGCCCTACATGCCTGTAGAACGAAGGAACTTCTGGATTGCCCGGACCCAAAGCCCTTGTAGCGCCTTTCCTGTGAACAACCAGCTCCTTCACCTCTCCGTCAACCCTGTACTTCTCAATCTTCGCTGTGTTGTGAGCAACATCATAAACCATCTTCAGTCCCAGGCTCTCTGCGCTCTGCTTCATAACCTTGGAGAACGCTTCCCTGATCCTATGCAGGATAACCTGCCTGTTTGCGAAGCTCATGTTTATTCCACACTTCATTGCTGCAAAATAATCCTGACCCTCTGGAGAGTTGAATGGAGCGCATGCAAGCTCCTTGTCAAGGATCTGTATTTTATACTTGCTCTGCATAACACCGAGGAATTTCTCAAGATAGTCTGTCCCTATCTGGTGCCCAAAACCCCTTGATCCGCAGTGGAACATTATAACAATCTGGTCAGGTAATATGCCGTAAGCCTTTGCAGCTTCCTGGTCAAAGATATTTTCAGGCTTCACATGTTGAATCTCAAGATAATGATTTCCACTACCCAATGTTCCTACCTGCTTCTTTCCTCTCTCCAAAGCCTTCTCTGAGACTTTGGAAGCATCAGCGCCTTTCATGTTCCCGTTCTCTTCTGTTCTCTCCAGGTCCTCTTCCCACCCGTAGCCTTGCTTTATAGCATATTCCGCTCCAGTCTCTGCAACCTCCCTGAACTGCTGCACGTTAAGTTTGAAGAAACCTGATTCACCCACGCCTGCAGGAACTCTTTCAAAGAGGTTGTCAATAAGCTCTTTGATATGCGGTTTGACATCCTTCAGAGTGAGGTTTGTAGTTATAAGTCTCATCCCGCAATTAATATCAAATCCAATTCCTCCAGGAGAAATGACTCCTCCGTTCTCAGGATCAAATGCAGCTACCCCACCTATTGGAAAACCGTATCCGCTATGACCATCGGGCATGCACATTGCATGTCTAACGATTCCTGGGAGCGTAGCAACATTAGTGATCTGGTCATAGACTTGAAGGTCCATTGCATCCACTATTCCTTTCGACGCAAATACTCTTACAGGAACCCTCATTCCCTGTTTGAAGCTGGTTGGTACTTCCCAGATTACGTCAGAAATTTTCTTGAACTCTGGCTTACTGAAATCCCTATGTACAAAAGGCATGATACTACTCTTTTGGCAGAGCTTAAAAAGATTCTACTTAGGCTTGTATCTGTTCAGAAGCATTGAATTTGTTACAACAGTCAGAGAGCTAGAAGCCATAGCAATTGCCGCATAGATGGGGTTCAGCAATATGCCGAACGATGGATAAAGAATTCCGGCTGCCACAGGTATGAGCGCTATGTTATAAACGAAAGCCCAGAAGAGATTCTCCTTCATCTTCCTTACGGTCTTCTTGCTTAGATCAATGGCAGTCGCAACATCCCTAAGGTCATTCCTTATCAGAACTATACCGCCCGTTTCCTTTGCAATGTCTGTCCCAGCCCCTATTGCTATTCCAACATCCGCTGCGGCAAGCATCGGAGCATCGTTTATTCCATCACCCACTGCAGATACAACTTTTCCGCTCTGCTGAAGCTCCTTCACTTTCTTTGCCTTGTCTTGCGGCAGAACATGGGCCATTACATTTTCTATGCCAGCTTCCTTGGCAATAGCCTTCGCAGTCCTCTCATTGTCTCCAGTAATCATCCAGACATCTATTCCCATTCTCCTGAGGCTGGAGACAGCGCTCTTTGATGTCTCCTTCAAAGTATCAGCAACAGCTATCACACCGATTGGCTTCTTGTCATAAGCAACTATCACAACAGTCTTGCCATGATTCTCCAACAGCTGTATGGTATCTTCCGCTTTCTTCAATGAAATTTTGTTCTCCTGCATGAACAGCCTGTTTCCAACTAGGGCTGTTTTTCTTAGATAGGTTGCCTTGATTCCCTTTCCAGGGATTGTTTTGTATTTCTTTAACTCAGGAATTCTGATCTGCAGCTCAGCAGCCTTCTTAATGATCGCTTCAGCTATAGGATGCTCAGAACCCCTTTCAACTATAGCTCCAATCCTCAAGACCTCAGAGTTCTTCACGCCAAAACCGATGTAGTCTGTAGCCTTGGGTTCGCCCTTTGTCAGTGTTCCGGTCTTGTCAAATATTATGGCGTTGACCTTCTTCGCCCTTTCCAGATATTCCCCGCTCTTTATCAGAATTCCATACTCTGCTCCCTTGGATGCGCCTATCATTATTGCTGCTGGGGTTGCTATGCCCAAAGCGCATGGGCAGGCTATAATCAAAACAGCTATTAGGATTGCGAGCGCCATTGAAAACGGCATGCCAGCAACAAAGTACCAGAAGGAGAATGACAGGATCGCTGTTATTATTATCACCGGTACAAAATATGCAGAAATCTGGTCTGCCAGTCTTTGCATCGGCGCTCTCGACAAGATAGCCTCCTGCACCATCTTCACGATCTGGGCCAGCGTTGTCTGCGATCCTACCTTGGTTGCCTTGATTTTTAGCAGACCGCTTTTGTTTATTGTGGCTCCAATAACTTCGTCACCGGCTTTCTTCTCAACAGGTATGCTCTCCCCTGTTATCGCTGACTCATCTATTGCTGAAGAGCCTGAGATTATTTTTCCATCAACAGGTATCGCTTCCCCAGGCTTAACCAGTATGACATCCCCCAAGATTATCTTCTCTACCGGTGTTTTCTCTTCTTTTCCATCCTTCACTACTGTTGCAAGCTTTGGCTGTAGGTCCAGAAGCTTTCTTATTGCCTGAGAAGCCTTTCCCCCGACAATATGTTCCATGTATTTGCCGAGAAGAATGAAGCCTATGATTAATCCTGATTCAGTAAAGTAGACAGCGTGTTCCCCGCTTGCTGCTGGAGGGAATATCATTGGCCATAGTATTCCTTGAAATGCAACTATAGTGCTGTAGAACCATGCAGCGCTTGTGCCTATAGCAATCAGGCTGTCCATGTTTGCCTGCCTTGACCGCAGGGCATCGCGTGTTCCCTTGTAGAATCTCCACCCTCCTATGAACTGCACAGGAGTAGACAGTTCTGACTGCAGAAGAAGTATTCGATTCCGTCCTGCTTTGCCTTGAACTTCGTCTTCTCTTCATCTACATACATTCCGCAGACAATGTCTTTTGCCATATTCACACTAATTGGGGCTAGTCCTATTTAATATCTAGGCACTCCGAAAATTGGTTTGGATGATGCGACATATGTTCTCTCCACTCCTCCTCTGTGTAACCTGGTTCTGGCGAGCATATGTCATTTGCAGTTGTTTGAAAAGCTGTATATGAAAAGATAGAGAGCACAATAAAAACTGCAATTATCAAGCCTATAGCAATAGGCTTGATTAGTGTTTTCAGCGATAGATGATGTTTCTTGCATAGCCAGACACTGTAGCCAAGGGATGCAAGTCCAAGAAGCAATAGAGGAATACTGTAGGGTTCCAGAAATGCCAGAGGCATCCCTATTACGCTTACGCCGACAATCGCAAGCAAAGATATCAGAGACTGGCATACGGAGTGGCATGCAGCAAAACCCGTTCCCAGACCTCCGGTTGTTGCTCCAACAACACCTGTCTTCTCCGCAATATTTCTATCTCTTTTAGCCATGCCCCGACCCTGCATACTTTGCATCGATGAAGCTTTTTATCTCTTCCTTGCTCTTCCCCTCTGCAGCCATCTCCTTCACGGACAGTGCGTCATTGACGCACATAGAACAGTCGCTTCCGTGCCTCTCCCATCCGCCTTCAGGCGTCCTGAAGCAGTCTGCCAGTCCTCTGCTATGTATCCTTCCTTCATGCACATGCATCATGCAGCCGCAGTAGCAGTTCACCCCTTCAAGGTCCCCTTCATTCTCCTGTGCAAATGTGTACGCCTCCTTGATTAGGGGATGCTTTGTTGCATAGGCTGGCATCGCAGAGCTT
>Ga0209542_10019341_pt1 | contig 10916 bp, 9 predicted proteins | sample RifCSPhighO2_01_FD_184028 | JGI IMG/M metagenome (GOLD analysis project Ga0209542, IMG submission 184028) | Soil microbial communities from Rifle, Colorado - Rifle CSP2_plank highO2_0.1 (SPAdes) (version 2) | ecosystem: Environmental > Terrestrial > Deep subsurface > Rock core/Sediment ...
TGTTCGCGACGCGCTCTATGAGCGCGAGTCCGTCATGGTACGACGCAGGCGTATCCGCGATTATCGGCTCCGAAAAACGGCGAAGGTCATGGCTTCCCGCCATGCGCATTTTTGTTCCTCCTATGTCTGCGAGTATATACACACGCTATTGGCCGATTCGCTCCTTGAACTCTGCGACGAGAGGCGTCGGGGCGTCCGGCACACCGTAACCGGCAGCCAATTCAAACGTCGCCCAATCAGCTAAAACCGCAGACGCAAACGCTTTTTCAAATCCGATGCCCGAGAGCGTGAGATGTTCGATAGGAATACCACGCTCGCCAAGCATTTCTGCTGCGACCATCATCCGTTTTTGATTGCGCGGATGGTCGCTCTCGTCGTGCAAAAAGAGCGCGCACATACGACCGGAGAGATCCCGCGTCGAATCGGCAACATCGAAACCGCACAGTTCGTTATGGCATGCCTCAGGGAACGAGTTCAGAAATGAGGGGATTTTTGCCGTTTCGTTGAATTTAATCTTCCAGATATATCCGATTGAGGCATTGCTGCTCGAAGTGTAGACGACGGGCACTTTACCGTGCAATTTTTTGCCGAGCGTGCGGCCCTCCACCTCAGTACGTGTCGCATCGACTGCCTTACCGCCGGAGCGCACAGCAGTTTCGAGGGCACTGTTGGAAAGGAGCCGTGAGATACCGAGCATAGAAAAGCCGATGGCGAGCCGCGGCTCAAGTCCCGCATCGGGAATGATGCAGTGCGGGAGCGCGTGCTCGCGCGCGAATTCAATGAGTTTGCCTCCGGTCGCGATTGCCGCCGCCTTGTAGCCGCGACGGAGCGCCTCTTGCCCCGCGTCGAGTACCTCCTCGGTAGTTCCCGAATATGAGCTCAGTATCACGAGGACATCGTCATACACTCCCTTCGGAAGTTCCGGCAACCCGTAGTCGCGGTGGACAAAAATATCCGGCAGCTTACCGTAGGAGCCAAGCAGCCACGGACCGAGCGCTGAACCTCCCATGCCGCAGATGAGCGCATAGGTGTGAGGGCGCAGCTTCTCAATATTCTCGACGACAGGTTCCCAATCGAACTGCTCTCCGAAGCGTCGTATGGTGTCGTCCAATCCCATGGTCACATGCTATCACGTGCACCGAAGCGTTCTTTTCTACGGCGCAGGATTACATTCCGGACAGACACCGAGTTCTTCAAGTTTGTCGAAATATTTGAGGATAGCAATCGCATACTGTGCATGGCTCCACATAAGTGGCGTCGCAGAAACGGGCTCCCCTGTCTGCGCATTCATCTGTTCGGGTAGTACGCCAGAAGCTGCTGCCCTGCCACATACCCAGGTAAAAATGTCGCGAACACGGTCGAGATCGTGATCGTTTTTCGCCGACGCGATAAGGTACTCGGCGTACCATAGAGTCGTGATAATCCACGGATTGCCCGCTGCATCTCCCGCGGTTCGGTAGTACTCGTCCCCCTCGTAGCGGGCGATGCCGCCGATGCGGACACCACGGCTCAGCGCGCGCACCGAGTTTTCGAATGCTCGTTTGAGTTTGGGATCATTCGGCGCGAGGACACCAAAGGCGAGGACACCGTATGCGCTCGACATGTCGATGGTTGTATCGCGGGCCCCTCCGTCGCTGACCATCTTCAGAAAAACGCCACGGTCTTCGTCCCACAGGTGTTTCATAATTGCGGCTTGCACCTCTATGGCGGCATCGCGGTAATGCTTTTCGTGCTCATCTTTACCGAGAAGCGCCGAGAGCTCCGCGGCAGCCATGAGACCGCCGTACACACTTGCGGCCGTGTAGGTCGCACAGCCACGCCGCTCTTCCCACAAATCATACGTCGGTTGCGGCAATCCGGTCTTCTCATCGCGGTACCGCACGAGAAAATCCGCCGCCTTTTCAATGAGCGGGTTGTACATCTCCTCGAGGAATTCCAAATCGCGTGTGTGGAGATAGTGCTCACGAAAAGCCACAAGCACGAGCGCGGTCGCATCCTCCTGTATCGGAAGCTGACGTTTGCCCTGCACTATCCACGGGTGCCACGAGCTCCCAAGTGAGCCGTCCGGAAGAAACTTGTGGAGAAAGTAGCCGTCAGGCGAAATGGTAGTTCTGCAGAATTCAAAGAAGCGTTTCGCGACATTGCTATCTCCCGCTCTATCGAGTGCGATGGCCGCGTACGAAGCATCGCGCGGCCATACGTAACAGTATGTATCGAGCCCGTGTTGCAGCATATCGGAATCCACGGACGCAATGATGCCGCCGCCACTGTCGACGTGTGCCCGCACGTAGAGGAGACTCTGCTTGAAGAGCCGCATGTGCGCTTGCTCCAAGCCGTGGGAGCCCCACGGGTACGCACCCACCCATGCGTGCCAGAATTTCACAACCGTCCGAAGCATGTGCTCCGGTTTCTTCGCGTGAATGTACGCGCTCAGCTCAACGGCCTCGCCTATCGAGCGCGCTGCGGCGACCCAGTAGTAGGCAGTGCGCGATTGTCCTCTCGCATATTGGCCGTAGAGGCCGATTATCGAATCCGCGGGCCCGTGCTCAATCGCATTTTTCGAAAGCATGCCGTCCTCCGCGTCCTTATGTGACCCCTCCTTGCCCTGAAAATTGGCCCGCCCGCACGCATAGTCCTCAAAATGCACGCCATCGAGAATAGCCGAGATGAGAAAGACGCGGCTGCCTTTGTAGTGAATGACTGAATATGTTTCGGGGTCGAAATACGCGGTGTCTGAACCGTGCGATTTAAAAATTTCGAACTGATGCGCAATGTAGAGCTTGATGACACGGTTTTTGTCATGCATATTTTTGATGGCGATTCGCCGCAAAAAAACAGGACGTTCGTTGTACACTGCATCCGTACATGAGAGCTCGACGCCGAGCTTCGAATTGAGCGCGCTGACACTGCTTGCGAGCGCGTCTTCTTCAGAGGCGACGGTAATCTGCCATCCCTCGTCGCCAAGCCAAGAAAGCGTGCCGTCCACCCACACGCCGACACGGTGCATGTAGTGACCGCGCACGTGGTCCTCAAAACCAACATGCGGAAAATATATATCTCTCACGCGCGCGTGCTCGTCGAGCGCGACACAGAGCTCCCCATTGGATAGCACAATTGATCTCATGTTCGTGTGCGGCGCTTCTCTAGCCTGAGGCGCAGGTCGGAGAGCGCGTTCATATACGCGATATATGCGTCGTAGGGGGATTCGTAGGGTGAAAAGTACGCGTGGACATCTCCGTCATCGGACCACTTGGTGCACATGTAATAAAAGTGGTCCGACGTCTGAAGCTTACGCCAATCTTCGAGGATGCGGCCGTCATTTGCGAGCATGACCTCGTGCTCGAGCGTATAAAGCGCTGCAATCGCGGCGTTCTGCATCGGATTTCCCACCCACGCAGTGAGATCTCTGTCGGTATCAGCCCACGTGACGATGTGCGGCATATCTATCTCATCCTTCACATCATGCGCGCGAATAACCTCCGAGGGTGTGTGGAATTGCACATCGGGAATTTTCAAGAGCTCTTCCGGCAATTTCTCGAGGAACGGGAAAATACCGGTGTCCTCCCATTGGTGCTCACCAAATGTCTCATAGTCCATGAAGAGATTCACCGTGTCGCCCTCCGCCGCTCCTACCCATTGACTGAATTTCTCACTGGTTAGGGGCCACTCGCTCCACTCACGCGACGAAAAGCGGAACGCGATATCATCGGAGAGCCGGTAATTCTTGAGGAGGAGCTTTGCATTCGTCGCGCCGATTGGTTTGTAGACGAAATTGGGGCTGCGCCAACCGAGCACGGGATCCCATCCTTCTGCAAGTACGCCGAGGTACCCCTCCCTGTCCGCCCACGCAGCGAGGTCGTTGCGGTACGAGAGTTCGGTATTGCGAAAGACGCGCGGGCGCACGCCGAATATCCTCCGGATAATATCGCGATGCGCTGCCACCTGCCGCTCAAATTCGGCTGGAGCGTAGAAAAAAGCAAGAGAATGGTAGTACGTCTCGCCGAGTATCTCCACGCGACCCGTGTCGACTGCCCGCTTAAAGAGGTCCAGCGCCTCGGGCACGTGTCGCTCAAGCTGCTCGAGCGCTACGCCGGAAAACGAGAACGAGACAGAGAGTTCGGGATGCCTCTCGAGGAGCGTAAGGAGGAGCTTTGTCGCCGGAATGTATGATTTACGTGCGACCTTTTCGATGATACGACGATTATTGAGGTCGCCCTCGCTTCGGTCGTTGAAGTATTCCGAATCGGAGCCGATATCAAAGACACCATACCGCTTCACGCGATACGGTTGATGCACTTGGAAATAGAAACAGACGCTTTTCATACGGGAATATAAGGTATGGGGTACGGGGTATCGTGGATTTGCAAACGCAAAGAGTCACGCACGAAGCGCATGCGCATATTTTAGCACCTCAATGCACGAGTTCGGCGACGAGAAACTCTATTTTCTCCCCTGCGCGTTGCCACGTAAGACGCTCTGCTTCGTTTTTTCCGTGGAAGGAGAGCGTCGCTCCAAGGGCGGGGTAGCCGACAACTGCGAGAATCTTCGCGGCCATCTCGTCCGTGTCCCAAAAGTCCATTTTGAGAGCATTCCGGACGACTTCCGCGACGCCTGATTGCTTTGTCACGATGACCGGTACGCCAAGCTTCATTGCCTCAAGCGGCGAAATGCCGAACGGCTCAGAGACGGAGGGCATTACAAAAACGTCCGCGGCCGTATACATCTCATGCCTGTCGTCGCCGGAGAGGAAGCCCGTAAAAATGACATTGCCCGCGATGCCAAGCTCTGCCGCCATACGCATCACATGTTCCTCCATATCTCCCGCGCCTGATATCACAAAAAAAACCTTCGGATTCCGCTCAAGGACGCGCTTCGCCGCGCGCAGAAGATAGTCAGGACCCTTTTGGAGAGTCAGCCTGCCCAAGAAAAGAACGATTTTGTAGCCGTCTTGCCGGAGCGAGCGCATTTTTCGCGTACTGTCTCCTTTGGGCGTCGTGCTCTCGTCGATGCCATTGTAGACGACGAACACTTTTGTCGCCGGTATACCGTACTCACGCACGATGATGCCTTTCGTATATTCGGACACCGCGATTACGCGGTCGGCTTCACGCATACCCCGCTGTTCAATCTCAAAAACCTGCTCGTTAATCCCCTGCATGCCGCCACAGCGGTCGTACTCGGTCGCGTGCACATGTACGATGAGCGGTTTTCCAGTCGCTTTTTTTGCTTCGATGCCGGCGCCGAAGGCAAGCCAATCGTGCGCGTAGATAATATCGAATTGCTCTTCCTTCGCAATCTCCCCGCCAAGTGAAGCGTACCGCATCACCTCTTCAAAGAGATCGTGCCCGTATATGGAGCCAGCTCGTCCTTTCGGATAATTCCTGCTCGTGAGATATGGAGTAAGCACGGAGTCGAGGGCGCGAACGGTGACATACACATGTTCATCCGCGAAGAGGAAGCGCGCGTACGGAGATGATACGTCGAGCTTCTTTGGCATCACGAAGAGCACCTCAAAGCCCCGCTCCGCGAGCGCTTTTGTGATGCCTTGGCACGCCACGCCCAAACCGCCGCTATGGTGCGGCGGAAATTCCCACCCAAACATGAGGATTCGAGCATTCACCACATACATTTTATCATGTACGCATGACGCAGAGTTCTTAGAATGGTACTGTAGAACGGATGAAACGAGCCCCGACCGCCGTCCTTTTTGACCTCGACGAAACGCTCTCCCCGAGTTTTCAGGCTATCGCGCCGTCGATGGCAATGCGGCTGAGCGCGCTCAGCACGCGCCTGCCTGTTTCCATCATCTCCGGCGCCGGCTTCGAGAGAATCGAGCGCGATGTCATCGCGCAACTCTCAGGTGCGGATTTTACGAACTTCTTCATCTTTCCAAACAGTTCGGCAGAATGTTATAGCTACAAGGACGGCTCGTGGATTCAAGAGTACGGACTCAACCTCACTGACGAAGAGCGCGGACGCATTACAGCAACACTCCAGCAAGGAGAACGTGAACTTCCTGATGTCGTTTCAGCTCCTCTATACGGACGCCGCATCGTGGACCGTGGGGCGCAAATAGCATTTACCATCGTCGGTGAATCCGCGCCGGCCGACATCAAAGCCTCGTGGGATCCCGACCGCGCAAAGAGACTTCGCATCCGCGAGTATCTTGCCGAGCGCTTGCCCGAATTCGACATACTGACCGGTGGCGCCTCGACCGTCGACATCACAAAACGCGGAGTCAATAAAACTTGCGGTGTTTTGTGGCTTGCAAAAAAACTCGGCTGTCCGGCGTCGGAGATGCTCTACGTCGGCGACGCTCTCTACAAGTGGGGCAACGATGAGATTGTTATCAGTACCGGCATAGAAACGCGCCTCATATCCGGTCCGAGCGAGACGGAAAAAGTCATCGACGAACTCCTTTCAATGGTTACAGAAAAGTAGCGCTCCGCAGCGGTCAGTGACCGCGGCTCGTCCCGCTCATATCACCAAAATAGATGTCTGGGCGCGGCACCCCGAGAACTTCAATGGTACCCCACGCACCCTTGTCGAGTCGTGCGAGCGCATGATCGACGAACACGTACGTCCCTGCTACATCAGCAGTGAATTCTACAATCGCTGCGCCACCCGCCGGTACGAGCGTGGTCTGGACATTGTGATAGAGCGCGCCGCCCATTTGCGCCTCGGGGTATACGGTGTCGAATATCTCTCCGATGAGATGAAACGATGAGATGAGATTGACTCCGCCGTTACCTACATAGACGCGGACCCGCTCCCCTTGCACGATACGAACTTCCTCCTTCGAAACGGCTCCGACGCGTCCATTGAAGACCACATATTCGGGATTTCCATCCAGCATTTTTCCTGAGTCGATGATCTGAAGCCCTTCCGTCCCCCGCGGCCCCGCCGTATACAGTTCTCCCTGCATCATGTAGAGCTCGCGGTCGACTGGCGGCAAACCGGACACCGGCTCGACAAGAATAAGTCCGTACATGCCGTGTGCCATGTGGTTGGCGACATTGGGATATGCACAGTGATATACGTACAGACCGGCATTCTGCGCCTTGAATCGAAGTGTCTTTTCTTCACCGGGGGCGACCTCCGTCACCGCTGCGCCTCCTCCAGGGCCCGTGACCGCGTGCAGGTCGATAGAGTGGTGATGGAGATTGGACGCCTGATTCTTCAGGGTGAGCACGACCGTATCGCCTTCGCGAACACGCAGCATCGGCCCGGGCACCGTGCCATCAAATGTCCAATAATTGACAACGACGTGAGGCGCTATCTCAGCGAGCACCTCTTTCGTCGTGAGCGTGAGGGCGACTTCACGAGGCACGGAACTTGTCGCGAGCGTTGGCACGTCAGTGGGATCGCGGCTGATATCGTCGACTCGCTCGAAATTGTCGAGGTTGCGAAAAAACGCGAAAACATTCTTGAGTGGCAACGTCGGACCGTCGGCAGGTCCATACGTTTTCAGGCCAAAAGGGTATTCGAGATTTTGCGGGACACCGACAGGAAACCAGAAGAAAAGCATTGCACCGATGAACGTCGCGGAGAGTAGGAGTGTTCTCAAGAGAGAATGCTGCTTACGCAGCACCATGAAGAGAAGGATGGCTGCGGCAGCGCCGGCAAGTACCAGTCCGAAGCCTTGGATGATGAGGTACGACGCGAGCGACCACATTTCCGCGAGTGCATTCACCACTGCATTATACGATGCTTTTTCTGCGCCACATGAAAAAACGGCTCACCGAAGTGAGCCGTTTTTTGGAGAGTGCGATGTGCACGCCTACCTCCACGCCTTGAGAGCGCCCCACTTGATGTTGGTGATTGCGCCGAGCGTGAGGAGCACGAGCGCGAATTTAAGTACCCACCCGACGACCGGAATTAGCCCGACGATGAAGTAGAGGGCCACACCGAGAAGTACCGTCTTCCACGACACCTCGTATGCGCTGCGCCTCATCACGAGTTTATGCGTGATGGAACCAAGCACGATGGGGGCCGCAAGCGAGACAAAGACGAGTGCCGCTGCAAAGCCGAGCAGTCCGAGTACTCCGAGCGGTATGCCGATTATGGTGACAAGCAGGAGGACGGAAACTACCGGCGCCACGATAAGGACAACGAGTCCGCGACCCATTTCGTAGAGCGAGGCCTCAGTCGCTTTTTCGACGAGCGCGTGAGCAAATTTTCGGAAGAGCAGGAAGAGAGCGAACGCTCCGACAAGCGACATGAGGAGTTTACCGATGAGCGCAGCCGTGATGATGCCGGCAAGCATCGCGGCACCCTCTCTCTTGCCTATCTTTCGCTCACTAAAGGAAGTCTCTCCCTGAACGATTGCACCATCTTCAATAGTCGCAGCCTTTGCTGCTGTGTAGGTGAGATTGCCGCTGATGTTCGCGTTCGGGCCCAGCGTGAGTTTTTCAGCCTTTATCTCCACATCCCCAGCGATAGGACCGTTGAGGTAGATATCGCCGCCTCCTATTTTCACGTTTCCCCCGATTGCGGAGTCAATGCGCAGCGTGCCTGCGCCAATGAGCGCATCGCCACCAACCGTCGCTGCGGTGATTTGCACTTGTCCGCCGCCGACCACCAAATCGCCTCGCACATTACCGTTGACCACGATATTGCCGCCACCTGCGCGTACATCGTCGCCAACTCCTCCGAGGAGCGTCACATTGCCGCCGACAGCTGCAATGTCACCGGAGACATCGCCACTTACGAGTACCGAACCGCCGCCGGCGATGAGGTCACCAACGACAGTGCCGGCACTTGTGACGTTGCCGCCGACCATGTACAGGTCATCGTTGACTCGCACACTTGAAGCGAGTGAGGGCTGCTCAGATGCGATAATTTCGGCCCCGAGTGCTAACGCAGGAATGGCAAGCACAAGAGCTGCGGTGAGCGCGATGCCTTTGTATGATGAAATAGTCATAGATTGAGGGTTGTTTTTCTAATGGCCCCATTCTACGCGCTTCCGCCCCGCACACAACCACAAGGACGCCAAGGCTATCCGAAGGTAAATGTGTATGCTTTGAGATTGGGCGTAAGAATCTCTATCTCGATGGTGTGCTCTGCGTAGTCAGAATCCTCAATCAATCTGTAGAGACGGTCCTCTCGTATCGTCGCGATGCCGTCGGGAGCGACGTCGGCGCCCCTCGCCTCCCCAAGTGACGCTCCTCCGTCGCGCGTGACCCGTATGCGCACCGCTTCCTCCGCACTCGCCACGAAGTACACGTCTTTCGAATCGTAGGAAAAGTGGATGCGAGCGCCGGACGACGTGCTCTCAGCATACTCACGCTCTATCTTCCATGAGCCGCCCAAATAGAGTGCGTCAGGAACGAGTCGCTCTGGAATAGTGAGTGTCTGCTCACCTTCCGCAAACGCCGTGCCGTTGCCCAGATTCTCATTGCGCCACGCTCCGAAGTAGGTCTCGGGAGAACGCACGCGCTCGGGCCGAGGCGCGACCACATTTTCTGCGGCAATGCGACTATCTGGCATTTCACCGCCGAGCCTCTTTGCCCGCTCGGCAAGGGCCTTTTGTATCTGCTTTTCCGTTTCCTCGTATGCGCCCTCCCCGATATGGTCGTACACAATGTATCCATCGATATCGATGAGGTACTTACGTGGCCAATAATTGTTGCCGTACGCATTCCACGTCTCGTATTCGTTGTCGAGCACGACTGGATACGTGAGCTGAAAACCCTGCACTGCTTTTTCTACGTTCGCGAGCACTTTCTCAAATGCGAATTCCGGCGTATGAAGTCCGATTATGACCAATCCTTCGTCTCTGTACTTCTCATGCCATGCCCTCAGATACGGCAACGTACGTTGGCAGTTGATGCATGAGTACGTCCATATATCGAGCAGCACCACTTTGTCTCCGGCAAGTTCTGAGAGCGTTATTGGGCCGGCCACACCCGAGGGAAGCCGAGGAGTGTTGATGTAGCCGTCCGGCTCCACGAGCTCGGGCGCTTTCACGTATCGTGCAGCTTTCTCTTCGGCAGTCAGCGTCCGGTCGGTGATGTTCTCCGGAAGAGAGATGTTCATGGTATCCCTGCCCACATACACAAGCGCTCCGATGACGAGCGCGACCACGATTATGCCGCCAATGGTGTATTCCAATTTCATATTAGTTACCGATTTCGAGAAGTTTCTGCTCTATTTTGGTCACATCAAGAAAACCGGTATCGAGTATTTTTATCTGTAGTGCTTTGTCTGCGCCCGTAATGACCGCGACGCCGACGAGCAGGAAGAGGAGGCCGAGGGCGCGTTTGAAAACGCCTCGCGGATCAGCAGCAAAACCAAGTCGGTCGACGAGACGCTGACCGAGGAGCGCTACAAAGAGGAGCGCGAGGCACAGCCCAAACACATACGCGCAGAGATACGCGACGCCGAGCGCATACGAGACAGGAAGTACGCTCGCGAGCACGATGAAGTACGTGGGAGAACATGCCGAAAAAACCGGCCCGAGTGCCGCGCCCATGAGCACCGCCCCCCAGAATCCGCCTCGCTTGCAGCCGCTGCCGAGTAGTTGATTCGAGCTGCGACTCAGACCGCCCACAAATGGCAGTCTCTCCCAGAGTGCGGGAAAGAGGAGGACCAGACCGAAAAAAATGATGATGAGCCCCGAGAACCAGCTCCAGAAGGACTGCGGCACCATGATGAAGATGGTCGACGCTTTGAGGAGAAGCGTGAAAATCACGAGCGAGAGGCCGAGCGATGCGATGATGACAAGCGCGCGCATCCTGTTTGCGGTGCCTCCCGTAATCGAGCCCCCGACGATGACAGGCAGGAGCGGGAGCACACACGGCGCGAGTACCGTCAGTATGCCCGCGATGAATGAGATGAGGAGGAGCGCCATGCGTCTATTGTATCTTGGCTAGCGCCCCTGCGAGCGTGGTCGCGTCGCCCCATTTCGCGAGCGC
>Ga0209542_10019342_pt1 | contig 10916 bp, 11 predicted proteins | sample RifCSPhighO2_01_FD_184028 | JGI IMG/M metagenome (GOLD analysis project Ga0209542, IMG submission 184028) | Soil microbial communities from Rifle, Colorado - Rifle CSP2_plank highO2_0.1 (SPAdes) (version 2) | ecosystem: Environmental > Terrestrial > Deep subsurface > Rock core/Sediment ...
ACCGATGGCGAAGGCATTCTGCTAGAACGCATCTGACGGTGAGGGATGAAAGCTGGGGGAGCAAATAGGATTAGATACCCTAGTAGTCCCAGCTGTAAACGCTGCCTGTTTGGTGCAGCGAATTCTTTGTGAATTTGCTGTGCCGTAGCGAAGGTGTTAAACAGGCCGCCTGGGGAGTACGGTCGCAAGGCTGAAACTTAAAGGAATAGGCGGGAGAGCACTACAAGGGGTGCATGCTGCGGTTTAATTGGATAATACGCCCGGAACCTCACTAGCAGCGACAGCAGAATGAAGGTCGACTTGAATGGTCTACTCGACGCGCTGAGAGATGGTGCATGGCCGGCGTCAGCTCGTGTTGTGAAATGTTCAGTTAAGTCTGAGAACGAGCGAGACCTGCGCTTCTAGTTGCAATCTCTTGATTCGTCAAGGGAGCACACCAGAAGGACTGCGTGCGTAAGCACGAGGAAGGTGCAGGCAACGCTAGGTCTGTATGCCTCGAATCTGCTAGGCTACACGCGGCACGCAATGGTTGAAACAACGAGATGCAACTCCGAAAGGAGAAGCTAATCTCTTAACTTCAATCCTGTTCGAATCGAGGACTGCAATTCGTCCTCGTGAAGGCGAAATCCCTAGTAAACGCGTTTTATCATAGCGCATTGAATACGTCCCTGCTCTTTGCACTCACTGCCCGTCAATCCATTCGAGTTGGGTTGGAATGAGGCTTTCGATGAGGAAGTCGAATTCGAGCTCAGTAAGAAGGGATAAGTCGACACAAGGTATCCGTAGGGGAACCTGCGGATGGATCACCTCCTTATTATATTACAACAGCGATTCTCTAAATCAATTACACAGTATGCTTTTAAACCAAAAAAATTTATTGGCTCAATGGGCCGATAGTTAAACCTGGTATAACGCCCGCTTTGCAAGCGGGAGGCTACGGGTTCAAATCCCGTTCGGTCCACTGTAATTCAGTGTAGTGTAATAAATCATATTCAATTTTCAACATTTGAAATTGAAACTAATGCACTTCCCAAGAAACCAATTTGGGAGGGAAGACGTCGAATATTCATGAGACTATGGAAGTAAAATAAAGAGTGAACGTTTAGCTAAGCCTTTTGTGGGATAGCTTGGCTTGGAAACCGATGAAGGTCGTAGCAAGTTGCGATAAGATCTGGGTAGACGCACGCAATCATTGATCCAGATATCACCTAATGCGACTTCGCAGTGTCTTCGGACATTGATCCGAAAGGATCGGGAACCCGCTGAATTGAAACATCTTAGTAGGCGGAGGAAAAAAAATCAATAGAGATTCTCTTAGTAACGGCGAGCGAAAAGAGAACAGGACAAACCGAATCTTTTTTGGCAACAGAAAAGAAATGTGGAGCCATGTATTACCAAATAACAAAAATGAAGTGTTTTGGAAAAAACTGCTTTAAAGGGTGATAGCCCCGTAGTTGGCGTTGATGAGGTAAATTGTGGAAAAGAGTAGTGCACGTCAAAATTCGTGTACGAATGGGTATCAGTAATATCCAATCCTAAATATTATCCAAGACCGATAGCGAATAGTACCGCGAGGGAACGCTGAAAAGCTCCCGTAACAGGGAGTGAAAAGAGCTTGAAACCAAAAGGCTATAGAATAGGTGCGGCTTTTAGGAGTTGCACCGTCCGTTTTGAACAACGGAGCGGCGACTGTATTTTAGTGGCGAGCTTAGTCCGACGAGGACGAGGCGAAGCGAAAGCAATAAGCGCGCAGTTTACGAGGCGCGACCTGAGATCGGGTGGAGTCACTAGGATATGACCAGAAGCCTGACGAGCTAAACCTGAGCAAGATGAAGCCGCTGTAAAAGGTGGTGGAGGTCTGAAGAGGTTCTACATATATGTGTTCTTCTGACTTAGGTTTAGGAGTGAAAAGCTTATCGAGTCAGGCAATAGCTGGTTCCCATCAAGATATGCCACAGTATAGCCTCGGCAGAGTTAGTCAGTGAGGTAGAGTACAGATCGGATATGTAGGGACGTAAAGTCTCGCTATCCTGTCTAACTCCGAATTTGCTGGCAACGTAGAAGCCGGGAGTGAGGACGTCCGGTTAAGCTGGACTGTCGAAAGGGGAACAACCCTACGAAAAGTTAAGGCCCAAAAGAGATAATTAAGTGCAAATAAGATTTTACATACCAAAGACAGCCGGGAGGTAGGCTTAGAAGCAGCCACCCTCTAAGCAACGCGTAACAGCGGACCGGTCTAGGTGTGTAATGTTGAAAATGGACTGGGCTAAATTATCCGCCGATACTTTTCTACACGCAAGTGTTAGGTAGATGGGCGCTGCGCTCGGGTAGAAGTTAGTGTGTGAACATTAGTGGACCGACCGCAGATGCAGATGCCGCTGGTAGTAAGAGCTTAGCGTAGTGCAAAACTACGCCGTCGCAAGGGTAAGGGTTTCTCGGCACTGATCATCAGCCGAGAGTTAGTCGATCCTAAGGTAAGTGCGTAACAGTTCTTGTCGAAAGGGGATTTCGTTAATATTCGAAAACTACAAAACCGCATGCGGCAACGCAAGGCGTTTTCTGACGCTTTGAGCTAAGACGATAGCATCCATCGATGCTACTAAATATTGAAGCCTCTCGAGTGCCGTAATGGAGAGACAGAGGTGAAGATATGAATGGTCCTCGCAAGAGGATTCGTTTGATGCTTTGAGCCCGTGAAAAAGAAAACGCAGGCAGGTTATGTAATCGTACCCAGAACCGGCACAGGTGCCCTAGCAGAGAAAGCTAAGACGTGAGAGAATAATCATTCTAAGGGAATTCGGCTAACTAGTCCCGTATCTTCGGTATAAGGGATCCCAGCAGTTTTGAAAGGAATTGCTGGGCTCAGTGACTCGGGGAACCCGACTGTTTATTAAAAACGTAGGTAACTGCAAAGTCTAAACGGCTTAGTATAGTTGCTGATTCCTGCCCAGTACGGTTGCCTGAACACCCCGTTCAAGGGGGCGAAGGGTCCGTAAACGGCGGAGGTAACTCTGACCTTCTTAAGGTAGCGCAAAAACTGCCTTAGTAAAATTGGGCCATTTGCTGGAACATCCGAGTATACCAGACTACTTGTAAAGGTTTAAATATGCCTTAATAAGTGAAAATGTTATGGTTGCGGAAAATCAGCAGGAAAGACTAGATAATATTGCAAAAAATTGCAAAGCTTGCATCTAATATGAATCGGCAAGTACCAAGAATTATTTAGAATCCTCAGAGACTTTACGCCCAACTTCTCAAGCGGGAAGAAGATAAAGTCCGACCCTCATAGCGATATGAGGAGATATGCAGAAATGCATATCCGCCAATAATAATTGGTTAATAGTTTGATTTACATTTTGTAAATTAAATGAAAGTAACAAAGTGAGCGAAATGCCTTGTCATTTAATTGGTGACGTGCATGAAGGGCTAACGAGGTTCCCACTGTCCCTAGAATGAGCCTCATGAACACTCTTTTCTGGTGAACAATCCAGAGACTTCCAGTGGGAAGTTTAGACCCCATGAACCTTCACTGCAGCCAGTAGTTGTTGTTTTTCTATGGTTATATAGCGTAGTCGGTACTCGTCATGCGTCTGCTTGCGGGCAGGCGATAGAGGAAAGTGTAACACCGGCTAATTATGGACAAATAACTTACTCTTAGGAGAACATCTTCTGGTGGGCAGTTTTGCTGGGGCGGCAACCCGTCGAAAATGCATCGATGGGACCCAACGGTTAGCTCAGTTCGGTTGGAAACCGAACGTTGATGGTAAGGCAAAAAGCTAGCCTGACGCGATTCTGATCAGCGAGGAATCGCGGCACGAAAGTGTGGCCTAGCGAACATTGGTGTTCTCTCTTATTGAGAGCCCAATCTGATAGAAAAGGTACTCTGGGGATAATTGAGTGGTGTCGAGTTAGAGTACACATCGACCTCGACGCTTGCTTCTTCGCTGTCGGCTTTGCCTATCCTGGTCGTGCAGAAGCGACCAAGGGTGCAGGTGTCCACTGATTAAAAGGCATCATTAGCTGGGTTTACAACGTCGTGAGACAGTTGGTATAATATCTACTGGAAGTGTAACAATCTGAGGAGAAGATTCTTTAAGTACGAAAGGAACGAAGAGTCCGAGCCTCTGGTGTACCGGTTATCCGATAGGGTAACGCCGGGCAGCTACGCTCGTCGCGATAAGGGCTGAAAGCATCTAAGCCCGAAGCGCACTTCAAAAAGAGATTGTGTCAGACGCTCGTAAAAGACGAGGTTGATAGGATCGGGATGTAAGCACTTAGGTAACGAGGTGTTAAGTCCGCGGTTACTAATAGTCTGAAATCTAAACTAAACTCCCAAAGTTGCTTCCATAGTTTCTGATAATTCAACAATTCTAAAAATATAAAATAATTAAAATCGCATAGCGGTAAGCCTTTTAAATCTAAATTTACTATACGTAGTATGGAAACTGACGAATATACAGAACATAGTATTAAAGTAGACATACGTACATCTAGTATTGAAACATTGTTAGCGCAGTATAATTTAGCTTTAACTATAATAACTGATGACAGACGAACAAACGAAGATAAAGTCATCGCACGTAATTTTATTGGTAACCCATTACTCGAAGATGTTGTGAGCGAAAGATTAAAAGACGTCAAAGCTACTGATCCGCAAAGATATTTAGAACTTACGGGTTTTTATGCTGCGTTGGTAAGAAAATCACACGAATATCATAAAGCACAAGCTGAAAAAGCTAGTGAAGCAGAAAATACCAATATAATGTATCATTGATTATTTATGTTGGAATTTGCTTAGTCTAAATTCATACTAATGTTTTTAAAGGCGCATAGAGTTGTTTTTAGTGAGACAAGATAGCAAGCTACGCAGCTTCAGTCTGTCGGTGGAGATCCTGTGTATTCCACAGGAATATGCTCAACTGCCAGCTGGTTACAGCTGTGAGGAAAGTCTGTCTACTCTGCTTATCTGTTAAGATGAGCAAATCCACAAGGCGTTTAATAGCGCCAGTTGGGCACAGAAAACACAAAGCTAAGTGCACGATGACTATGAGAGGTTGCTTAGTGGCGGTGAAATTCTCAACTTGGATGGAGTACAAGGCCTAAGCGCCGCTTAGTAGAATGCTTGCACCTTTGTCCGAATACGGAAAGGCAACACAAGACAGCTTATGTCTTGTCTCATTATAATATAAGTGATAAAATGGCAGATAAAATACATTTACCGAGCTCTGGAGGCGGATTAGTTAATTATAGTGGCGACGCCACCAGCTCAAAATTCCCAATAAAACCAGAATACGCGGTTGGTTTTATTATTAGTGTAATAATTTTAATAGCAGTATTGACCGCAATTTATTGATAATGACTTGGAATTTCACTTACGAACAACTTTTAGACAGAGCGTACAAGAGTATGCCCGATATAGTTAAAGAGGAATCCAGATTTGAATTACCAATTATAAAATCTCATTTGTCTGGAAACAAAACAATTATTTCTAATTTGGAACAAGTTGCTAAAGACCTAAGGAGAGACGTAAGTCATTTCTTTAAATTTATGCTAAGAGAACTTGCAACAACTGGAGATGTAAAAAATTCAGAATATATTTTCGTTGGTAAGTTTAGAGGCGAGTTCCTGCAGAATAAAATTGAAAAATATGCAAAGGAATTTGTATTCTGTGGACAGTGCGGCAAACCAGATACGCACTTAGTCAGAGAAGTCGCAACAGATTTTCTAGTGTGCGAGGCCTGCGGTGCAAAAGCATCTGTTAGGAAGCTGAAATAATGTATTACAAACTTCACGATTCATTATCTGGAACGCTCATAGCGGTGGCGGATAAAGAATTAATTGGAAAGAAATTGAAATTCAAAGATACAGAATTTTTTGTAAATCCAAGGTTTTACAAAGGCGAATATATTACAAAAGCAAAATTAATTCCGCTTTTAAGAACTGCGAGCTCAGCTAACTTAGTCGGCAAGAAATCTGTAGAAGCTGCAAAAGAAGCTAAAATAATTTCTGATGAGCACGTTGTGCAAATAAATAAAAGTGTTCCACACGCGCAAGTATTTTCTATTGAATTATAGGAATTATTTGTGTTATGGTTAGCCAAATAATTAGTAATCCAATTGGTGCGCCCATTATTACGTCATTTAGATAATGTCTTTTAAGATATAGTCTTGACCATCCTACTAACAAAACTGTCGCCGCAGTTGTAAGGGTGATTATGAAATTACTAAAGAAAAGCGAAATCACTGATGCTAAAATTACAGCTCTTATAATGTGCATACTTGGAAAACTTCCATAGTCAAATTTTTCCCAGAGATGTTTGGGTTTTGTTTTATAATCCGGACGTTTTGTCCAGTATGTAAAACGAATCGCCATTACAATTACGTACGCAAAAATTACAGCAACAAGTAACTGCAGGAATTCAGTAATGTGATTCGTGAGCAAAAAACTTAGCATAACTGCGACGTATATTGGATTTCCGCCAAAGCCGCTAATTTCGCGTATGTTCTCAAGCCACATATTTTTGATTTAAAATATTAGTTTAAATAAGTAGCCCCGATCGGATTCGAACCGATGTCAGAAGATCCAGAGTCTCCTATCCTTAACCGCTAGACGACGGGGCTGTATACACATTAGTTTTTAAAATAGGACTTTTAAACCTTTTACAAGGGCCTATAGTTTAGCCTGGATAGAATGAGCGCTTGCGGAGCGTTTGACGCAGGTTCAAATCCTGCTAGGCCCACTTGCTCTTGTCGTCTAGCACAGTCAAGGATGATGGCCTTTCGAGCCGTCGGCGCGAGTTCTATTAAGGGAAATTCCTTTGTTTCTAAATAATAGTTATATTGCAAATGTTTAAAAGGACAGTATTTACTGCAAATAAAGAATGGCAACAAAGATTCAAACAGGAACTCTAAGCTTGGATGATATAGCTCCAGTACCAGTTTACCAGACGTTTCAAGGTAGATATGTAGATGCAATGCCTGCTCTAAGAGCAGACAACAGAACTGCAATGTCTATCCCGGCCTTGATGAAGCGAAGGCTTCAAGTTCTTAAATCCGGAAATGAAAATTTAGTTAATGCCTGGTGGGAAAATTATTTTGATTTTCCGGACGGAGTTGCATACAAAGGCGACGAAGTTAAAGTCGTACTGAATGCGCAACCACTTTTAGATATAACTCCAGAAGCAAAACTTTCTCAAGAAGCATTGGTATTGACAGAAGCTCAATACAGCAAACTAAAGGGCCCAACTTTTTCTCGCAAAGAGATGGAAAAAGCAGGCATAAATGCTTGGCAGACGAAAAGTCAAGTTCTAAAGAATCCTGTTTGGCAAGCAGTTGCAGGCAGCAAATTACTTGAGCAATATGCAGATGCTCATTTCAAAAGATACGATGCTAAAACTGCAATGGGCGTTTATCTAGCAGACGCTCAAGATCAACCCACAATGCGGGCTTTGGTCCTCATCAACTACGGCTACGACAGGTCCTACCTCGGCGGCGGGCTCCTTGGCGACGACGTTGCTCGCCTGGTTGGGGTACAGAGTGGTGCGCTCGAAGAGCGCATCTAAAAGTAGTTCTAACTTTATTGAAAATTAATTCATTTGCCAGAGATGTTGTTCCGCATAATCTCTGGCCGAAAGAATTCGAACATTTGCCTAATCTTTTTTAATAAGAGCAACTAATACAGAATCGATTTCGTCAATTTCAATAGCTTGTATGTCTTCGCAAAGAACTGTAAGCTCGTCTAAACTCTCTGCTTGCAATGCAACGTGACGCCTAAATGGAAACATTTGTTTAGCATTGTACAGCTTTAATTCTTCCATATTTAATTCGCCTTTGTAAGATATCTCGGCGTGCACAATGTAACTTTTACTAATAGAACTTAAGAGGTAGATTTTAGATGTAGCTTGATCTATAAGCATCTCATCTGTAGAAGGGAAATTTATTCCAGACTTAGTTTCACAACCACCCACACCATATAGCGCAATATATGTCATAGTATTCTTCTGTTAGAAAGAAATAAAAATGCTCTGCCAGAGGTTAATTTTCAAAAAGCATAGCTGATTAAAATCAGTTAGCCTCGCTAATATTACAAATATTAGCAAGGTATTTAAAACTAACATTTGAGTTGAATTTATGGGATTTATAGTTGGAGAAAATATACACCGCATAAGTGCTGAAAGAAACAAGAAAGATAGAATGCCCGTGCGAATGGAAATAAAAGTCAGTCCCACTTTGAAAAGCGTTGTAAAAAAAGATGCTAACATTGGTGGAGAAGTCAAACCAGGAGTTACATTTGAATTTGAATTTAAAGTAGATTACGAAGAGTTCGGCGAAATTATTGTAGAGGGAGGTGTGTTCTTTACAGATACACCAGACAAATTAAAGAAATTAGAAAAAGGCTGGATAGATGAATCCCAAATTGTTGATGAAGATGTAAGATTAGGAATTATGAATAGAATTATGGAGATTGGCTATTTGGAAGCGATCGCAATTGCGAAGCAAGTTAAATTGCCAGCACCATTGCAATTACCAAGATTTACTAAAGATAAAGAGAAAATTAAGAAACCAATGCAGGCGGGTTGATTATTGATTATTTAGCTACAACCATTGTTGCTGTTAAAGTGACTTCCGGAATCTTCCTCACTTTTTCCATTATAAATTCATTTAAGCTGTTTACAGATTGTATTTCTACTTGAGCCATTATATCCCAGCTGCCAAATAGAAGGTTCACATTTTTGACTTCCGAAAATTTTTGCAATTTTTTGTAGACTTTTTCTTCTGTGTTTGGATTTACTCCCAATAAAACATACGCTAACATCTCTCTTTTTTCCTACTCCTAAATTCATATTGTATTATGCGAGTCTGAATATTAGTAGTTTTTGGTCTAAGTCTCACTTTTTAAGGATTACCTTATTGCAAATAAGTCCCATATTATACAATTTTATAACGGGGTTAATTTCTAAGGTAAATTTATCTAAGATCGCTCTTACTTTTTAATTTCTCAGCTTTGGTATCTCACTTTGTTTGATTTTTCTTTTTTAGAACCTGGGTTTTTCAAAAGATATCTTACGTTCCCTTATCTTTAGACTTTTCTGAAAAGTCTCACACTTTTCGTATATAGCTATATTGAAAATATAGATATGTTTTATTTAAATTTAGTTTAACGAAAAGTTATATATAGTTAAACGTATAGTTTAACTTAGTTATACTATTAAGGAGGATGTATTGGCTATGAATAATGAATTCTGCGTTGACTGCGGAATTGAAATGAAAAAAACATACGTTACTTTTAACGATGTAAAAGTAGAGGCACAGCGATGCGGAAATTGCGGGAAAAAAATGTTTCCAGAACACCTCGCTTTGAAAGCTCTTAAAAAATTGGAATCAACAAAACTTGAGCCATTTTATCACAGAAAGGCTATAAAAATCGGCTCCAGCTGGGCAATTACTTTGCCAGCAGAAATTATAAAATCTTTTGGAGTTGATAGTAAAACTAAATTTAAAATCAAGCCAAAACTGCATAAAAATATGTTAGAAGTGCATAAACATAAAGATGACGTAGCAAAAATCGATTAAAAGATTTGATTATAACTTACAATTTTTATTGTTATAGTTTTTGAAGACATTTAGCAAAAATTAAATACCAACGTTGTTTGAATTTTTGATATGGATTTAATAAATTGGGCAAATTCAAAGTTGAGAAAATTAGACATCTGGGATATCAAACTAATTAAATTATCCACTCTTTTGATCGGCCTCACATTAGGAGCTTATTTTGCTAGCTTCATACTGCCATTTTGGTGGATTTTCATTGCTGTAGCGATAGTATTGGCAATAAGACCCTATTACAAAGCTTTTGCTAAACCCTAACTGAATGAAATTCAGTGGGACTAGCAAATCAAAAGATTTGCTAGGTAATTAAATCTTTTAATCCAGTACTAATTTATATAGAAAAAGTGCGTATAATGTGTATTATACGCAATTAAAAATAGTTGTCAGGGATTAACTTTTATACTAAGAGCTAATTTGTATTTTTATGGCTGCTAAGAGCTGTATCATAATTCACGGATGCTCTTCAACGCCAGTAGATGAGAGTTACAAAAATATCCTGAATTGGCGCAACTGGGCCAAAAGACAATTGATTGCAAAAGGGATCGAAACGGAAACTCCCCTTATGCCTGAACCTTGGAAACCAGATTATGAAAAATTCAAAAAAGAGTTTGAAAAATATAATATTGACAAAGATACAATTTTAATTGGACATAGTTGTGGCTGCGCTTTTTTAGTTAGGTGGCTGGGAGAGACTAAAAAGAAAATCAATAAACTTATTCTTGTTGCTCCTTGGAAAATTCCATTTCCTAATAAGTCCGTAAAAGAATTTTATGAATACCCAATAGATAAAACAATTAGATCAAGAGTAAAAGAAATTATTATGTTCACTGCCGATGATGAAGAAGCAGACGGCAAGAAGAGTTTGAAAATATTCCATAAAGCACTTGGCGGCAAAATTATTAAGTTGAAAGGTCACGGACACTATACTCTTAGTGATATGGGTACAGATGAATTTCCCGAATTAGTTAAGATTGTATTGAAATCAAGCAGTTAGCTAAGTATTCCCTTAGCTAATTTAGATTTAACTAAATATCCAGCTGCTAAACCTATTACTGCTCCAACTAGAACATCTGTAAACCAATGTTCCAGCAAAACCAGTCTGCTAAAACTTACTAAAATTGCCCAGACGTATAGTGCGATGCGTTCCTCTATTTTATTTACTGGTAAAATATATGCAAGGCAAAATGCGAATGCCGTGTGCTGTGATGGAAAAGAGTGCAAATCAAGTCCATTTGGTCTTTCTCTGCTAACTATTATTTTAATAATTTGAACCGCTAAAAACGCTGTTAATGCTCCCGCTGTTATCTG
>Ga0209542_10019343_pt1 | contig 10916 bp, 5 predicted proteins | sample RifCSPhighO2_01_FD_184028 | JGI IMG/M metagenome (GOLD analysis project Ga0209542, IMG submission 184028) | Soil microbial communities from Rifle, Colorado - Rifle CSP2_plank highO2_0.1 (SPAdes) (version 2) | ecosystem: Environmental > Terrestrial > Deep subsurface > Rock core/Sediment ...
GGGGTGCCGTGCTGCTCACACGGTTGTATCCCCGAACGGACAAGGCCGCGGACCGACGCATCGGTATCAGCCAGCATTCGTTGCACCAGGATCCCGCTTGCGGTGATACCTGGCACCTGGCATTTGACGGACCGCGCATCAGTGCCCTGGTGATCGATGGTTTGGGGCATGGTGAAGAAGCCGAACGCGCCGCCCGTGCTGGCGAGAAAGCCTACGCAATGCTGCCTTTCGACTCACCGTTGCTGGTGCTCCAAGACATTCATTTAGCCATGACCGGCACCCGTGGCGGTGCAGTGGCCATTGCCCAGTTCAACGCCGACAGCGATGCGTTGAAATTCGTCGGCATCGGCAATATCGGCGCCTGCCTGGTCGCACCGGGTCAATCCCGCGGCCTGGCCTCCCATCCCGGCATCGTCGGCGGGCAGTTTCGAAAGGCGCAGCCCTTTGACTATGCTCAGGTGAGCGGACAACTGCTGATCATGTACAGCGATGGCCTGCAGTCGCGCTGGAACCTTGCGGACTACCCCGGCCTGGTGCACCGCCATCCTGCCGTGATTGCCGCCATCCTGCACCGCGATTTCTGTCGTGGACGAGACGATGTCACCGTACTGGTCATAGCCCTGGAGGCAGCCCATGGCTGAAACGCCCATGAGTCAAATCGACGAACAAGCTGCATTGATCGAGCGCTTGCAGGGTGAAGCCGTTGCCCTGCGCGCCGAGCTGGATGAAACCAACCAGGGCGTCCTGGCGCTGTACGCAGAACTCGATACCCAGGCCGAACAGCTGCGCCAGGCCTCGGATCTCAAAAGCCGCTTCCTGTCCTACATGAGCCATGAGTTTCGCACGCCACTGGGATCGATCCTGAGCATCGCCAGCCTGCTGACCGATGAGCTCGACGGGCCCTTGAGCAGCGAGCAGCACAAGCAGGTGGCCTTCGTCAGTAACGCCGCGCGAGAGCTGAGCGACATGGTCGATGACCTGCTCGACCTGGCGAAGATCGAAGCCGGGCGCATCACCATTTCACCGGCTTGGTTCGATATGTTGGACCTGTTCGCCGCCCTGCGTGGCATGTTTCGCCCGATTGTCGATACCACCGCCGTTGACCTGATCTTCGAGGAGCCTGTGGGCCTGCCCCGCCTGTACACCGACGACAAGAAGCTCGCGCAGATCCTGCGCAATTTCATTGCCAATTCGTTGAAGTTCACCACCCGTGGAGAGATCCGGGTCTCGGCGCAACTGGAAAACCGCGACTACGTACGTTTCGCCGTCAGCGACAGCGGAATCGGTATCGCTCACGAACTGCATGGCGCATTATTCGAAGACTTCTCGCAAGTCGACTCCCCACTGCAAAAACGCCTGCGTGGCACCGGGCTCGGGTTGTCGCTGTGCAAACGCTTCGCGATGTTGCTGGGCGGCGAAGTCGGGGTACAGAGCACACCCGGTGTGGGTTCGACCTTTTTCGTGATCATCCCGCTGGCCATCGCCATGGAGCCTGCCGATGAAACGTGACCTGCGCTTGCTGATCGTCGATGACAACGTTGCCACGCGCTACGCCTTGCGTCGGCGCCTGGAGCGTCACGGTTATGAAGTGCTGGAGTCCGGCACCGGCAGTGAAGGCCTGGAGTTGATCGCCAGCGTGACGATCGATGCCCTGATCCTCGACGTCAACCTGCCGGACATGAGTGGCTTCGACATCGTGCGCAAACTGCGATCGGAACCTGCCACCGCCCTGCTCCCGGTGATTCATGTGTCCGCGGCGTCGATCCAGACCGGCGATATCATCACCGGCCTCGACGCCGGAGCCGACGCTTACCTGATCCACCCGGTGGACCCGGATGTATTGCTGGCGACCCTGCGCACCTTGCTGCGGGTGCGCGAAACCGAGAATGCCCTGCGTGAAAGCGAGGCACGCTTTCGCGAGATTTTCGTCAACGTGTCGGCCCCCATCGCCGTGCTGGATGCACAACTCAAGGTTCACGAATGCAACCATGCGTTTGCCCAACTGATCCAGGACAACCTCGACCCGGATACCCTGCGCCAGTGTTTCGCCGACGACCAGTGCGCGGTCATCGAGGAACTGCGCCTGCGCCTGGCGTATGGCGAGCGCTGGAAAGGCACCTTGAGCATGCGGGTGCAGGGCGAAATTCGCGAAACCGAGTGGCAGATTTCACCCTATCGCACGCCGGCACTGAGCCTGGTGTTCGTCGAGGATGTCACCGAGCACCGTCACCGTGAACGCTCGCACCTGGCGCGCCTGGACGATGCCACGACACAACTGGCCAACGAAGTCGCCGAGCGCGCGCGCACCGAAGCCCAGCTGTTGCAGGTGCAGAAAATGGACGCGCTGGGCAAGCTGACCGGCGGTATTGCCCACGATTTCAACAACCTGCTCACCGGCATCATCACCAGCCTGGAACTGATCCAGAAACGTGTCGCCGAGTCCCGCACCGACAAGGTGTCCTTCTATGCCGAAGCGGCGTTGAACTCGGCCATGAGTGCCGCCTCCCTGACCCACCGCCTGCTCGCCTTCGCCCGTCAGCAACCACTCGATACCCGGCCCGTGGACATCAACGAGCACATCCGCTCCCTCGAGGAATTGCTGGTACGCACTATTGGCGAACGCATTGCCCTCAAGCTTGAACTGACGAGCAAGCCGGCCATTGCGCTGGTCGATCCGATTCAACTGGAAAGCGCGGTGCTCAATCTGGTGATCAATGCCCGCGATGCCCTGCCCCAGGGTGGCAATATCTGGGTCAACACCTATGCCGCCTATTCCCACGGTGACCCCAACCTGGCCGATGGCGCCTATGTCGCCCTGTCGGTGCGCGACGACGGCACCGGCATCGAACACAACGTCATCGATAAAGTGTTTGACCCATTCTTCACCACCAAGCCCCTGGGCCAGGGCACCGGGCTCGGGTTATCGACCATCTACGGTTTCGCCCGCCAGTCGGGCGGCGATGCGCACATCCGCAGCGTGGCGCGGCGCGGTACCGAAGTCACCATCATGTTGCCGGCCAGCGCCGACCCCAGCGCCGTCACCGTCGAACCCACGGCGACGCCCGCCCAGGGTGGCGGAGAGCACGTGCTGATCGTCGAAGACATGCCGTCAGTGCGCATGTTCGTTGCCGAAGTGCTGGTGGATGCCGGCTACCGTTGCACCCAGGTGGGCGACATCGAAGGCGCCCTCGAACGCCTGCAGAACGACGAATCCATCGACCTGTTGCTGACCGATGTCGGCCTGCCGCGCATGAGCGGCCGCGAGCTTGCCGATATTGCGCGGGGGTGGCGCGAACATCTGCCGATCCTCTTCATGACCGGCTATGCCGAAACCGCGATCAACCGCCAGGTGTTTCTCGGCGACGGCATGGAAATGCTGATCAAGCCATTCCAGATCAATGAACTGCTGGACAAGGTACGACGCACCCTCGACAGCGCCTGATAGATTCGTCGGAACGCCGCCCGGAGCCGACCTGCTCCCACATTGGAATTGAGAACGCCATAGATCCATTGTGGATGACGGGTGCACCTGGATCCCCTGTGGGAGCGAGCCTGCTCGCGAAGGCGGCAGCACCATTGATCGTTCCACGCGCAGCAAAGGAATGCCGCCAGGGACGCTCCGCGTTCCGCTGACGACGCATTAATTGAGCCGTGCGCGACGGTGATGCGGGGCGTCACAGGAAGCCCTGTCTGAAATTTGCTGTCGGAGTACATATCCATTGTCGCCGCGATGGGCAATGCCTGCGTTCGGCCATCGTGGTTAACGGGGCGCCCCAGATCAACAGCAAAGCGAGGCGGCCTTAAAGCCGACCTGACTTTTACCGGTGTACCTGGATCCCCTGTGGGAGCGAGCCTGCTCGCGAAGAGGCCCGCAAGAACGACATTGGCTCAAGCCTCACCAAGGACCCTGGCAAGAAACGGCGCCGTCCGGCTCTTTCTGCTCTTGGCCACTTTCTGCGGCTCACCCGCCACCACAACCTTGCCACCCTGATCCCCGGCCCCGGGTCCGATATCGATCACCCAGTCACTCTGCGCCACCACGCGCATTTCATGTTCGACGACGATCACCGTGTGCCCCGCCGTCACGAGGTTGTTCAATTGCTCCAACAAGCGATCGACGTCACGTGGGTGCAGGCCAGTGGTCGGTTCGTCGAGCACGTAGAGCGTCGCCCCGCGGGGGTTGCGCTGCAGTTCCGTAGCCAGCTTGATGCGCTGGGCTTCGCCTCCGGACAACTCGGTTGCCGGTTGGCCAAGGCGCAGGTAACCCAGGCCGATATCGCGCAGCACCTCCAGGGAACGGCGCACCGCCGCTTGTTCGGCGAACACCTCGACGGCCTGGTCCACGGTCAATTGCAGCACCTGGGCGATGGTCCGGCCCTGCCAGGTGATCGCCAGCGTCTCGGGGTTGTAGCGCGCGCCGTGGCAGGTCGGACAGGGTGCGTAGACGCTGGGCATGAACAATAATTCGACGCTGACAAAACCTTCCCCCTCACAAGTCGGGCAGCGGCCCTTGGCAACGTTGAAGGAAAACTGCCCCGCGTCGTAGCCTGCCGCCTGCGCTTCGGGCGTTGCCGCATAAAGCTTGCGCACATTGTCGAACAGCCCGGTATAGGTCGCGAGGTTGGAGCGCGGTGTACGGCCAATGGGCTTCTGATCGACCTGCACCAGCCGCTTGATCGACGCCAGCCCCGCCGTGACCTGCCCGCCAACGACGGTCGGTGCATCGTCTTCCAGGCTCAGTTCCTCCAGCGGTTCACTGTCGACGCCGGGGCGCCCGATTTGCGCGCCGACCAGTTCCAGCAATGCCTGGCTGACCAGGCTGGATTTACCCGAACCCGACACACCGGTCACCGCCGTAAAACAGCCCAACGGAAACTCGACATTGAGGTTGTCCAGGTTGTTGCGCGTGATGCCTTCCAGGCGCAGCCAGTCGCTGGCCTTGCGCGCGCGACGGGGTTGGCTGACGTGCTCGGCGAACAGGTAGGCGCGAGTCTGCGAATCCCTCACTTCTGCCAATCCCGCCGGTGCACCGCTGTACAGCACCCGCCCGCCATGCTCGCCCGCCGCCGGGCCAACATCAATCAACCAGTCGGCGCGGCGCATGGTTTCCAGGTCATGCTCGACCACGAACAAGGTATTGCCCGCCGCCTTCAAGCGTTGCAAGGCTTCGAACAGCGCCTCACCATCGGCCGGGTGCAAACCGGCCGAGGGTTCGTCCAGTACGTAGATCACGCCGAACAACTGCGAGCCCAGTTGCGTCGCCAGGCGCAGGCGTTGCAACTCGCCGGACGACAGCGTCGGCGTACTGCGCTCCAGGGCCAGGTAACCGAGTCCCAGGTCGATCAAGGTGCTGACCCGTTCCAGCAAGTCCTGGGCGATGCGTTGCGCGGCGAGGCGTTTTTCCACCGAGAGATTCGGCGTGTGGCGCACATCGGGGGCGTTGGCGTGACCACTGGCGCCGTGGGCTACACGCTGTTCGCGGGCCTGACGGGTCTGCAGGTGAGTCAATACCTCTCCCGCCTCATCGCCCTCTTCGAGGTAATGCCGGGCTGCCACCGGCTTTAGAACTTCGGCGACTTGCAGCAGTGGCATCTGCGACAGCTCACCGATGTCGTAGCCGGCGAAGGTCACCGACAAGGCTTCGTGCTTGAGGCGCTTGCCCTCGCACAGCGGGCAAGGACTGCCGAGCATGAAGCGCGAGACGCGCTTCTTCATCAGCGCACTTTGCGAATGGGTGAAGGTGTGCAGGATATAGCGCCGTGCGCCGGTGAAGGTGCCCTGGTAACTCGGCTCCATCTTGCGCTTGAGGGCGACCCGGGTTTCCTGCGGGGTGAGCCCGGCGTAGACCGGCACCGTCGGGGTTTCTTCGGTGAACAGAATCCAGTCACGCTGCTTTTTCGGCAGGTCGCGCCAGGGCACATCGACGTCGTAGCCCAGGGTCACGAGGATGTCGCGCAGATTCTGGCCTTGCCAGGCCATCGGCCAGGAGGCGACGGCACGCTGGCGTATGGTCAGGCTCGGGTCCGGGACCATCAACGCCTCGGTGACCTCGTACACCCGGCCCAGGCCATGGCATTGCGGACACGCGCCCTGTGGCGTGTTCGGGGAAAAGTCTTCGGCGTAGAGCATCGGCTGGCCCGCCGGGTAACTGCCGGCGCGCGAATACAGCATGCGGATCAGGCTCGACAAAGTCGTCACGCTGCCCACCGAGGAACGCGTGCTCGGCGTGCCCCGTTGTTGCTGCAAGGCCACCGCGGGCGGCAAGCCTTCGATGGAATCGACATCCGGCACGCCCACCTGATCGATCAAGCGTCGCGCATAAGGCGCCACGGATTCGAAATAGCGGCGCTGTGCTTCGGCGTACAACGTCGAAAACGCCAGGGACGACTTTCCTGAACCGGACACCCCGGTGAACACCACCAGGGCATCGCGGGGAATGTCGACATCGACGTTCTTGAGGTTGTGCTCCCGGGCGCCGCGCACCCTGACCATGCCGGAGGGAGGGTTTGGGATGCGCTTGTCGGTCATGGGGTAGCCTTGAGTCAAGAAGGTCGCGATACACATGTAGGAGCTGCCGCAGGCTGCGATCTTTTGACTTTGATTTTTGTAAGCAAGATCAAAAGATCGCAGCCTGCGGCAGCTCCTACAGTGAAGAAATGTTTAGCCGTTGAGTACGGTACGAATCGTCCGGGTCAGCGCTTGCGGCCCATAGGGCTTGCTCAGCAAATGGGTATCCGGGCTCAGCTGATGATTGCGAGAGATAATGTCACGGGTGTGGCCCGAGGTGAACAACACCGCCACCGGGGGATTCTGTACCTTGGCCCATGCCGCCAGATCCGAGCTTTTTATCAGCCCGGGCATGACCACGTCGGTGAAGATCAAGTCCACCGCCGCCCCCTCCAGCAACATCTGCATGGCCGCGTCGGCATTGGCGGCGGTGAGCACCTGATAGCCCTCTTCGCGCAGCAGCTCCACGGTTGAAACGCGCACTGCCTCATTGTCCTCGACCACCAGGATCCGCTCGTTCGCGCCCCGTTGCAGCACATCGGCACTGGGTAGTTCACTGTCCATCGAGCGCAGGTTGCGCGCAAAATACATCTGCACCCGGGTGCCCTGCCCAACGACGCTGGCCATCTCGATATGTCCGCCACTCTGCTTGACGAAACCGAACACCATGCTCAAGCCCAGTCCTGTGCCATGGCCATCGGGCTTGGTGGTGAAAAACGGCTCGAACGCCTGCCCAAGCACTTGCGGCGACATGCCCAGGCCACTGTCCGCAACCGTGACCCGCACGTAGTCACCGGCAACGATGCCCTTGCCCAGGCAGAACCCGCGGTCGAGAGTGATATTCTCGGCGCTGAGTTCAATCGTGCCCTCGCCCTCCATGGCATCACGGGCATTGATCATCAGGTTGAGGATGGCGTTTTCCAGCTGGTTGCGATCGACGAAGACCGACCAGGGGTCAACCGGGGTGCTCATGTGAACATGGATGGTTTCCCCCAGCGCACGCTGCAACAGTTCACCCAGGCCATCGAAAATCTGCTGCGCCGTGCAAACCGCCGGAGACAAGGGCTGGCGCCGGGCAAACGCGAGCAACTGCGAGGACAGTTTTGCGCCGCGCTCAACCGCGGCAATGGACGCATTGACCCGGCGCTGCACGTTGGCATTGTCCGGTTCATGACGGGCGAGCAAGTGCAGATTTCCGGCAATCACTTGCAGCAGATTATTGAAGTCGTGGGCCACGCCGCCGGTCAGGCCGCCGATTGCCTCTAGCTTCTGTGACTGGCGCAGTTGCTCTTCTGCCGCCAGTCGCGCTTCGACTTCGTCGGCCACGCGCTGCTCCAGGTTGCGGGTAAACCTGAGCAAGGACTCTTCCGCGGATTTGCGTTCGTGGATGTCGATCAACACGCCGGGAAAACGAAAGGCCTGGCCCTGCTCATCGAATTCGCAGCAGCCGCTGGCGAGCACCCACAGGTAGCTGCCGTCGGGACGTAGCACCCGGTACTCGGCGTTATACGGCACACCGGTCTGTATCGATTGCCTGACTTGTTCCTCAACCCAACTGCGATCATCGGGATGGATATGGGCTTGTGCGAGGTCCTGGGGCAAATTGTCCAGGCTTTGCCCTGGGGGAAAGGAAAACGTGCGGGCGAAGCGTTCATCGCCGCTGAGGGTATTGGCCTTGAGATCCCAGACGAATGAGCCGAGCAAGGCTCCGGCATTGAGTGCCAGGCGTACCCGCTCGTTGTCGGCGCGGTAGGCATTTTCCGCTGCCTGGCGCAGACGTTCGGAAATCACGAATTCGGTGGTGTCGACCACCATCGCCATAACGCCGGCAGGATGCCCGTCATCATCGGCAACCGGGCTGTAGTAAAGGTCCAGCCAGACGTCTTCGGGCACGCCGTCGCGCAGCAACACCAGCTGTTTGTTACGGTAGGACAAGGTCCCCCCCGCCAGGCAGGTGTCGACCACATGCCGGTTGAAGTCGGCGACTTCCGGCCAACCCAGCTCCACCGCGCAACCCAGCAGGTAGGGATGGCGCCCGCCGGCAAATATCGAATAGGCGTCGTTGTAGATCATGTAGCCGGCCCGGCCCCAGAGCATCACCATCGGCAGCGGCGAGGCGAGCATCAGCTGTACCGCGCTGCACAGGCTCCTGGACCAGTTCTCCAGGCTCCCAAGCTCAGTCCGGCTCCAGTCGAACGCACGAATGCGCCCGGCCATTTCGCCGTTCCAGCCGGCACACCCGTGGTTATCTTCTAGAAACGGCATCGACTCGCTCTGCGCCCCGGTAACTGCACCCGTTTGTTTCGAGCTTCGCGGATGACAATGGTTTCATAGAGGGTAGCTGATTCTCGCGGTCTATCTGGAACGACCGAAATCTGTGGCTGGCAAACCCCTCTGTGGAAGAGAGCCCGGGCGTTCAACCGGGAATACGTTGACTGTGATTCTCGGGCCATCGCAGACATTTTCCAGAAGGTTGAAGGATCAGCGTGAGCTGGTTGAACAGGTGGATATCGGCGTACAAACCGAAGAAGCGATGGAGCATCTCGCCAAACAGGCTGATGTCACCTTCGCCGGAAAAACCGTTGGCATCCAGTGTGACTTCGATGTCGACACCGCGCAGCAGAAAGCCTTTTTCAAAACGCTGCAGGAGGTGGTGCCTGACCTCGACGATGGCCGCCAGGCGCCGCCGGTTCAGTTCGTCGTCCGTCCAGTCATACAACGCCAGTGTGCCACGCAATACTTCAGCATTGTCGAGCATCGGCAGGAAGTTTGAGCCCAGGTGGCTGAGCACTCGCCAGTGGAAGCGGTCGCGGTTCGGCGGGTAACACGGCAATGTGGGTGCGCACAGATTGCGCACCTGCAAACCGATCTTTGAGGTTTGTGCCAGCGTATCGAGCAGTGTGCCTTGCAACGCATTGCGCGGAAGCTGGCCATGGGTGCCGGTCAGGCGCAGCGAAAGGCTTTGGTTCACGTCTAGCCGGTCCTTGTCAAATCCGTCGCCGCCGAGGATCAGCCAGGTGTCATGCAGGCCATTGGTGCCTCGTTTCAAGCGGGTATGGAAATAACGCTCGGGCATCTCATCCCGCAACATGCCGCCCTTGTGGCGGAAACTGCTGAACGGTATGTAGTCCTGGCGGTCGCCATTACTCGACGTAGTGACCTGATCCACCGAATAGATTTCGGTATGACCGTCCTGCAAACGCATGGGGCGAAGCAAGTAGTCGGTTTGTAGCGGCTGCAGTGCCAGCGGGTCGGACTCCAGTGTGAACGCATTGATCACCGGCACCGCATGCAAGCGAATGTGCCCGGTGCTCAGGTTGAACGCTTGCGGCCACGGTTCGCGTAACACCACCTCCAGTTCGAACCATAGATCGCCTGGCTTGATGAGCACAAGCTCCAGTCCACACAGGGTGACGAACATGAACTTCTCGCGGAAGGTGAAATACTCAAGCAACAGCTGATAGCCGCTGAAAGCGCTGTCGCCCTTGGGCCACAATCGATCGTCATCGGCGAACCCCTTGGGCGAAAAATAACCGTCCAGCAGAGTACGACCCGACTGGTCAGGCAGGCGTACATACAAGGCTTGAGCGTTCAGGGTCAGTGCCTGGTGCAGCGCACTGGCCAGCGATGCGTCGGCATTGAGGTACAGCGGCAGGCGACTCAGGTCCATCTCGTTCCAGGTGCTCATCGCTCCGCGGGCGAAGCGCAAGCGCAGCACTGAACGCCCGTCCGGCTCGTGGGCCAGACGCACAGACTCCAGGGCGAGTGGCCGCAGTGTCAGGTCCTGGGTGGTGGTGTATCGGCAACGGGTGCGCTGCACACCGATGGGCTGCGACAGCACTTCAAAACCAGTTTCGATCAACTCGTTGCGCTTCATCTTCCCCAGCTCCGGTGCCAACTCGACTATCGAGAGCGACGGAATGGTGCGCAGATAATGCGGCCACAACAGACTGACCAGGCCTTCGGTCAGCTCCGGCAGGTCATCGTCAAGCTTTTCGCGCAAGCGTCCCATCAGGAAGGCAAAACCCTCGAACAGGCGTTCCACAGACGGGTCACGAGCGCCCTGCTTGTCCAGATTCAGTTGCGCCGCCCGGTCTGGAAAGGCTTCGGCAAACTCCTTGCCAGCCTCACGCAGATAGCGCATCTCGGCGTCGAAGTAATGCAGTGTCAGATTGTCCTTGCTCATAAAAAGATTCCTGAGTCGCGCTCGCCAAGGCATCGGGCAAACAATTTGTGCATTGTCATTTTTTAAACCTCCCGTTTTGTGCTGCCGCCGCCCCTTCAGCCAGGAAGATCTGCGCCGGCAACTTAAAGCCACGCAACTTCAGCAACGCCAACGGCCCCGCCCCCAGTTCGGTGCGTAAATACCAGGTCAGGCCAATCCCATCGGGCGCCTTGAGCACCACACG
>Ga0209542_10019345_pt1 | contig 10915 bp, 14 predicted proteins | sample RifCSPhighO2_01_FD_184028 | JGI IMG/M metagenome (GOLD analysis project Ga0209542, IMG submission 184028) | Soil microbial communities from Rifle, Colorado - Rifle CSP2_plank highO2_0.1 (SPAdes) (version 2) | ecosystem: Environmental > Terrestrial > Deep subsurface > Rock core/Sediment ...
CTTGACAATAGCTGTGAACTTCATAATCATTGAAATAGGCTAAGAAGTTTAAATAGTTAACTGTCAAATCTGTAAAAAAGAGTAATTTACATTTCCATAAACTTCGTCGCCATCCCTAATGAAATATTGTATGCAATAAGTTTCGCATTTTTCTCAGTCAGCTTGCTTCGTGCAGCAATCTCTTTGAGCAATTTTATATCCAGATTTTTCATAACACAAGAAATAGCATATATCTTTTTAAATTCTCACCCAAATCAACCATCCATGCACAAACTCAACTTCGGCACCGCGGGCATTCCGTTAAGTACGCCCGACAGAACAACACTCAACGGCATTCCGCACGTCAAGAAACTCGGTCTCGATTCCATGGAACTCGAGTTCGTCCGTGCAATCAATATCAAAGAAGACAAAGCACATCTTGTCAAAGCATTAGCAAAGCAACACGACGTCATTCTCACGTGCCACGGCCAATACTGGGTCAATCTCAACGCAAAAGATCCTGCGGTCGCAACTGCAAGCATCCAACGCATCGTCGACGCAGCAACCCGCGCATACGAGTGCGGCGCATGGAGCATCTGCTTCCACATGGCGTTCTATCTCAAAGACACCCACGAACAAGCCTACGAAAATATCAAAGCAAATCTGAAAACTGCAATGAACCAGCTGAAGAATGTAGGCATTCCAATAACTGTCCGACCAGAAACCGGCGGCAAAGTCAATCAGTTCTCAGATATCGACGGTCTAATCAAGCTCAGCCAAGAAGTCGAACAAGTGTTACCATGCATCGACTGGGCACATCATTGTGCGCGAACGAACGGCAAAGTCAACAATTACACTGAATTCAAAAACATATTGATCAAACTAGAAAAAGGTCTGGGCAAAGACATGCTGAACAACATGCACATGCACATCGAAGGTATCAAATACAACGAAAAAGGCGAACAATCTCATCTTATTTTCAAAGAATCTGATTTCAAGTATCAAGAAGCTTTAAAAGCTCTGAAAGAATTTAATGTAAAAGGCGTACTCACCTGCGAAAGCCCAAATATTGAGGAAGACGCGTTAATCGCCAAAAAAACTTATGAAAAAATCTAAGCTCCTGCGAAAAAAACTGGTTGCGCTCCGTAAATTACGCCCAATTCCGCCAAAATTTTCCAAACGCGTCAAGATCATTCCTTCGCATTACGACACCTGGACCGAATGGAAGCGCGACGGCGTTGGTTATTGGCTCTTCCGTGTAAATCGCTCAAAAAAACGCATCGAAGCAGGCTACTGTTTGAAAGATAACGTCATCGAAATCATGATTACCGGAATCGACAGCGAAGCCATGCATAACACCATCGTCCGTGAAAAGTTAGTAAAAACCATACAACATGCTGCTTATATCGGCCATGAACTGCATAAGTGCGAGATTGCGCTGAAATTACATTTGGATTATATCCAAGACAGGCCGTTAGATGTGAGTGGTGTGAAGAAGTAGAATTAAAACCTATTTTAAAAACACTTTTAAATACATTCTTTATCCAATTTCCCATGGTCATCCTCGCAAAAATCCCCGCTACTGTAAAAAAAGTAACTGATCTTAGTCACGACACCAAGTCTTTCATTCTCGAAACCGAACAGCCATTAAAATATCAAGCCGGCCAGTTCGTCATGCTAAACATTCCATTCAAAGACACATTTGTCCGCCGAGCCTACAGCATCGCAAATCATCCAGAAAACAAGCAAATAGAACTCTGCCTGAATTACGTCAAAAACGGCAAAGCATCACACTTCTTGTTCAATATTAAACCAAAAGAAACCGTCTTGATCGACGGCCCCTACGGCATCTTCAAACTCAAACAAACACCGCACGACAAACTATTCATCTGCACCGGCACCGGCGTCGCTCCATTGCGCGCGATGATCCAAGAACTTCTCGCACATAAATCCAAAGAAAACATCACTCTAGTCTTCGGCGAACGCACCGAAGCCGAACTCTTATACCGATCCGAATTCGAACAGTTACAGAAAGCCCACAAAAATTTCAAATATATCCCCACACTCAGCAAACCACACAAAGACTGGAAAGGCGAAAAAGATTACGTTCAGTATGTCATCCAAAAGTATATAAACAAAGCACAAACAACTGATTCATATATCTGCGGCATAAAAGAGATGGTTGAGCACGTTCAAGCAAATCTGCTCGAATTCGGCGTTCTCAAGCAAAACATGTTCACAGAAAAGTTTGTGTAGTATAAGTTCAAGCAACCGTTCTCGTGCGGCAATATTTGGTGCGGAGCGAGGCGGATGCCGAGCGGAGGGCACGCGCAGCGTGACCGACCGCCACCATAATTGTTGCCGCAGTGAGAAAAATCACACTTTGAAATTAAAATCAAAACCCTGAGGTGCGCCATGAATATTAGAACAGAAAAAGATGAAAAAGCAGCATGTGATCTTCTCGTAGTCGGTATGTTTGAAAACGAACCAAACGCACATACAAAGATGCTCGATACAGAATTAAACAACGAATTCAGCAACGCAGTCAAACGCAAAGAGTTCACCGGCGAAACTGGTCAGCTCAAGATGATTTCAACATTAGGCAAACTACCATCGCACAAAGTCCTCTTAGTCGGCCTCGGAAAAAAAGACGACTACAAACTTGAAACACTCCGACGTGCATCATCCGCCGCAATCAAAGTTGCTACAGCAAGTAGCGCAAAGAAAGTAATTACAACACTGCACATCCCAAACACTGATCATGCAACTGAAGAGCAGCGCATTACAACGATCGTCGAAGGTTCGCTCCTCGGCTCATATCAATTCAACCAATACAGAACACAAGACAAAGAAAAAGAAAAGAAAGTCGACGAATTAATCATCGCAACCAAACTTAATGCAGAGAAAGTAATCAAGAAAGCAGAAATCATTGCTCATTCAGCATTACATGTCCGCGACATTGTCAATGTGCCTGCGAACATCGCAAATCCTGCATGGCTTGCAGATGAAGCTGTCAAGCTGAAAAAGCACGGCGTCAAAGTCACGGTATACGGCAAAGAAGAACTCAAGAAAATGCATTTTAACGCACTTCTTGCAGTTGCTCAAGGCAGCGCAAACGAACCAAAATTCGTCATCATGGAACACGGCAAGAAAAGCAAAGACACGCCAACCTACGCATTTGTCGGCAAAGGTATCACATTTGATTCTGGCGGACTTGACATTAAACCCGCTAAAGGCATGGAAGACATGAAAATGGATAAAGCCGGCGCAGCAACCGTTCTTGCACTCATGGAAGCGGTTTCAAAGCTCAACATGCCGTTACACATCGTCTGTGCATTCCCTACCTGTGAAAACATGCCGAGCGGCACTGCATACCGACCAGGCGACGTCATTGTTGGCCACAACAAGAAAACCATCGAAATGATGAATACGGATGCAGAAGGTCGTATGGTCCTCAGCGACGCATTATCCTATGTTGAAAAAGAGTTCGCGCCAAAAGTCATGATAGATCTCGCTACATTAACCGGCGCATGTATTGTCGCATTAGGTTACTGGGCAACCGGCATCTTCACCAAAGATGATAAGTTGGCTGAAGAATTAGTCGTCGCAGGCAACGAAACAAGTGAACGCGTTTGGCGTCTTCCATTATGGGACGATTACAAAGACAACCTCAAAAGCGACATCGCAGACGTCCGCAGTATCGGCCGAGGTTACGACAGCGGCGCCATCGAAGGTGCAATGTTCCTCAGTAATTTTGTCGACAAAGTCAGCTGGGCACATCTAGACATCGCAGGCACTGCTTGGTCGAACGACGGCAAACACTACTTCACCAAAGGTGGCACGGGCGTCGGTGTGCGATTGCTGATCCGCTGGTTGGAAGGGAAGATGAAGTGATCCCGTGGTCCGAGACAAGTACATCATAGACACATCCATTTGGGTCGATCTTTATGAAGATAGAAAAGGTTACAATAGTGAGCCATTAGGTGATTATGCACTTAAACTGCTCGTCAAGCTAAAAGCAAAAGAAGACACTATTGTGCTCACTGATTTTCTTATACATGAACTTGAAACCATTTATTCGATTGCAGAAATCAATGGGATATTCAAGCCTTTTGAGAAGATTATAACTAAAATTATTGCAACCGAAAAGCAGAGGGAAGAGGCAAAGAAAATTGCAGCAGAAAAAGATGTACCTGCCGGAGATGTTCTGCATGCTATAATTGCGAGAGACAACGATTTGATTCTCGTCACAAGAGACAAACACTTTAGAAAATTAGAATACCTATCAAAACATTACAAACCAGAAGAACTCATCTAATCTTCCGATCAAACTCTTCAAAAACCTTCTGACGTACTTTTTCCAACTGCTCATCGCTCGTTTTCTTTTTAGAAGCTCCTTTCAGATGTGCAATTTCGATCATTGCTTCCTTAAGCTTGGTCTCTTCAACCTTTTCCCGAAGAGCATTTCTGATAAATTCCGTTCTGTTGTGATAGCTCTGCTTCTCCACAATGGAGTCTATCTCTTTCAAGAACATATGATCCAATTTAAGCGTAATCATCTCGGTTGTCATATATCTATTAGATATACAATGGCTATATAATGTTTTTGGTGTGTGGGGTTACGATGACTGACGAAGATAAAAATAAAAAGTATATTTCATCTATTCCCTTCGTTTTTATTCTTGTTTCTTTTGGGCGTAGCCGTCGGTTGTAATACTACACTCGCTTGGAGCAGGGGTATTACATACGGCGTTTTCCAACCTTTTTTGATATCTATCTTCCCAATTTTGAATTAAACAGGGAATATGGCGAGCGAACCAGTCGTCAGGCCACCGACCTGTGGAATAATCCTCTTTAAGATTGTTCAGCACACGAATCTGAGCAAGTTCTTCTGCCTCTTCCACAGGTTTTTCCTTGGGTTCTTTGTGTTTGGTTAATCTCCGATTCATTAAATATATTTTATCTAATTCATCCTCTACCCGTTGTACTTCATCTCGCTTTTTTTTAACTTCGTATTGAATTGGAGCAAGCGTGTCTCCGATTTGTGTAATTACATCCTCTATCATTTTTTTTCTCCAGTTCACCCCAAACGTCTTTGCGCTTAGTAGTAACTTACTAGTAGTTACATCAACCAATATATCAAAAAGAGTGTCCCCCCACAGGACGACTTTAGAAAGATTTAAGAACAAATACACACTCACAACTGCATGGAACTCCACGAACTGAGAAAGATAGGCTTGACTGAAGGCGAAATTAAGGTCTATCAGGCACTTTTAGAATTAGGCGAATGCACGAAAACGCTGCTTGCAAAGAGATCAACAATAGCTCCTTCAAACATCTACGACGTCACAAACCGTTTGGCAGAAAAAGGTCTGATCTCAAAAGTAGAAAAGAACGGCATCACGCATTTCAGTCCTGCCGATCCGAAACAGATGCTCTTTTTTCTTCATCAAAAAGAAAATGAAATCAAAAAAGAAAAAGACTTTGTCAACCAACTTCTTCCAACACTGTTAGCACAATTCCAGAAAGTCAAAGAAACCGTTAATGTCGAAGTCTTTCAGGGCTGGAACGGGATGAACACGATATTTGACAATCTTCTCGAAGAATGCAGCAAAGGGGAATACAATTACATCTTTGGCGCAAGCAAAGGCGAATCTGAAAAACAAGCAGATATGTTCTTCCTGAAATACTCAAAACAGCGTGCCGACAAAGGCATCATCACCAACATCATATTCAACGACGAATTGAAGTCCAGAAAAGAGCGCATCCAATTCTTCCTATCTTCAAAAAAGTGCAATGTGCGTTTCCTACAGCAGTCGACGCCAGCTGAAATCATGGTTTACAAAAACAGAGCGTGCATCATAATCCTTACTAAAGAACCACTTGTAATTCGCATTACAAGCCAAGAAGTAAGCGACTCGTTTAAACAATATTTTGATCTAATGTGGGAGATGGCTAACTGACTTTATACTCGAAACATTTATATTCTTAACAATCAAGACACATAAAATGCAAATCGAAATTCCAAAAGAGACGTCTGAAAAAATAACCCGAGCTTCTGAGTTGCTTGGAATAAAAAATAAAGATCTTGTGGATCGAGCAATCTCTGTCTATTTGGATAACTTAAGCAAATTTCTAAATTTAAAAAAAGAGTTAGTTGAATGGGACCTTCTCAGTGACGAAGCTCTCATAAATTTTGAGAAATCAATATGAACAAATGGGAAATTTGGCTTGTTGAAATTCCTTCTTCAAATGGGTCGGAACAAGCAGGAACACGTCCAGCTATAATTCTTGCGGACGTGTCAAATCTTACAGTAATCGTCCCGTTAACTTCAAATATACAAGCACTTCGTTTTCCATTTACCCTAGAGATAAATCCTACGAAACATAATGGTCTTCTTACACAATCAATCGCTTTACTTTTTCATGTTCGCGCAATTGATAAAATGCGATTAAAGAAGAAAATTGGCGATTTAGAACACTCAAAGCAGAAAGAATGCGATACGTTACTTAAGAGGTTACTTCAACTTTAAGTGTCTGCTGGTGGCAATTTCTTTCCCATCATCTCAAATCTTTTGTACTCCTCATAAAAATGCTTCCTGCATAAATAGCTCCATCCTTCCACAACCTTTTTAAATCGCCTACTTGAAAATAGCATGTATGTCAAAAATAACATTTAGCTTCTTAATCACGCAGTTATTTTTGAGCATGATCATAAATCAAAGATTATTCCTCTGGGGGAGCTGATTTCTGACATGTCAAATGCAATCGGTCTCGTTATAGGCGGCGAAGGGTATATGCAAGATGCTCGCCGTATAGAAAGATATCTCACCCAAAAAGTTGGCATGGACGTGCTATTCGTTCGATCTGGCCAAAACGATCACGCTCCTATTCTCGACAGTTTGTGCGAAGTAATTGAAGCCGCTCATCAACTCAAAAATCGACGGAATACTCCGCCCATTGTCATATGGTACATTGGACACGGGGAAAAAGGAATCATGGCTGGAGTGCCATATAGTGAACTAGCATCAATGGTGCAAGAATCACTCCCTGAAAACGGACAATTCCTATTCGTTAATGATACCTGTTTTGCTGGCGCCGCAATTGACCGCTTTAGTCAATATAATATGTCAGGCAAACATAACATTTCATTGGTTTGTTCAAGTGATCGTGAAGAGCTCAGCTGGCCGCCTGTATTCACGAATGCATATCTTCATGCGTTGAATGGACATCAGAATTTTGAAAGAAAACGAGTCGGTCATAATGAAAAATCAAAACTTCACTTACGTGTTACGTTAGATTTGGGCGATCCATTAGAAGCCAAAGATATCGTCGTGTTCCGTTCTGTCACCTCAGGTGAAGAACGCAGATACAGAGTTGCTCGCGTCGATCTTACTGAAAAAGATGCGGACGAGCTTCAACGGGTCCAGCATCCGCAGCGTTATGGCGTTAATCTGGATCATATTCTATATCCAAGATGATCACCACATAATCATTCCATGTCCTTTCCAGCTAATTTAGTGTCAAAGTGAGCTTTACTTCGACGTCTTTAATCAGCAAATGGAGACACGCAACACGCCGACGTCCGTCATGTTGCACCCCATTAGCTAATTTAAACAGTCAAACAAGTAAAATTCAGCTATAACTCACCTAAACTTAAACTATCACCCATAAATTATTAAGATAACAATATATCATCAGAATATGGAAATCAAGATTAGATTAATGCAAAAGAAAGATCTCCAAAAACTTGCAGAGATTTATGCACTAGTCTATCATAAATTTAATATTGGAGAAAAATGGACAATTGAAACAGCAAAGAAACTCTTGTCTCATTGGTTTAATCATCAGCCCGATTTAGCATTTGTCGCAGAAATTAATCAGGAACTTGTTGGTGCATTCGTAGCTGGAATAAAGCCATGGTGGGATGGGAATCATCTGTCGGACGGTGAAATCTTTGTTCATCCGGATCACCAGAAAAAAGGAATTGCCTCAAAATTATCAATAGCACTTTATGAAAAAGCAGTTGAAAAATACAATGTTGTTAGCTTTGATACGTTCACATTCAAGAAAACAAAATTCCCGCTCAGTTGGTATTTATCCCAAGGTTTTATAGAAAATGAAGATTGGACTATGATTTCTGGAAACATAAAATCAATACTATCAAAGCTAAAAAAATAATCTCAACTAATATAGGTTATTCAACCACAACCTTTTTATAGTAATTCAATTACAATTCAATTACAATGGTAATGGATACAATTCAAATACGATTAAGTCATGGGTTAGTAGAAAGAGTCGATACATTAGTCAATACTGGTTTATACTCAAGCAGGTCAGACGCAATCAGAGATGCAGTAAGAAAACTTATTTTGAATCAACAAGTCGGCTCAATCCCTAACACGGGTGATTCTGTTCAAGAAATTAGGGAGATTAGAAAAAAACTCTCAAAAAATTTTAGCCTAAAAGATTTGGATGAGATAAACAAATTAGGATAGATTTTCCGGCTTCTCCGCACTAATATACTTTCTTGCATGTTTAAGTAATAGTTCATCACGGGATACAAGAACACAACCCAATCTTTTAGATAACGATATGTGCATGCAATCAAAGAAACCGATCTCAAAATTAGATTCCGATTCAAGCTTTCTCCCAAATTGATAATCTTCTGTAGTTGCATGTACAAGAAAAAATTCTTCTTCCTGAAAAAAACTTTATTTTTTCTTTAAATTCACTTTCACTTAATTTATGCATGAGCTCTTTTAACACAAATCCTGAATAGAATATTGTATTATTTGAATCGATTACCTTCTCAACAAACTCTTCTGTAATTTTCCAAACTGGAGTATGTGTAGTCCCAATCTCAGCCTTAAACAAATTCAACCAAATACAAGAATCAATATAATACAATTCATCTCACCACATAATCATTCCATGTCCTTTCTTAAAATTCTTGTACAATAACCACATTCTTTTCTGCGCATCTTTTTTAACTTCTCCCTTTTTTTTGTCAATGAGGTACTCATCCTTCTTCTTTTTTTTATCCGGCTTCTTTTCCTTCTTCGGTTCAGGCGGCGAGGTAAACTTGCCAAAGTAATCACCAAAACTTTTTTCGTGGGGCGCCGGATGCTCCGCATGCTTGTCTTCATGTTCTGGCCGGCTTGCCTCATCCAAATATTTTTTCAGCTCCTCACCCAGCGCGTCAATCGCTTCAGAAACTGCGGCAGAAACCGTTCTCATCAGTTCAAAATCTTCCTCTTCCTTCATCTTCAAGTAATTATCTAACTGTTCGTTCGTCCATACATACGCACGGAAATGAATCAGAATTTTACCCGAATGGATTGCGCCGCGCTGATACCCTTCCTGAACGTATTTCAGTGATGGATGTGATCTAAAATTGAACGTTGCGATAAGCACGCTATTGTAATGCAGTTCTTTTCCGTCTTTCTCCCACTTGAAATCTTCCCAAGGACGTGCACCTACCATTTCAACATCAATCATGCTCGACTCAAACGCAGAAATAATCTCGGCATCATGCTGGAAATCCTTTCTCATGTGCAAGCGCTGCACGTATCGCAAGTACGGTTTTACCCATGTCATGTACATCTTGATAATCTCGTAATGCTGACGCAAGTACTGGAGAGTAAACCGTTTGCGTGTATTGACTTCAGAAAATGTTCGTTCTTTCCATATAGTGAACTGTTTCAAATGTCGTGTCAATACTTCAAGAACTTTCCGATTGAACTCAAGCTTCCTGATATGAGCGTCAACATCTTGGTGCCGCATTGGTGGCGCATCAAAGAATAAATCTGGCAACGTCGTAAATTCTAGTTCGCGTGACATACCATAAACACTTGCTGCATTCTTCGCGCCGCCTTGAACAAGATCAATAAAAATTCCTTTAAGAGTTATTTCCGCTGACTTGTCACGCTTGTCCACATTCTTGGCCATTTGCGCTTCTGCATCTCTATAATAGATCAAGCGTTCATCAAGGATACGCAATTCGCGTACGAGCTGAAACAACTCTTTGATCATCTTGCCTATCGTCGCAAGATACTGAGAAACGCGATCCTGCTGCGCGCCGAGTCGTTGCTGTGATACGCCGAAGAATGCCGAATTTTCTGCAGCTGCAAAAATATCTTCTGTCTTGATAATCTTAGGAAATCCTAAATCTTCATCAAAATAATTCCATACCCAGTAGTACGGCTCTTCAACCGTAAGTTCATGCCCTTCCCACAGAATCTTGAATCGTTTGAACGGCTTAGGGAACGCAGTTAAGCGATAGTATGATCCTTTTCCTGGGTCAGCAACAAACGGTATTTCTTCTACTTCCTGTTCGTTAAACCCAAACTTCTTCAAAAGTGCAGTCTTGCCTTCGCCACCGTGACTCATGTTACCTCTTTTTTGTAAATTATGATATTTTACTTGTATATAAAAGTGTGTCGTAATGGGGATTACAGCACTTCTTAATAAAGTCTAAATCTGGTTTAATCTTAATGACTTCGGTTCACGAAAAAATCATTTCACATTCAAGTCTAATTTGGATAAATCTGCGTACGTTTGCGTTTGAACATCGATCAATGTTCGAACTCTTCTTTATCATTCTCTACACTTTAGAACAAGCAGTACTTATCTGGCTTACATATGTTATCAGTGATCCACTACGATTATCGCTCATAATCTCAATGTTTTCACTCATAGTCCTGTCAACATTTTCAGTTCACAAGCTCGTCATGGAATCTCGCATTAGAATACTGGAAAACAAACTTAATGGTCTCTTTTATGAACGATACGCTCTTCATTTAAAAACTGTGTTATCCGTTTAATATTTCCCTTCGATAAAGAAATTCGTTTCATGATATTAAATCTCCGCTCGCATTTTGCGAGCAAACGCTTGAGATGGCGTCTCAAGCGTTTCGAAGTTTAAGCTTCGATG
>Ga0209542_10019346_pt1 | contig 10915 bp, 11 predicted proteins | sample RifCSPhighO2_01_FD_184028 | JGI IMG/M metagenome (GOLD analysis project Ga0209542, IMG submission 184028) | Soil microbial communities from Rifle, Colorado - Rifle CSP2_plank highO2_0.1 (SPAdes) (version 2) | ecosystem: Environmental > Terrestrial > Deep subsurface > Rock core/Sediment ...
CCAAAGTGATGCTGCCGGTGGCCGGCAGGCCCATCCTCTGGCATGTCCTGCAGGAAGCCAAAAAAGCAGGAATCAAGGAAGCGGTTATCATCGTCCGATATTTATCCGAGCAGATCAAAGCGTATCTCAACCAGCACGACCCGGGCATTAAGCTCACTTTCGTCAAACAAGGGGCGGAAAACGGCACGGCTGCGGCATTGCTCACTGCGGAGGATGAAATAAACGATACGTTCGTCACGCTCGCTGGCGATATTGTTACCGAGGCCGATACGATACGAAGCGTCATCGAAGCTCATAAAAAAGGCATTACGCTGGCCGTAAAAAAGGTTCCCAACCCGCACGATTACGGCGTAGTGGAACTATCCGGCAACAGCGTTTCCATATTCGAGGAAAAGCCCGAACATCCGAAAAGCGATTTAGCTAATCTCAGCATCTACTGCATGGAGCCCACGGTATTCCACGATCTTAAAAACATCCCTCCATCCCCCCGGGGCGAGCAGGAACTGGTGAATCTGCTGATCGGTGCACGGGCCGTGAAGACCGATGCCTTCTGGATGGACATCGGCTATCCCTGGAACCTGCTGGATGCCAACGCATATCTCCTCGACAAGCTGGATGCCAGGACCGGAGACATTGAAAACTCCACCATAAACGGAAAAGTGATCATGGAAAAAGGCGCTAAAATCCTGGACAGCTACATAGAGGGTAATTGTTACATTGGTATCAACAGTGTCGTCGGCCCGAACGCCATTCTCAAAGGCGATGTAGCATTGGGCGAAGGGTGCGAGGTCGGCGGTTCCACCACCGTCAAAAACAGCATTTTGCTGGATAGGGTGAAAGCCAAGCACCTCAGCTACATCGGTGATAGTGTTATCGGCAGCGATGTGAACATCGGCTCCGGCACCCAGATGGCCAATTTCCGTTTTGACGAAGGGCACATCAACGTCCGCACCGACCGCGGCTGGGTGAATACCGGAAGAAACAAACTCGGTGCCATTGTCGGCGACCACACCAAATTCGGCGTGCTCAGCTGCACCATGCCCGGTAAGCTCATTGGAGAAAACTGCTGGATCAGCTCCGGCGTCATCGTCAACCGCGATATTGCACCGCATACGCAGGTTTTCGTCAAACAGGAACTAACCGAATACCGGGGCAGCAATCCGAAAAATAAATAAAAACCCCATTCCGAATTCGAGCGAGAGCAAAAAATTAAACAAAATTATACCGATCGAGCGGTAATGGAAATCCCCTCCTAGTGGTTTGGCGGGCAGCCTATCTACTGCGGGAAAGGCGTAACGTTTTTATTTTTTCTGTGTGTAATCCATACCGTGTACTTGATTGTCGGCATCGATGCAGGCATAAAAGCGGCCTATGCCGCCCTGGATTTAAACGGCAACCTGGTTGCCGCCGGATGCGAGAAGGAAGCCAGCGATGAAACCGTAATCGCGCGTATCCGCCATCTGGGCATCCCTTCCTTGATTGCGTGTGATGTGCAGAAACCATCGGATTTCGTTTCCAAAATTTCCGCCCGGCTGAACGTTTCATTGTATTCCCCTCCTCAAAACCTCACCACCAAGGAAAAAAGAGCCATCGGAACGGATATCCTGGACGTGCACATGCGGGATGCCTATGCCGCAGCGGTGAAAGCCTACCGCAACCATGCGAACCGTTTACGTCAGATCGACAGGCTTTCCACTTCCCAAAACAAGGACAAGCTCAAACACCTCGTCCTCCAGGGCCACCCGCTCGCCAAAGTGTTAAAGGGCCAGAAGCATTCCCCGGCCAAAAAGTCCAGGCGGAAGAAACCCTCCCACAAAAAGAGGCCGGGAAGAAGATAGCTACCTTATTTTTAAGGGGGGAGGATCAGAATTAAACTAAAAATCCAAGGAATGGTTATTCCTTGTCTCTTCGCTTGCGCGAAGATGGAGAAGGGGATCTCTAAAAGCGAAGCTTTTGGAGAGACAGAGAACGAAGCATCGTTCTCTGGAACTTCCCCTCTGCGTTTTAGGTGCAGGGGTGGCAGTTGGTTTGGACGGCGTTCCATCCAAAGCCTGCCAAGTTGCTTCGCAACTCAAGCCCCCTTCGCTCATTTACATTCGCTGCAGGGGTGGGGTTGGAATTGCTATTCCATCACACCCCCGCTCATCTCATTCGCAGGGGTGGCAGAGACGCGTGACAGCCAACAAATAAAAAATATAAATAATTGGCGGAACGTGGCTGAAGCGGCCAAATGCGCAGGCTTCAGAAGCCTGTGGTTTAGTACCTACAAGAGTTCGAATCTCTTCCCCTGCATATAACTTTTTGTTATAGTCTTACCCACGTCTTTCAGTCGCTTGACTGGATGTTTTCCGTATGTAGAATAAGGCTTTTTGCAGACGGCTTGCGGACGGGAAAATGACGGCGTAAAAATAGCAACCATAAATGGCTATTTACGTAAATGGCTGTTTTGCTATTATAAAATTCTTTATAATAAAAGTTTTTATAATTCACTAAACGGCTGCATACTTTTGTTTAACCCAATAGCCAAACAAGTTATCCAATAATTTATAGCTTCCGCGGGATTCCTTAATCACAAGTTCCTTTTCCATCAGGATAGGCAGGTATCTGCCAATAGTTGTTGTTGGCTCATTCAATTCTTTGGCTATATCGGTTAAGCTTTTCTTGCCTTTTGATAGGGAGATAACTATCAATTTTTCCATAAATTCTTCAGAATTTTCTTCTGATATGTGTCTTCCTACATAAATTCTTATCCCTAGTTTCGGAACCACCACATAAAAATCAACACCCATACGATCACCTCATCGGTTTTCTTCTATTAGCCACTTCCAGAGCTTCTTGTAGGTTATTTTCTTACCGTCAACCTCTTCTTTGGTTTCGTAATCTTTGGTAATTACTAATAGTTCCCCTTTCTTCCCATCCAAACCAAACTCACCGGCAGCTTCAACTAGTGCTTTAAGCTCTCGTTCTTTCGTTTTTTCGTCATCCAATTCATACACGACCTGAATAAGTTTCTTGACTTCGCTTCCCTGCCGTATGATAAAATCCACTTCTTGGTTACCGGCTGATCTATAATAAGAAATCCGCCCTAACGGAGTGAGCTTTCTTCTAAGCTGTAAAAAGACGGCGTTTTCGTACACTCTTCCAAAATTCTTTTTTCCTCTTGCGGCATAGAAAAATCCAGTATCGCCAAGGTAGACTTTTCTAGGATAAAGTGCCTCGTCCTTTATTTTTGTTGAGAATACCGGGACAAAAAAGGCTAGATAAGCGGTTTCAAACAACTGTTCCAGTTCTAACAAAGTACTCTTACCTATTTTATGCCCCATATTCTTCATTACATTCTCCAATTTTGTTGCTGAAAAAAGTGTGGTTCCAATCAGCTGGGCTGAGAAATCTGAAACTATTTTCAATGGAACTGTTGAAAGTGCAGCAACATCCAACGCAATTATAGAATTCATATATTCTTGGATCATGCTAACTTTGTTTTCGGATAACACTACCTCTGGGAATCCCCCATATATCAAGTAATTATCCAATTCGCGTTCAACAATACCAATCTTACGCGTTGTTTCGGGCATTTTTATATTTCTGAATTCAAGAAACTCTACAAAAGACAAGGGGAAAAGTTCAAAGTAAGAAATCCTGCCTCTCAGTGCTTTTGGCGGGAACCTAGATAGTTTGTTTAATGACGAGGTAGTGACCAGATGCACACTTTTCATTTCATTTATTCTATGAATCCAATTTTCCCATTCCTTTGCAGAAGTTACTTCGTCTAGCAATAGCCAATCTGCATCAGGAGTTTGTTTAAGTATCGTGTCAAGTGCTTCTGGGATCTGTAACCGATTGTCCTCCAAATTTGCATAAGCTGCTTTTTTTCCAAGGGCTGCCAGTTTCCTATAAATTAGCATCAAAACCGAACTTTTTCCTGCCCTTCTTATCCCTGTAATGGATACAACCCTAGTTTTGGATTCGTCTATGGTTTTATTGATGTTGAACTCCCTATTTTTGAGTGATTTGCTTACTGCAGTGGCTCCCCATTCTCTAAGCACATCTTCTATGTTTTCCATAATCGTTTTTATACAGAACGACTTTATAAAGATATCGTTTTCCATGGGGCCGAATAAAAATTGGAGTGTGTGCCAGTCAATTGCCTAACTCTCTTCAGGTCAGCCTTTATATAGAACAGCTGCTAGACCAACCTCCAATTGTTCGACGATTCGAACAATGGACCACAAATCGAAACGTCGATTTGTAGGTCGACAAAAAGGGCAAAAAAGTCGAGAGCGTCCGAGTGGACGACGCTTCGTCCACTGGACCACAGAACGTTGCGACGTTCTGTAGGTCCTCAGGTCTGGTCTGAGGTTTCTTCCCCTGCAATTTTAATTACTACCATTTGCTCTGGAATGCACCAACAATGCGTAGCTTTTGGTTGCTGGCATCCACGATTAGTATAAATTCACCTTTTTCGTAAGCCATTGGTTGGTTTAACGTTATGTCACTTTCATTCAAATGTCCTTCAATAAATTGCATGTTCGAATACGCATGTATCTTGCCTCTTAACTCATCCTTGTAGAATGGGCTTTTGATGAACCTGCCGTTAATAACATTGCCAACTTCATGATCGTAACGTAATGGCACAAGGATACTTCGCTCAAAAGGTTCACCCTTGTAGGCTATGCTGAACATGGCTCCTGCCGAAACTTCCTCAACCTCATTGCCGTGGAGCTGGATATTTCGTACCTCAGCTTCCTTCTTATCAGGAAGCACATAGAACTTATCCGCCTTCTTCAGTTTCCCGGATTTCAGGATACCGTGAGCAACATGACCCAGCGATTGGACATTTTCAGTATTATGGATGAGGCCAAATAAGCTATTGCCTGCTTCCATGGGGTTTAGTGAGAGCACCTTGGCTTTCGCAGCTTCCATATCTGCAACTTTCTCGAATTTCTCGAGTGTGGTGCCGGCAAGTGGCAGAGATACTTTTGAAACGATTAAGCCGTTTTCGCATTTGAGCGAACTGAGTGCAATTATTATTTCACCTATCTTGGGTGTTAAACTGTCAACAATAAGTATCACATAATCTGCCATGGAAAGTGCATAAAGAAGCGGTTGTATCTTTTCAGGATATCCGATCGTATCTATAAGTGTTATACTCTTCTCTTCTGGATTATAAAAAACAAGCTCACGTCTCGAAGTTTCTTTGCCTAATGATCTGCAGAATTCTTCCCTTAATTCCGGTTTGTCCGACAAGACAGCAACGAGCATGCTTCCACCCCAGATAATAATATGGAGAAAAGTTAATAGAATATTACTATACTGTGATTTGCACACTTCTTAGGTGATATGATTTATAGCACAGGCGCTTTTGAAAATGCCCTTAGCAGAGCCTTGGATGCTTCATTTATGTTTAATGCTCCTCCTTTTAGCAGCAATTTTCGTCTTTTTGCAATTTCTTCTATTAATTCTTCCGGCTTGTCACTTTTTAGTTTCATATCAAAATACTTCTCTATCCATTTGGATAATTTTTCATCTGTAATACATTTTTGTGCAACCTTTAAGGCGTAGAATTCAAAATTTTCCAATCCATCTATGTTTATGGCCCCCTTCCTGAGCAGTTCGGTTCTTTTCTCATATTCTGGAAAAACCCCAGGTGAATCAATAAGGAGTATCTCATAAGGAAGCCGTATCCACTGAATATTCGTTGTTGTTCCTGCAATAGGCGTTGCGCGAGCAACTTCTCTGCCGGCTAATAAATTTATTATTGTACTCTTGCCAACATTGGGATAGCCGACAACCACTACTCTTGGTCTTTCTTTTCCTTTTGCCAGAATTGCATTCAAAATCTTTTTTCTTTCCTTGTTCTTATGATCTGATTTTGAAGATATTGGCAAGTACTCTTTTTTATCTATTAATTTTAGTGTTTCATTGCCAACCAGATCAATTTTATTGGCTATTTTTATAAGTCTCTCCCGTCCAGCCCAATGCTCCAGTTTTCTAACTCTAGTGCCTTCCAAGTCTCGTGCATCAAGGACTTCTATTATTACTTCGCATTTTCTTAGCAATAGCCTAAAACCAGCCCATCTATCTGCAAGTTTTTTTCCAAAACGGATACCTCTCTTTGATTTTGACATATATCAATATGTACTTAGCTTATTTATACCTTATAGAACCACTTCTAATTCTTTGCAACTGTACCTTTCGATTTATCGGTCGACAAAAAGGGCAAAGACAAGGTTGCGTTCTCGGGTCTGCTCTGAGCATTCTTCCCAACAAGGTTAGGCTAGGGTAATAAAAGATTTTTTAATTTGTTAGCCCACAAGGTTTAGTTAGGGTAAATAAAAAGTTTTAATATCGCTAGCTAAACCTTGTGCCAAACCTTGTTCCCTGCAATTTATTTACAAAATTTTAATCCCTACCCGGCCATTCCTCCTCCTTTACGTTTTCCCGCGCATTCTCCTTGCGTGCCAGCATGAAAAGCCAGTCGCTCAAGCGATTTAAGTATATGATTATTTGGGGATCTATTCTTTCCTTTTTGCTTAGCGTAACAACCCTTCGCTCTGCCCGCCTGCAAACTGTTCTTGCAAAATGCAATAGCGCTGCAGTTTTGCTTCCCCCGGGCAGAATAAAATGTCGCAATGGTTGCAATGCATTTTCTATCCCATTCATATCCTTCTCCAGTTTTTCAATATTTGCAGGACCTATTCCTTTAATTGCAATCGGCTTGGGAGAAGCAAGCTGCGCACCTATGCTGAACAATGTTCGTTGCACTTCTTTCAAACTTTCAATTTTTGGTCCTTTATAATAAGGTAAAATTACGCCTATCACTGCATTCAGTTCATCTACGCTGCCGATGGCTTCCAATCGTGCATGGTCCTTGGGTAGCCGCTTCCCTCCCAACAATCCCGTATCTCCTTTATCCCCCGTACGCGTATACACCGGCATATGCCATTCTCCCGGATAACGCTTAAAATCCCTATTCCTACACCTTTTTATATCATATCTAACATATCATCTCCCATGCTGCTAAGAAAACCCGATGGGATGTGGCACGGGACTCCTTTACACCTCGCCGAGGCCATGGCTGTTCGGGTTCCGGGGACCCTTCTTCCTGCCCGCATTTTCCGCAGATATATGGAGCGGTATACCGATCGCCGTCTAGATGCCACACTCGAGCGTCTTCATAAAAACAAACGTACCGAGTTTCAGGACTGGAGCGAACTGAGCCGTCTGATCGCACATCTGTTTCGCGAACCGCTAGGCGAGGGAATCCGCCTTCCCTACACCTACCGCCATTCGGATGAAGTAAAGTTATTCGCGTACATTCTATTCTCGGAGTTACTTGCCGCCAATCTGCTTCCCCCTCAACTTCCTTCCCCGCGGGCCCTCGCCTCTTCTGCCGGTATAGCTCATGACAACGGGAAATATCTCCTTCGCCGAGGTCTGCTGGGGCTGGCTGAAAAAATGGATGTCCACCTATGGGGCCGCTGGCCGGTGTGGCCTGGCCGGGATGCCACGGATCTGGAGCGCGATATCATCCGCAAGGGGCACCTGGATGCAGGCAAGCGTCTTCTGGATGCGCTCTCCTTTGAAGGAAAAGAACGTATTATCGGCATGGTGGAATGCCACCATATCAATTTCGATGGCCGTTCCTACCCGGACAGTTCCAGCTATCCGGAGAATATTGCCGGCCGCGACCTCCCGATTGAAAAGCGGATAATGAAGCTCTGTGATGCCATGAGCGCAGTACTCCCCCGTTTCTACCGGGAACGTAACGTGGTGCAGACATTGGAAGAGGCCACGGCACTCATGATTGCGGCTGCAGGCAGGGAGGTGGATCCTTTGCTGGTGGCCCACCTGGCACACGGAATTTACACCGTCCCGGTTATGGCCATGGATGAATTGCTCGGATTTTCCCGCCTCCTCCAATCTTCCGGGAGCGAAAGCAGTACCATACTCCCTTATATCCTAGACCATCCTGTTTATCTGCAGCATATCCATCGGAGCCGGAGAGGAAAACTCGAAGCGTATCAGCGTGAATTGCAGCAAACAGATGTCCGCACCGATAGCGATCTTGCCTATGCATCCCGGGTGCATCATGCCTATTCCTCTGCCCCACTTGTTTTCCCGTGATTCTTTCCTGTATGTTTTTATACCTATTGGAATAATCTATCCCTATGGCTTCTTCTGGCTCACTGAAAGACAGCTACGACGTCATTGTAGTCGGCGGTGGACCCGCCGGTTCGGCCTGCGCCACCTACCTGGCCAAGCAGGGCCGGGATGTTCTATTGCTGGATCGTGCCAAATTTCCAAGGGATAAGGTATGCGGTGATGGGACGAGCGGCAAAAGCGTGCAGATTCTTAAGGAACTGGGTGCGCTGGAAGCCGTTCAGGCCGCCGAGCATCAGGACATGTATGGCGTTACCTTCTCCTCCCCGAACGGAATGGTGGTCCCGATCGCATCCGCGGACAAGAGCAAGCAAAAAGCACCCGGTTTTGTTTGCCGGCGCGAAGTTTTCGATAACGTTTTGTTCCAGCATGCCAAAAAATTCTGCACGGTAATCGAAGGATTTTTCGTCAACGATCTGATTCGGGAAAGCGACCAGGTCGTGGGCGTCACCGGCATGGACAGCTCTACGCGGCAAAATCACACCTTCCGTTCAAAACTGGTGGTCGGTGCCGATGGCGCGGGCAGCATCGTCGCCCGGAAAGTGGGGTCGGTCAACAATGATGAAAAGCACCAGGTAGCCGCCATCCGGGCGTACTATAAGAATGTAGAAGGAAATTCCGATCAGATCGAATTGCACTTTGTGCCGGAGGTAATCCCCGGTTACTTCTGGATATTCCCGTTGCCGAACAAGCACGCGAACGTGGGGATCGGCATGCTGGTAAGTCACATGAAACAGAAGCGCGTCAATCTCCAACAGGCTATGTTTGATGCCATCCAAAACAATGCCCTATTCAAGGAACGTTTTGCCAATGCGCAGGTGGAAGGCGGCATCAAGAGCTGGTTCCTGCCGCTGGGTTCCAAACGGGTGAAGGTAGCCGGCAACGGCTGGATGCTGATCGGCGATGCCGCTTCGCTCATCGATCCATTCAGCGGCGAAGGCATCGGAAACAGCCTGGTCAGCGCCAAGGTGGCCAGTGGAATTATTGCGGTTGCATTCCAAAAAAACGATTTCACCGAAGCTACACTGGGTGCGTTCCAGAAAGCGCTGTTTGATGAGCTGGGCCATTCGCTAGATACCAGCTACAAACTGCAAAAAATCGGCCAAAACACCTTCCTCCTCAACTGGATTATCGGCAAGGCCGCCCGGAAAGAAAAGGTCCGCCAGGCCATCAGCGCTGCCTTAATCAACCCCGAGCAGCAGAAGCAGTTCTATTCCCCATGGTTCTATCTTAAGCTGTTGTTCGCATAGTTGTAAGGTACAGTTGCAAATGTTTTTAAATATATCGCCATAAATTATAACTTATGGTTCAGGCATTAAAATCAAAACCTAAAATAAACCATTCTCCAAGCGCTTTTCACAAAGCAGCCTTGTTTGCTGGTCTCCCACTTGCATTGGCTTCCTGTAGCCATACTGCACCAGAAGTTGTTCCAGTGAAGATGACGCCTCCTCACTCTTCAGCACCTTTGGCAGCTGACTTTCCTTCAGATAGGGCTTGGAAAGTAGGAGATGGACAGCCTGTCATAATGCCCAATGTTCCTCCAGATGGTACTAAGGTTATTCGGTTGGCTCGTGTGATGGAAAGTAAAATATTCCCTAGGGGAGCAGCTGTCGTAGAAATTCTTGATTCTCAGGGCAATGTAGAACGAATATTCATAGAAGCTGGCACTAGCGTCGCTTTCTCGCATCATGGTTTTCAGATAAGGGTAGATTCTGTTGATACTACAAACTCCTCCGCATCAATCGAAGTTGAAAGTTTTCCAAAATAATTTAATTTTAATTCTTTCTAATCAATTTAAATTCCTTCTTTTTGTAATAAAACCATGCAGGTTACCTGGAAAAAAATAGACCCAAAGGATTACACCGATGAAATTCTGGCTGTGGCCTTGCTACAAGGGGAGAAACTGCCTTTTCCGGAAATCACGAAAACTATCCGAAAAGAATCCTTTGAAGGCAAGACCGATCAAGCGTATACCATAGATACGCTGGGCAAATTCCCGTTCAAAAAATTATTCTTATTCGGTTTGGGGGAGAAAAAGGACTTTCATACCGATTTAATTCGAAGATTCGCCGGCGTGGCTATCCGCTATGCAGTAAAGCTGAAGAGCGACCGTATCGGGTTGGTATTGCCTTCCATGTCATCGGCCAACACCGCACAAAGCCTCACCGAGGGAGCGGTCCTTGCCAATTACAGCTGCACCAAGTTCAAAAGCAAGAAGGAAGATGTATTCGAAGTAAAGGAGGCGCACATCCTGACAAAAGAAAACGTGCAGGATGCGGTTGCCCATGCCGCAATCCTCGCAAACGCCCAGAACTACGTTCGCGACATCAATGAAAACCCGGCCAATATTGCCACTCCGCAGATGCTGGCCGAAGAAGCGAAAAAGCTGGCCAGGCAGAACGGGCTCGGCATAACGATACTGGAAAAATCCGACCTGAAAAAAATGAAAATGAATGCGATTCTGGCGGTTAACCAGGGCAGCGACGTCCCGCCCGTCCTCGTCGTTCTCGAATACAATAAACACAAGAAAAACCTTCCACTCTATGCGGTGGTAGGCAAGGGCATTACCTTTGATTCGGGTGGCATTTCGCTCAAGCCCGCCAAGGGCATGGCGCCACTTTCCGCGCGCCTTGCCTCCGCCCGGCGCGCCGCGCGGCGGTCGCCGATTCGCGCCACCGCGATCGAGGCCGAACTGGGCACCCGCTACACCGTTGACACGCTGAAAAAACTCGTCCGACGCTACCCCAATCGG